>OFQW01000020.1_pt1 | contig 33057 bp, 56 predicted proteins | sample 1542941 | NCBI WGS metagenome assembly OFQW01 (sample SAMN07774219, study PRJEB24372) | wastewater metagenome | isolation source: Exp Tend NO 90WW | collected 2016-02 | reverse complement strand
CGGCCTCCTCGATGATCACATGGGTGGCGCCGGCCAGTGACTTGAGCTTGGCCGTACGGTTGCCTGCGGATTTCTTGAAGCCTTTGGACATGATCAGGTTGCCGGTGGCGGGGTAGCTCACCGACATCTGCGATTCGTTGAGGTCAAAGAGGCGCTCGTCCAGGTCGTCGTTCTCCTCGATACGGTCCTTGAAGTCACGCCATAGCGACTCGCGCACGTCTGAGAATACCTCACGCATGAAGAAGCCCCTGAAGTATTCGGGGCAGGTGAGAAGGTGCAGGAAGTAGTTGGTGGCCGTGTACGATCCTCCGCGTCCACGTCCGCCGAGCAGGTGGATGTAGCGGGCCTTCGTTGTGAAGAGTGGGGCGTAGAGGATCGAGAATGCCTGAGTGATCATTTCTTCTTGGTGTAATCCTTGAACTCGACCACGTGCTTATTCAGCGCCTCACCCTTGGTGGTAAGGTCGATGCTTTGCTTTGCTTTGCCGTAGGCGCGCTCCAGGATGATGTCAGCGGCGCGTGTGTCTCCCCTGATGGCTTTGTTGTAAAGCGCTTCCAGGATCGCCGCTGCTCTAGCGGACTCTTCCGGGTTGCCTTCCTCGTATCCGAGAATGTCAGCCAGCAGTCTATCCAGCGCGGGGAGCTTACGCGGAGGTCCGGCCAGGTTGCGGCGTGGATCATCTCCAGGCTTGAACGGTTTCAGATTTTCGGGTTTGCCTTTCTTTGCCACAGTTGGTCCACAGTTATTACCTGAATTGCGCGGGGTGTTCCCGGTTGTATTTTCTGACCTGCTGGGTGGGGCTGCACTTCAAAAGGAAGAAGGCCATCGCCGCGAAGAATAGCAGGAAGGCGATCACGCCTAGGATGTCGATGACGATGTTGGAGAATCGCTTCATGGTCTTTGTTTTTCGTATGCCTCTCGCTCCAGGGGATTGTCCCAGTATCCTACCCTGACCGAATACCACAGGTAGGCGAGGTAGAACCGAACGACGCCCATGCGCCGGATTTGTTCCACGTGAACGTACTCGTGGGATTTGTCTGTGGGGGATGGCTGGCCCTGGAAGAAGATGAAGGGGAACAGGGTGATCGCTTTGACGCGCCTGCTCAGGATCCACCGCTTGCAAATGATCTCGCGCACTTTCATGTCAGTTCAGGGATACCGCGAACCCCTCGTCGTAAATGGTAAACAGGACGTATGGTAAAATGTACACCGGGCGGTCAAGGTTGAAGACTTTTGTCTGGATTGCCTGGATGGGTATCTTCTTGAAGGCGGGTACCTCGTAAGGGCTGTACTCGTGATTCACGAGCAGGTCAGGACCGGGGAAGAGTTCGACGGGGGTCATGACTTCATATAGGTATCGACCTTACGGATTGCATCGTCAATTCCTCCCGCAAAACCGGCGGCGTAACCTTTGAGGCGAAGGCGTTCCAGGATCTGCTCCTGTGCCTGCACGTGGGCGGCTCTGCTCAGTGAACCGTCTTTTAGGTATATCTCTTCCCTGTCGCGCTTGAGTTCCAGGAACAGGCCGGCGAATGTGCCGCGGGGTTCTGCCAGCCAGAAGTCGGGTAGTTTGGATGAGGATCGGAGTTTCTTAGCTTTGACAGCCTGGCCGATGGTGAGCCGGATCCCGGAGGACTCGCTGGTGAAGATCGTGTCCGGGTATTTGGCCCGGACGTAGTTGCAAAGCTGGATGTGAATGGACTCTTCCTTAGGGCGTTTGGGGGCTGAGTAGGTGATGCGGGAGCGGGGTCCCTTTGTAGCGCCGGTGGGATTCGAACCCACGATCTGGGGGTTATGAGCCCCCTGAGATGACCGCTTCTCCACGGCACGATGTAAGGCGTTGAACTCTGCAGCTGTCATCGTCTCAGACATGGGCGTGGACTTTAGCCTTCCGATTACGATACAATCCGGTTGAATAAGCATGAATGGCTTGTTCGCTGCGAGTTGCCCACTCAAGATTTCGGTAATAGTTGTTTTCCTTTTTGCCGTCTTTGTGATTAACCGTGGGCTTATTTTCTGGATTTGGGATGAACGCCTGGGCAACCAACCGGCCTATCATGTGGCATTTCGGCTTATTGTCTTTGCTCAGGTATACAATCTCATAGCCACAATGATTAAGGAACAACTGAAGAAAATGGCCTTTTGAGTTAACCACGCGGCCAAAGTTTGAAACAGAATAATTTTCAAATCCGGGAGCAGGAAGCCACTTTTCAAGTATCTTGGTTGGCCTTTTCGTCTTGGCTTTACGGGACCAGACTATGCTCTTCTTATGAGGGGGAGCGTCAAAATGTATGTTTTCACGATCAATTCCCATAAAGTTGACCCCGCGAAATTCCCTTCTAAGCAGTAGGTCGCTGGTTCGAATCCAGCCGGGATCACTACAAAGGATGCTAAAAACAGGGGTTATGTCAAAGGAATGTTCGAAATAATGTTGCTTTTCGGCTTTTCTTCGGTGTTTGTTCGGTGTTTCTTTTGGGTATCTTTTGCCTTTCTTTCGCCTTTACTATGACTCAAACTATGCTCCTATGAGTTTGACCGTTGCCCTGTACTTCGACTCACGCAAGGCATTGAAGGACGGTAAGTATGCCGTCAAGGTCCGTGTCACCGGCAAAGACAAAGGCAAATGGAAACAGGTTTACTTCCCCACCGGGGAAACACTATCGCCTCATGAATGGCAAGCGATCAAAGATGGTAAGACCAGGACTGAGGAACTCCGCAAGAAACGAAAGAACATCATCGCCAAGGAATCCCGGGCCGCCGACATCATCAAAGACACGCCGTTTATTTCCCTGGAGACATTCTCCATCATCTACAACGGCGCCGGACCTAATCGTCACTTGAACATTCAGGATCTGTACCGCACACAGATTGAAAAACTCAAGGCGCGAGGGCAATACACTACCTCGACGATTTACCAGTCTGCAGCCAACATGCTCAAAGAGAAACGGGGGGGAGAACTGACCATTGACCTGATCGACAAGGATTTCCTTTCAGGACTGGAGCGTGAGCTGGGCCTGTCTGCCTCCACCATCGGTATTTATTTCAGGACCATTCGAACCATTTGGAATATCTGCATCGACAGGAGAATAGTGAACCGGGACTTCTACCCCTTTGGGCGCAAAGGCTACCGGCTGCCGAGTTCTCGCAGTTCAAAACGGGCCATCAGCGAAGATGACAAGAATCTCCTTTTGAAGTACCGGCCTACTAATCCGGCCGAGTTTGCCGCCCTCCAGGTATGGCGTGTTTCGTATTTCTGCAATGGCATGAACGCCTCTGACCTTGCCCTGCTGCGGCGCGAGTGGATCTCCGGGGACGTGCTGACCTATGTCCGCAAGAAAACCGCCTCTACTGAACGCATGCAGAATAAGCAGGTCGTGGTCATCAGGCCGGAGTTAAAGAAGATCCTTGCGCCGGGTGCCGGCTTTGTTTTTGGGGTCCTGAGTGGGGGAGAGAGCCCTGAACAGGTGCGCCGCAAGACCGCCCAATGGATCAAGATCACCAACAAGTACCTGGTGCGGATTGGGGAGCGGCTCGATATCCCCGTGAGGCTCACCACTTACACCGCCCGTCATACCGCCGCTACCATGCTGCTGCGCGCCGGGGCTGACCTGATCTACATACGGGAGGCTTTGGGACACGCTAACGTCAGTACCACGGAGAACTACCTGGCAAGTCTTAACCTGGACGAGCAGAGAAAGATGACCGCTAAGTTGTAAAAAGAGCCCTCTCCCGTTTCCGGTGTCAGGCTCTTCCCCTAATGCCTCTCAAAGCATTATGTTGAGACAAATGTATGCAGAATCTTTTTTGAAAGTGAAACTCCGTGAATGGTCCGGGCGATATCCTTCAGCGGGCCTTTGCGCTTTGAGGTGGCGATGATGAGCGTTTCCCCTCGTGAAACGATTGAAAGGTTGTACTGGTAAATGTTTGTATTCCAGGCCGCTATCCCCAGAACGATGAACACAAACCCCACAGAAAACCAGATCGAGAGTATGCCCAGCAAAAAGAAAAGCGCCGCGCCCTGCCGGTAGTCCCCTACTTTCTTACGGCTTACCTGGATTTCACTGATTGAGCTGATGGGTACCGTTTCCCGCTCCCCGTGAGGCAGGTGGAGGAACTCCCTGGTGATCACCAGGCCGTCCTTGCTTTTGTAGATTAATTGTTTCAATGAATGGATTCTACTTCTCCCGCCCTGATGGCGTTTTCAATATAAAGGTATCCATTATTGATTCCGGTGTCCCCGTCGGTGACAAAATAAATCCTCTGCTGGCCATGTGTTTTCCAGTTCTTGATTTTCTTAATGGTGACTTTTAATCCGGCCATATTCGCCGGCATCATGTTCCGGTCCGGGTTCGTGGATCTGGCCATCCCCCCAACCTCGAAGAACACGAATCTGCCAGAGGCGCCGCTCCCACGGCCCAGCTGGACCTGGTCGCCCACTTTATAGGTGGTACCATTGATTGCTACGCTGTCCATTGATTGACCGGCCTGCGCTCGTGCGTTGAAACTGATCAGGAAAACCAGACACGCAAAAAGGGTGATTTTCATAATTCTACGAGTTTTGCCTATTGACTGATTCGGTTCACTTTCGCTCTTTGCTCAGTTTGGGTACATCAGGAGCAATAGTGGTATTTTTTTTTGAACGCTCCAATTCCAGTTTGAGTTCAGATATCTCATCCTTACACTTCATCAGTCTTTCCTGGAGGTCGATGATTTTGTCTTTCGGGTCAAGTTCCATGGCGGGTAAGTGAGACGGATCAAATCCTAAAATCTTACCAAGGGCCGCCAACTCCTCTGCGCTCGGAGATGTGGCCCCCTTCTCCCAATTAAGCACAGTTTGCCTTCTGACCTCTATAAGGTCCGCAAGCTGCTGCTGGGTCAGCCCTGATCTTTTCCGTAACCCTTTGATATCCAATCCACTCATAAATGTTCAGAAATAAACAGACATTTACTTGACATTGTGCGCACATTGTTCTTGCTTTGTTCTACCAATTCAGAAACAAAACAGTAACAAAATGTACAACGAAGTTAAAGAAAAACTTGAGGTGCGCAAATCAACGGTCGTTTGGATGCGCTTCGCTAACAAAAAGCGCGTCCACAAGCGCGCAAAGGCCATTCACATGGCAAATCCCAACTCCTACACCCTCCAGGACACCTTCGCTGAAATATTCGAGGCCGGTGTGGAGGCCATTGAGGCAAGACGCTCACAGCCCGCTTAACCCCTAACCTCTCAGCTTTATGAATTACACCTTCAAAGACATCACTTATGACGCTGACCTACACAGGGAGCGCATGTTTAAAAGCGGCCTGACATGGTACGTGGATACCATGCGACTTGAGTCCCCCACACAGGACATCGAGATTCCAATCACGCACGAGGAGTTTGAAGAGCTGACCGAGACGCCCCACTTCCTTGTTCGCGCCTTTATCCGGGAGCGCCTCGCCGCTGGCAAGTGCAAAACCATAATTCACCAGATATGAGCCTTTTTGAAGAAATGTCCGCACAAATCAACGGACACATTACCGAACAACTCGCCGCCTCCATCGACTACGAGCGCATGAAACTGGCCCTGCAAGGATGTGTCATGTCCCTCAAAGCCATCCAGAAAAAACACCCCGACGTAGTGCTGACACGCGACTGGAACAATCTTCTCTTCGCCGAGGAGACTCTCAAGAAAATCAATTAACCCTTAACCTCTCATTATGGAAACAGTAACAAGTTGCATCAAAATCAAAGACTGGCAGAACAAGGAAGGCAAGCTGGTGCCCATCTACGGCATCGGCCTCTCTGACGGCCAGTCCGGGGAATCCTTCGGCAAGGAGATCCCGATCGGCACGCCCATGGGCGAGCTCATCATCGAGTCCGGGCAGTACGGAAACAAGATCAAGCTGAAATCAGCCCAGGGCTCCGGCAGCTGGTCCGGTGGCGGAGGCAAGAGCCGGGGGGGCAATGAATCCTTCGCCCTGTCCTATTCCAAGGACCTGGTGGTCGCCGGCAAGGTGGACCTGTCCAAGATCCTGGCTACTGCCGACAAGTTCTACACCTGGCTGGAGTCCAAGAAGCCGGTGGCCGCGCCGGCCCCTGCTCCGGTTGCACAAGCTCCGCGCCAGGCCACGCCGCCGCCTCCTGTCCACCAGGCTCCGCCTCCTACGGTTACTGACGACTTACCCTTCTAGCCATGAACCACGAATCAGACTACGACATGGCCATGGGTGCAGGAGCTGCAGCCGGGGCCGAACAGAACGCAGCCGCACAAGCTGAATATGAAGCCACCTACATGGTGGGGCCAGCCAGTGCTATTGGCGTACTCAATCAATTCTCCACTTCCGCTGAGGGCATCAATCGTTTCTCCCGCCTGGTTGGCGTGGAGGTGGAGGAGGGGCGCGAGAATCCTCTCAAGGTTGCCCTGGTGATGAAGACCCTTGAGAAAATCGTCAAGAATGTCAACGACTCACTGAGCGCATACTATTTGCGGGAGGCCACCAAGTACAGCGAGAAGACTTTCAATTACGCCGGGGCGGAGATTACGGTCGGTGATGTTGCTACCTCATACGACTACGCCTCTTGCGGTGACCCAGTGTGGAATGATCTGCAAAAGATCGTCGCCCATGCCAGTGAGCAAATGAAGGAGCGCGAGAAAACCCTCAAGACCCTGACCAGGCCCATGGTTGAGGTGATCGACGGAGAGGCGATTGAGATCAAGCCGCCGGTGCGTAAGAGTAAAGAAGGCATCAAAATCAGCATCAAATAAACCAGCTTATGAATACAGTTAAAATTGAAATCCCGGAAGGGTTCCTGATCGACAGCGTCGACACCTCCTCCGGTGAAGTAAAGTTCAAGGCAAAGCCTAAAGACTTCTCGCGGATCAAAACGGTAGAGGACATCCTCTCTGACAATGGCCTCACGCAGGCTGAGTTTGATGAGCGGTGCGCCGGCCATACACAAGACGAGAAAGCCTATCGCATCATTAAGCTTCTGGCAAAGTCTCTCAATGAAGGATGGGTCCCGGACTGGAGCGACAGCAGTCAATACAAGTACTTCCCATGGTTTGAAATGCTCGGTCCGTCCGGCTTTCGGTTCGGCGACTTCGTCGGCTGGGGTTCGGGTTCTGCTGTCGGCGCTCGCCTTTGCTTTAAGTCGCGCGAGCTGGCAGAACATGCTGGGAAGAATTTCACTGAGGTCTACAAGCAATTCATGACAATCGACTAAGCCCAATACTCTATGGAACTGAATCAACTAAAAACGTTCGGGGATGCCTGCGAGGTCGAGAAGCTCGACCCAAAGAAAGTGATCCCTGATTTCTCCTGCTATCCAAAAAAGGATCAGGCATCAATGATCGCGCACGCCAAGCTGGTGATTATCGTCAGGGCTGCCAATCGCCTGGCCAATGGCGGCAAGGAATGGAGGCCTGATTTTGACAACGGTAGCCAACTGAAGTACGAGATATGGTTTACCAAGAGCCCGTCCGGCTTTCGGTTCGTCGGCTTCGACTTCTGGCTTTCGCATTCTTATGTCGGCTCTCGCCTTTGCTTCCTTTCCCGTGAGGTCGCTGAGTACATAGCGACCACATTCATCGGGTTGTATAACGAGTACCTGTAGATAAAACGGTTGTGTGGACCAAAAAACTTACTGAAAATGCAGGACCTCGACTACGATAAATTAAAGGAACTGCTCGGTCACGGTGGCGTGAAGCGCATATCTGAAGAGGAGGGCATCTCCACAGATACCTTCCGCAACCGCTTCAAGCGGAACAAATCCAAGGACGCCGAATTTATCGGGCGTGTCCTGGAGCGTGCAAACAACCGTGTCGCACACATGAAAGCAGGCATCGACAAAATGAACGAACTGACCTCATTATGACAGACTTATTCGGAAACCCGGACACGCCGGCTCCTGCTCCGGTACGTGAGAAGAAGGCTCCCCTGAAGGAGCGTATCCTGGAATACTTCAAGGACCGCAAGTACCAATCCTTTACAGCCTCTGAGGTTGTGGCCGCCTTCGCTGAATCGAAGCCTGAGTCTGTTGCCCGGGCGGTCCAGCTGCTCACCAAGTCGCGCCACATCATCGGCACGGGAAATTTCCGTGGCGGGGTCGGCGTGGACAAACTCTGCTTAACCTTAAACCTTCACCGCAAATGAAACTACCATTCACCGAGCGCCGCAAGGCCATCAAGGCACTCAACGACTTCGAGCCGGGCCTTGCCCAGGACGAGGAGAAAGTCCTGATCTCCGTCCTGGTCCTGGGCTTCCTCGCCATCATCGGGGCTGTATCCATCGTGTACCTGGCTGGCATCGCAATCATCAACCTTTTTTAACCTCTCAACCATTTTAACCAACAAATCCATGAAAGTTTTCAATTCATCTATACTCGGCGCGCGTCATCAGCGTAGCGGATACTATTGCGTCATCAAAAAAAGCGGGCTGATCATGTTCAGCCGCGACATGAACGAACTCCTGAAGGGTAAGCGAGTCAACTTCCTGCAGGATGAGATCCGTCCCAAGGATTGGTATGTAGAAGTCACCAAAGACGCCTCCGGCATCCCGGTTCGATTCATAGATAAGGTGGACCGCCATGCGATCCAGTCATCGGTGATTGCACGTGAGATTCTTGATGCATGCGCCATCGAAGCGGGGGGGGCAGATTTCGCTATCTCATCAACTCCCGACACGACAGACAATGGCAAGAGCTATGCCATTCTTACCTCAACAGGAAGTCCGGTAACCCGCCAAACGAAAAAGAAGAAAGTAGCTGCTGAAGCTTAAATCCACAAAGCCATGACAAAAACTGCTACTCTTCTCTCGCCGGCTCTGGCCGCAAAGCCAGTCAACGAAGACTTCCTGGCGGAAGTTGAAATCAAACTCATCAAATATTCCTCCACCAATGACATGTTCCGCGATCCTGGGGATATGACAGATGAGGGGGTGAAGGAGCTTATGCAATCCATCCGCGAGATGGGTGTGCTGCAGCCCATCCTGCTGCGCGCCTCCGGGTCAGGGGCTTTTATCCTGGTCGCTGGCGAGCGCCGGCTCCGTGCCTGCGCGGCCCTTGGCATGGAAACCATCCCCGCCTTCGTCAGAATTATGAGCGAGGAGGAGGCTTTTGAATTACAGTTGACCGAGAACCTCCAGCGCAAAGACGTCCACCCCATGAAGGAGGCCAGGGCTTTCAAGTTCCTCCAGGATAAACACGAGTGGACGACCGCAGAGCTGGGCCTGAGATTCGGCAAGGGAGAAACCTATATCCTGCAGCGGCTCAAACTTATGGAGCTGCTCCCGGAAATTGCCAAAGACTTCACCGCTGGTGAGCTGACGCTGGGCCAGGCGCTGGTGATCGCCCGCCTGCAGAAAGAAGATCAGAAGCAACTACTGGAGGACTGCAAGAATTATGACGGTAGGATTAACAGCAACCGCAACTACTACCAGTCCGTCCAGGTTCTTGAGGATTACATCGCCGAGAACATCACGCGCGAACTGGCCAAGGCTCCTTTCGATATCGCTGACGCCGCCCTGATCCCCAAGGCCGGCGCATGCGCGACTTGTCCTAAACGCAGCGGGGCTCAGTCACAGCTATTCGCTGATATCAAGGAGAAAGACCGGTGCTTTGATCCTGCCTGCTTTGAGAAGAAGAAGGCGCTGGGAGTACTGGCCAAAGTCAAGGAACTCGTGGAGAAGAAGCCCGACACAATCTTCCTGGAGTCTGATGGTTACAATGTCGAAAAGGTGCCCCAGCCGATCGGCTCCTACTTGGCTGGTCAAAAGATCAAGGCGCTCAAGAGCGGCAATGATTACCATACTGATAGCTACTACAGCCAATTCAAAAAGAAGATCAGCGGCTTTATGCTCAACGGTCCGCAGGCTGGGAAGACTATCACGGTTTACGTGCGTGGGCCACAGACGGTAGAGAAAACCAAGACGGACGGCAGCGCCAAGAAGGAGCCCGCCGAACTCAGCGCCGCCGACAGGAAGGAAGCGATCGCACGGATCAAGGAAAGAGCCAAGCGCAACGAGGAGCTGGACGAGGAGAAAATCTACACCCGGATCATCGAGGGACTGGAGAAGAGCCCCGCGATAAAGGCCAAGACGGCAGCCAAAGAACTGGCCATCGATAGGATCCTCTCGCGCTGGATCATCCTGCAGCACGCCGGATATGACAAAGCGTACATCAGCGGCTACGATTTGAAGGGCAGCCCGGCCGCGCAGCTGGCCGCCATTGAGAGGATCAGTGACAATGACTTCCGTCAGATCACACGCAAGATCATGCTCAAGGAATATTCTGGCCAAGCGCCAACGGTCCGCACAGCGGGAGGACAGATCATCTGGAAACTGGCTGAAGCTCTTGGTGAAGTACCGGTGAAGGAGTTTGTCTCAGAGCAATCCGATATCAAGTTCAAGCGCGAGATGAATGCCAACAAGCGCATTGCAGAGTTGTCAAAATCTGACAAGCCGAAACCAGCCAAGAAGAAATCAGGGGGGGGGGAAATCTCGATAGAGACAGCGACATCTCTCCTGGACAATTAATAATTTTCAAATGACAGCCATTCAATTCATCGACCTGGTCAAGCGCATGCGCGCCGCCCAGAAGTTCTACTACAAGCTACACCCGGTGAACGACCGGGAGAAGAAGCTGGAAGCATTGATCAAGAGCAAACAGCTGGAGAAGGAAGTGGACACGGCCGACATCGACGATCCGGCCAACCTTGAGATTGACTTCCCACGCGCGGAGGGCTCGCCGGTATGACCGCCCAGCTCTCCATGTTCCCCGCGCCCACCGGCCGCCAGTTGAAAGATGCCGGCATGAAGAAGGCCGTGGTTCACGCTGACCTGGTAGTCAGTGGCTGGAGCGCTCAGGCCCATTCATTCCTGGTGGACTTCGTGCGGATCCACGAGGGGGAGTTCATGGCCGAGGACGTAAGGGAGAAGAGCCGTGGCATCGTGCCGGCTCCTCCTCATCTACGCGCATGGGGCCAAATTATTAGAAGCGCTTCGGTCAGCGGATTAATTAGGAGGGTGGGATACGGTCAGGTGAAAAACTCTAAAGCACATAATGCAAACGCGGCTATATGGAAACGAGCATAGAAAAATGGGTACGGGTTTCTGGATTTGAAGGGTATTATTCCGTCAGTTCTTTAGGGCGAATAATGTCTCACGCCCGAATAACTCCCCGCAACATCAAAATGAAAGAAGAAATCAAAGCCCAGGAGGACGGAGGCAACGGATACCTGAAGGTTCAATTATGTCGTGATGGTTACCGTAAGAAATTTTGGGTACACAGGTTGGTTGCATCTCACTTTCTCCCAAATCCCATGAATAAGGGGCAGGTTAATCATATTGACTCTGACCCAAAGAACAACCAGGTCACAAATCTTGAATGGGCAACTCCGTCTGAAAACATGAGACATGTGGTGCGCTCGGGCCGTTCCAATATTCAAAGGATAGCCCCAATTTCATGGAACAACCGACGAAAGGGAATCATACAATTTGATCTCCTGGGGAATCCTGTAAGGCAATGGGATAGCATTACTGATGCCGCAAGGTTCTTTGGTACTAGGGCTGGTGATATCTGCTCAGCTCTCAAGGGTAAGCAAAAGACTTCTAGGGGTTTTAAATGGCAATACGCATGACAAAATATTTTATCACAACCATAGCCACGGAGTCACGCCTTCATGAAGTCGAGGGTGAAATTTTCACCGTCGATCAGTTCACCTGCGGCGTCCACCAGGAAGAGGTGGAGGATGATAACGCCCTCTATACGGATTCCATCGTCACAGAGCTAGGTACCGGGATGCAGGTATGCCGCATGATGGACTGCAAGGATCAGTCCAAGGCCATCAAAGAAGCCCGCCGCCTGTTCGCCCACAACGATCCCGGCCGATTCATGATGAGGGCAAAGGCAACGCTTAGGGACATGGGGCTAGTGTTCCCGGTGAATGATGTTGCCAGGTTGAAGGAGGTGGTCAATGGCTAAGCGCTTCACAGATACCACGAAGTACAAGAAGTCATTCTTTCGCGCTCTCCCCGGAGCCTACAAGCTCCTGTGGGATTTTCTATACCACGACTGCGACCATGCAGGCATCTGGATCGTGGACTTCGAGACCTGTCAACTCTATGTAGGAAAGGACATGCCAGTGTCCAGGGAAAGGGCCCTGGAACTGTTCAATGAGGATGAGGTTCGGATCACGGAAATCGACAACGGGAAGAAGTGGTTTCTTCCTGGGTTCATCGAGTTCCAGTATGGCAAACTTTTATCCACAAATCGGGCTCACAATTCCGTGATCCCGGCCCTCCAAAAATTCGGCCTGCTTGAGAGCGACCTGTCTGTGAAGCGAGTGATCGAGAAAAGTAATTCAATTCAAAATAAGCCCCTTACAAGCCCCTTACAAGGGGCTAAGGAAAAAGAACAAGAGAAAGAACAAGAACAGGAAAAAGAACAAGAGGGGGTGCAGGGGGATTTTGACGACTGGAACCGCTGGGCGGATTCGATCGTCGATGAGGTCGACCAGGTGTGGGAACAGATGCGAGGCCGGAAGGTCACCCGCGAGGAAATGGATGAGTTCCTTTCCGTAGCCACCCGCAACGAGTGGACCATGAAAACCCAGCACTCCTTTCGCCTCACCCTGAAAGGATTCAAGTCAAATGCAAAACCAAGAACCAATGAACCCATTAAAAGAACAACTGCAAATGCTATCACCGAGCCCGCTCCCGGAGGTTTCGGAAAGCTATGACCACATCGAACTCACCGAGGAAGAGATCGAGCTGGCCCTGCGCCAGGCACGGGAGCAGAAGCACTTCCTGCTGAAGCGTGTGGAATACCGGGACCGTGTGGCCCAGCTGGACGTGTACCCGAAGTACTCCGCCGAGCAGCTGCAGCTGGCCTATGCGAAAGACCACGACTTTGATGAGGAGAACAGCGAAGTGATCCGCCAGCTGACCTACTACCTGACCGGCGACAAGCGCTTCACCGGCGATCATTCCAAGGGGATCATGCTCTACGGAGCGGTGGGAGTCGGCAAGACGGAGCTGATGAAGTTCTTCTTCAAAAATCAGAAGCAGTCCTACATCGTAGTCCCCTGCCGCCAGATTGAAGTGGCCTATGCTACCGCCGGTGATGAAGGCATTGGGGACTACTGCCTGACGCGCCTGGCCAAGTCTTCCAACTCGGATCCGTTCGGTCACCAGGAGATAGGCTTCTGCTTCGATGACCTGGGCACCGAGCCGGTGGTCACCAAGTACTACGGCACCGACAAGAGCGTGATGACCGAGGTGATCCTGAACCGCTACGATCAGGGGATCCCATTCACGCAGACTCACATCACCACGAATCTCTCCGCTGAGCAGATCCGGGAGCGCTACGGCTCCCGGGCCGCCGACCGGATGAGGGAGATGTTCAACATCATCGGATTCAAGTCGACCAGGTCAAGAAGAGCTAACCAGTAAGATCATGTATACCGAACACGTCATTGAGAAAGTCTACTGGCGGATGGGCGAAGTCGCCCAGATGCTGCAGGAGCAACCGAGCGCCATCCGGTTCTGGATGCGAGCGTTTGGAGTAGTGGTCAAGCGCGGGCGAGGTACCGATCGCTTCTTCACCAGGGAGAACATCGAGACCCTGAAGGAGATCCGCCGCCTGGTGCGCGTGGAGCGCTACACCATTGAGGGGGCCGTGAGGAGATTAAACGCTGGTAAGCCTAGCCCCATCATTGCTAATGGATTTAGCCACCTGCTAACTACGGAAACCACGCAGATTTAAACGATCAAGGCTCCCTGCGTAGAGAAGGGCAGCTAAAATTTGGATCGATCCTAGGGCCTTTAAATGGCCCGTTTTTGGAAAGGTGCCAAATTTCGCTACATTTGCCATGCACAGCGCGTAAGACTTACGGACCCCTGATCGGCTCATACCCGGTCGGGGGTTTGACTTTTATGGCTTAATCAGCCTTACAAGCCCTAATATTATTAGCAAAATCAGTACCCCGCCCGCTCCGTAGCCTACGCCCTTGAAGAATCTATCCTTTGGGCAGTCCGGGCAGATGATGGATTTGTGAATTACTACGGGGATTTTTAGAGTGTCAGGAGGGCATACAACGGACACCCGCACCGTGTCGTGATGGTGGCGGTATTCGATCCTGATCTTGTCCTGGTAAACGGTGATGGTGGTATCCCTCACGGCTCCCGGCAGGTAGACGGTGGTCTTCTCTCCCGGATGGAATACGTCCGTGAAGACGGTATCGACCCGGACCTTGGCCCCGTTGGCAATGGCCTTCTGCATGAGGCGCTCAGCCTTGCGGAGCTGATGAGCAGGCCCACAGGATGAAAGGACAAAAAGTGTCAGGACAAAAAGTGTCAAGTTTCTCATTGTGGTTTTGGGTCAATGGGTTGAGTAATCACCACCTCCTTTCCAGATGGAAATTCTGCCACGGCACTTTCGGTTTTCTCATCCTCGATGACGGTGGCGAAGAAGTTCTTCAACTCATCCAGTATCCCGCCGGTGAGTAGGACTGTGATGGGTATCCACGGCTCCGCCTCCATGATGATGCTGGCTCCGGTGACAAGGGTCACCATCCTACGGAAAGCCGCCGCAATACCCAGCAGGTTCTTGGGCGTTGGCTTCGTGTAGTTCTTCCAGCTGAAGGTCGTGTTTGGCGTGATGCTCATGCTATTCCAAAGGTTTGTTTGGCCAATGCGAAATACTTCAGCCTGTCCTCCATGCCGTTGGGCAGGCCGGTGATCTTGTTCACCCCGTTGATGCGCTTGGAGATTTTAAGGAAGTCCAGCACGTCAGCAAGGGCGTTGAGTTGATGGGCATCCCAAAACCAACCCGCCGACATCGAGGCCCATACCGGGCCTTCCAGTAGTTCAGGATGGCCGAGGAAGTCCTGCCCGAATACTTTTGCCATGGCAGAGTAGTTGGATCGTCCGGTGATTTGGATGAGCCCTCTACCCTTGTACTTTGGTCCATCCCCGGCGATGATGTTTCCAAGGTCCTTGCGCCCCTCGTATGCCTTGCCGTCAGCCAGTTCCTTCACATAGCGCAGGCACCCACTCTCATGCGCCAGCTGGGCAAGGAAGCAGGCCATGCGCTGAGGCGTGTTGATCTGGTAACGCTCCATTGTGTCTGAAAGTGGCCCGGCGAACTTTTCAAGGTTCTCGGCGCTGGCACTTGGCATGATGGAGTGAAGCTGGTCTTTGCTGATCATCGTTTCCTTTTGAAGTCCTCAATGTCAAAACCTCCTGAGCCGCTTGCCCGGAGGATGGTTAAAATCTCGTTGGCTATTTCCTTTGAATCGGTCCGTACCTCCACGAGCTGCAGCCGCGTCTCATGCTCGTTGATCTTGTCATGGGCCTTGTCCACCTTCACCTCCAGCTTGGCAAAGCCATTGCGGGCCGTAGAGATCAGTATGATGAACAGCGCCGAAATGATCGCCCCGAATATCCCGAGCATCCAAGGCATCCAGTCCATGTCCGTGATGGGCATTTGTGCGGTGGAAAGAAGTGGGAAGAAGGTGGGGATCATAGCTTGGCTATCGCTGTGTCCATGAGGTTGAGTAAAGCCGTTTTAACTCCCGCCGTGAAGTTGGCATCTGTGGTAATGCTGTTGGCCAAAAACCGGCCCGGCGAAATCTGCCCGCATTGAATCAGGACAATCACTACCGCGATCTTATTGGCTACCCCTACCTTTTGGGCATCTGTCAATCCCGATGCAAGTAGAGCCGCCCAAATGTTGCGGATGAGTTCCTTTCCGATCGCCTCCCGAATGAGGTTGGAGACTACAAGGTCAGAGGCGTATTGTTCCGACGAATAGTAGGCCGATGGGTTTCCGTTGTCATCCTGTACGACGTAATCACCATCCATCAGGCGGTAGTCATTGTTATTGACCGTTACCCACCAAGCCGGAACCCCGGCGGTGAAGTCTCCTGTGAAGGTGAACCCTGAAGGGGAAGCGGAATTGAATTTTATTACTGTCATGGTATTCTGAATCCTATTAGTGGTACGTTCGAGGTTTGTACTGTTGCGCCTGCTGTGAATGGATTTGGCAGCGCGCCATAGGCCAGAGAAATACCCCAGTTGATGGATATGAATGCTCCAAAAGTGGATGATATCCCCATCGTTGGTGAATAGTTGGCCGTATTCCCTACCCTAAATTGATTAGCTGTGTCCGTCAAGAATCCCACCCAATACAATCCGGGCTGCAGTGTTACTGATACTGATGTTGATGTGCCATAAACACCGGGGGCGGTTATCGTTTGCTCCCCACCGTCCAAAATCAGAGTTGACGGATAACCAGTCCCGTCATCGGACCAAATTCCTAGCCTGATCTTACCGCTAGTTCCCGTTGTTACTTCACAGGCGATCCGGTCAATAGTCATCGGATAAGTCACCACGAAAGGACCAGCCCTAAGCGTGTTAATACTTACGGCTCCCGTTGTGGGCGCCTGAGCAGTGACGGCTGCACAGATGTATCTATTTCTGCTTGCCCCAATTACATTCGGATTATAAATATCCGCTATCGTCCCGTCCCTGTCCTGAAAGGTGTATGTACGTGCGGCGGTGTTGGCGTTCTGAAAGATCGAAGTAAACGTATCGGCCACGTTGCGGAAATACGACCGGAACAGTTTAAGGAACTCCGTCGGCGTAATCTTCTTATTCGTCCCCCCCGCCCCGTCGGTCGTGTCGCTTACATCAAGGATCATGAGCTGATCATTGGCCGCGTCAACTTGCGCCCCTGTCAATGCTGTCGAGTCTGATAGTTTCCTGTCTGCCATGTTACCCTAAGTTTAGTTTACTCCCGTTCTCTAAAAGGAAATAGGAGGAGCTTTCAAGGAGGAGAGAGGGGGTAGTGGAGACGCTTGCTTCCGCACCCGTGGCCGTCACCGTGGTCAGGATGTTCCCCTGCACCAGGCGCGAGAACACCCGACCCACACTCAACTGAGAATTCACCAATCCCTGCCGCAGACTTGAAAATATCCTACTCATTAGAATAAGGTTTTGCCTACCGTGGCCACTAGATTAACGAACTCCGGGAGGCTGCGGTGATAGTTCCCGTTTACATCTTTGGCCACGGTCTGCACCCAAAGGCGCCCATAACTCAGATCATTGGTCTGTGCTGCGGTGATATTGGTCTCAGCCCCGCCATTCAAGGCGTCGGTGACCGTGCCGTCAATCACAAGGATCGCCGCGGCATCTGAATCAGTGTCCCTTTGTTTGAAGTACGTCTTCACCGTGCCCCCTGTGAGGTTGGCCTTCGTGCTGGTCGCAGCCTGTCCGGTCCACACGGAATAGATCGTGTGGGAGAGTTTATTTGTCGCGCCTTTGATGATATCATCCATCTTACCAGCTGATTAAAGTCCTGCCGTTGGTTGCCGCTGTCGCCGGTGCATCCGGATCAAAGAACCTGGCCCCGGTCTGTCCCATGGCACTGCCGTCCTGATAGTTGTACAGCGGATAGGTGGTTCCGTTGGTATACAGGTACTGAATGATTTCATGTTGCAAGGCCAGCGCATTGGCGCGCAGCTCGCTCACCGCCGAGGCGATCGCAGCGGCATCCAGCGCCTGACTCTGGTCTCCCATTTTCTGGACCATTCCAAACTTGGTGATATTGATCTGGTTGTTGCCATAGAACCTGGCTAGCGCACAGTATGAGAGGTATCCGATCAGGCCGGGGTGTTCTACCGTTGTCTGGCCATAGGTATAATTTTTTCCTTTGAGCAGATCCTGATAGGCTGAATACATCGGGTCAATCGAATTGTCATACTTGCCCAGAAAGTCCACGTACAAGGGAGCGCCCAGGAGCCGCTTGAGGTCCAGCTGCTGAGCCTCCTGGATGTAGGGCAGGATCCTTGCCTCCGGGATGTCCTCGGAGAAGGCCCTGAACTCTTTCATGTTCTGTAAGGTGATGATCAGCTTCATAACATTTCTTTTGCCATGGCGACGATGTAGGCGGTGACTTTCGGGGCGGTGACCACGGGCTTGCCAGGGGCGGCAGGCTCCGGCGCGTCCTCACTGGCCGCCTGGTCCAGTCCGTCCAGGAGCTTGTTAATCTCTTCTTCTGACAAGCCGAATCCGGACCTTAAAAGCGTCTGCGCCGTGTTGCGGTCATATTTGCCTTGCGCGTACTTGCGCAGGATCCTGGCAAAGTTGATCGACTCCCGGCCGCTCATCCCTTTCAGGTTGTCGTTGATGTCAACCGCTGTGCCTTGAGCGCTTTGAAGAATATACCGCTGCTCGATGATGGCCGCGTCCGTGATGACCGGCGTCTCCCAGTAAGAGAGTAGCATGGAGAATATCTCGCTCAACTCTGAGCGGCGATTGCGCGTGATGGCGTTGACGTAGGTATAAGCCTCCTCCATGTCGCCTTGAGCAAATAAACCTGTCGGCGTCTTGCCCAAAAGCATGGAGGGGAAAGCCTCGCTCTCGATGATGTTCTCCTTGATGGACTTTTCAGTATACTCAAACAGCTTGTCCAGCTGTGGAGGGTTGAGCGGCTGGACGATATCGCTTGCCTTCTTGGTGCCGGTCTTGTCCTGGAGGCCGATCCGGGTGCCGGCGTTGCGGGCTCCGACTTTATTGGATATCAGGCCACGGAAGTCCTCCTCCTCCTGTGCGGAAGAGAACTCGCCAGGGTATACGATCAGCGTTGTCCCTACAAATGAATTCTGAGTGTTGGCGATCTTGAACAGTCCGATCTCGTTCTGCACCTGGGCGTCGTCGTAAACCGCGTCGAAGGTCGCCAGCGGATACACGCCATCCTCCGGGGTGGCGTACATGATCTGTCCGCGGTAGTTGAAGATGCCTCCGGCCTTCTCGATCTCCAAAAGCACCTGGTTAGGGTCAGGGTTGAAGCGCGGATAAAATCTGATGTTCTGCTCGCAGCTGCTGCGGCTGTCCCGCTCCCAGTTGGCTGAATAGGCGTAATGGGTGATCTTCCCTTCTTTGTTCTTGAGCCCAAAGCGGACCGTTTCAAAAGGGATCGGATTGAGGGCACAGATCTGGCCGTTGAGATTATATCCAACGTGCATGGGCACCGTACGGTAGCGCACGAATGGATGGGATACTGCCTGCAGGACCTTGTTGGCACTTTGTCCTTTGAGTCCCTTCTGGTTCAGCACCATCGAGGCTACGATCTGATCCTGGAAGCCTTCCCCATTCACAAAGTCTGCGATCCGGTTCATGAGCGCCTGGAGCGTGGCCGACCGGCGCACAGTCTCCTCTGCCCTTTGCGGGTAAAGGTTGTCCACATCGAAACGGAGGATCTTCTCCGTCACGTCGATGATGGTCGGGGCTCGTTTTACAAGGGGCTTGACTTTTTCGTAGACTACCATGGGCTTGAGCCGGTTTAGTTGCCGTCCTCAGTCCACTCGATCTCGTAGGATAGTGTTACCGCTGTGGCGGGGGCTGTCGGAAAGTTTACTCCGATGTTTTCGGCTGCGGCCCTGAGCGTCGCGTTCTCGTTGTCCTGGGCGTCGCCATATTTGAATTCAACCGTGTCAGTAAACCCGGCAGCTGCTGCGGTAGTAGCCTGCCCAAGGGTCCTACGCTCTGAGAGTGATCCGACCGGGGTGCCCGGCGTAGGGGCCGCTGTGTAGCCGTTGACGGTTGCCGCACCCGCGGGGGAGGCGCTGTCCTGTGGTACGACCGTCGCGGCGGCAGGGGTGCCTGCGCTTGGGGCGGTAGAATATTTCTGAACGCCTACTCGCAGGTACTGGACCGCCGTCAGGGTCATGCCGGTAATAATGATCTTCTTGATACGGATGACCTTTCCTGCCGCCCCGTTGATGATCAGGAATGGCGCTGCTGATGCTGCGGCCACTACGTTGCCGGCGGCGCGGTACGTGTCACGGGGGCCTGCGTATCTGCCTTTGCCGTCTTCTCTTCGTGCATTCATATTTTACTCTTGTTTTAAAAACGAAAGGGCGGCAGTTTGACCGGCCGCCCTTTGTTAACCTTAACCAGAAATGAAACCACTACTCGCTGGCCGTCTTGCTCTTTGCGGCCGGCTTGTCTCTTGCCGGTTCATCTTCGACCACGTTGAACAGATCGGCGTGTGAGGGGCCAACCTGCACCAGGTAGTCATAGAGTTCCGGGGTAATATTGTGCGGTCCAATCGTCTGCCCACCGATGTTAATGCGGTGCTCAGGGTTCTTGAATGTTATCGTCCGTGCCATGCTATTAAGTGGTTACGATGTTTTGCGCTGAGAGAACGAATCCCTTGGTCGTGGTGACCTTCACCTTGTAGATCTTCCCAGCTCCCTCACCCGTTGCCGGTGTGGTCGTGGTAACGGTCGTAGCGGCCACAGTCAGTGCCGCAGTGAATGGGATGATCGAGCCAGTTGCCTGGTTGATCAGGTCCACACGGGTTACTGCCGTATTAGACCCGCCTCCAAAGAAGTTCGTGCCGGTGATCACAATGGCCGTCGGCGTCGCTGCCGGGTAGGTCACAATGGACAGACCGGAAGCTCCGATCGTAGGGAGGAAGAGAAGCGCATCCACCAGGGCTCGGTTGGTGGCGTACACACCTGTGCCGCCGTCCAGTGTCCTTGGAGGTTTTGCCTCGTATTCGTTTTCAGGGGAAGACAGGCGGATCTTCATCGCCCCGTCGTTGGCCTGGGGTTCGCGCACAAGTTCGGTCATCTCCAGCCCTACGTCGATACCATAGATTTCAATGGTATAGGCGTCCTGCTTGGCGTTCTCCATGATGCACACGTAACGACCCTGCGCCATGCGGGCAGCGTTGTTCTTGTTCACCTGGTCGTAGGCGTAGTAGTTGAATTCAAGCTCATGCTTGAACAGGGACAGGCCGGAGCCAGAAGGCACACGGCTGAACTTGGGCTTGAGCGACTGACGCACTCCGTCAATGGAGAACCCGCTCTTGTTAGCCGCAAGGGTCAGGGCAGTGATCTGGTCAATGCCCGAAGTGGTATAGCTGGCCAGGTCATTCTTCAGGACCAGGACCAGGCGAGAGTCACCACCCACCCCGCCCTGTAGGACGTTGGCGGGATCAATGACAAAACTCTGGATTAAATCGCCAGCTGCCATGAGTTACTTGTTTACCAGGGTTGACGTGATTCCTTCTTTGCTCTTCAGGTAGTTGGCCAAAGAGTTTTCGCCCTTGGGGGTGTTATAGAACACCACGCCATCAGAACACACATAAATGGAGTCTGTGGGGCAGTCCGGATTTGTTTTGAAATAGTCCGCTCCGAATGCTTCGGGAGAAAAAGGGGCGGCATCTGCCGCGCCCTCTTCAATGTTTTTCTTTGCCATATAGTTACATCACTGATTAAGCTCTGTCTGATACAAGGGCCTGCTGGTAAAAGTTGGTCGTGCGATGGGCAAGACCCTTGAACCTCATCTGGAAGCCGATCTCGTCCGCCCTCTGCTCGGGGTTGGTCTCCATCTTGCGCCAGAACATCTGCACGTCTCCCATCGCTTTGCCTACTTCACTTCTGATGAAGGCAATGGATGCGATACAGTCGTTGGTGTTGTCAGCTGCGGCGCCATAGGTCTTCTTGGCCAGGGTGCTCTTGGTGTACAGCGGCACGTTGCCTCCGGTATACATTTCAAAGCCGTATAGGTTCACCGGCTTACCGGTCTGCACATTCATGAATTCCTTGGTCAGGGTTGCGTCCAGGCGGTTGAGGTCAGAGAGGTGATAAGGAGAAAGGACCATGACACGGCCTTCTTGTGGCATGTCCAGGTTATCCCAGCGTTCTTTCACGAAGGCGATGTCCGCCAGGGTCATCGTTCCTGCAACTGAGCTTTGTGATCCGATAGCGGCGGCGCGGTTAGATCCGGTCACGACCTTGGCTCCAGCTGCCGCGGTGGCAGGGGCATAGGTGGACATACACTCCGATGTAACTTCCTGGAGCAGCTTCTGCTTGTGCTGTTTGACGGCACTCTCCAGCTTATTGATAGAGCTTTCGATCTCTTCTACGTTACGAACGCGTGTCGTGGTGGAGTCATAAGTGGACAGGACGAGCGTTCCGGCAGTATCGGTACGGGTTACCGCAGTGATCGGCCAGGAAGAGTTATCCTTCAGGATCACGGGGTCGGTACCGATAATGTTAAAGTTGATCGTGTTATACTCTACCCACTGGCTCCAGTCGACGACTCCATTGAGCCATTCGATGGGCGAATAGAAGTTTTCCTTCAGGGCGTCAATCCACACTTCTTTGTTGACTCCCGACAGGAGCAGGCCGGTGTACTGTTCTCCCTTGAGGACGAACAGGTAAATGGTGCGGGCCGCAAAAAATACCGTTGCTCCCACTACGGGGTTCACCGGTACGGCCATCGAAGCAGCCACTCCCACGAAAAGTGAGAAGGCGAGGCTAAGAATTACAGATAAAAAAATCTTTGTTTTCATGGTTGAAAATGCTGTTTTTGATGGGTTTAGAGTTCAGGAATGCGGCCATACTTGGCGTAGAACAGGCGCGTGAATTTTTCAGGCTCGTCCCGTTTCATGGCTGCGTGTTCGTTGGCTCTGAGCGAGCGATCCCACTCCTTGGCGTCTTCGGCCTTGGTCTCCGGAGAGAAAGTCGGAGGCGTGTGAGTGGTTTTGATCTGCTTTTTCAGGGCGACGATCTGGGCTTCGAAGTCTTTCTTCTGCTTGTCAAGTGCCGCTTCCACGGTAGACGCGACAGCATCGGTGAACTTCTCTTTGTTGGCTGCCAGGAACGTTTCAAAGCTCACTGGTGCCTGTGCTGCGGGCGCGGCTGGTTTTGCTTGTGCGCCGATAGCGTCTTCTGAGGATTCTTCGTCGACGGGCTCTACCGCCATAACGATGCCGCCTTTAACCGTATACACGTAGTCAGGGGCTGGTTTCCCGTCGATCAGGACGGGCTTATTCATAAGTTCTGCGCCAGGGGCCGGGGCCGGGGCGGCCGGTGCTGCAGGGGCCGGTACGGCCGGAGGAGTGACGGCAACTTTTTTGCCGGTCAGGAAACTCAAAAAGTCCTGTACCAGGGTTGATTTTTCTTGTGCATTCATAGGGATGTGATAGGCTGCTTGTTGAAGGGGCTCGTATGTGGCGGTGGCGAACTTGAGGGCCACGGCTTTGTCTGCGTTGAACCAGCTGTCGGCCTTCATGATGGGAAGTATCCCAGAGGCGTCGATGCCGGTGTGTTCCTGGTAGAAGGCCGCCATCTCAGTCTCTTCAACCTGAAGAGAGGTAGCCGCTTTGGCTACCGCTGAGGCGTCACCCGATACGTGAGGGGTCCAGGGGTTGTGAACATTGAAGGCGTACTCTTTGCCGGTGCGTGGGTTGATTCCCTTGGCCGCCAGGCGCGTCTGTCCTGCCATCCAGATGTATGTACCGATGGAGGCGATATCATCGACCTGCACCATGTTGATCTTCATCCGGGAAGAGAGGCTTTGCAGGTAGGTGAAAATAGCTTTGCCGGTCGGCACATTGCCTCCGGGAGTTCCTACCAGTACGTCTACTTCTTTGGTGTCTGCGGGAAGTGCTGATACCTGCGCTACGACGTCAGAGATCTGGAGTCCGTTGACGTGGACGACCTTGCCGGTCCTGTCCAGGTAGTCAAAAGTTCCGATGTCTCCGATGATTCCTATCGTGCGCTTCATCAGGAACAAAAGTCCCGCGCAATGGCAAAGACTTTTATCCCAATCTTTTGCAGAAAAATGACACCGATGAGAATCAGCGCATTAGATCACTTCAGCAATAGCGCGCTTAACGGTTTCGGGTGAGGTGTTCATGATCTCGGCAGTGGTTTCAACGGCTTGCAGGTAGGTGGTACCAGGTACGGCGCGGTGCTTAATGTACTCATCATAGATCTGGCAGTAGGTCACTACGGCGGTGCGGATGATGCCCCGGTCGATATCCCATTCAAGGGCTCCGGCCTTCCACTTCTCATAGACGCTGTTATATGGCTGACTTATGCTCATAGTGCGGCGCGGTCTACTACGTCGGTGTATCGCTTTTCTCCGATCCTGAAGTCGTCGATGGCTAGGTATATCTTCATCTGTGAAAGCATGCGGCTCATCTCCGAGGAGCGGCTGATTGACTCGCTGTTCACTCCTGCCTCTCGCGCATTGAATCCGCTGATCCCTGAGTCCGCAAATCCCGGCACCCCGATATTCCGGAAGGTGGAGGCTCCTCCGAGGGCTTGTTGGTGGCGTTCGTTGAGGATCACCTCGCCGGTGCGTACTGTAGCCAATAGGTTGTCCCCATTGCTGCGCCTGATCGGAATCCCGTGGTGAGGCATGATCCGCGTGCCGGACAGACCGCTACCTGCATATCCCGGCACGATACCGCCGTTGGCAAAGGCCACGCCGGCGATCTTGGCTACGTCTGCAAGTCCGACCGCTACAATGGTCCCAGCCAGGAAGAAGTTTGGAAGGGCTTCCGCTGCAGCCCGGTAGGTATCCATGGTAGCGCGGGCAATCGCCAGAGCCTTGTATGCTATCGTGTCCTGTTCAAACAGGTTGGCCGCCATACCGATGGCCGTGGAAATATTGGCAAGCCTTACCTGGTGCTCAAGGGCGGCGATGCGTGTTTTCTCCTTCTCATTTTTGTCGAAGTTCTGGACGTCCTTCTTGTCGGCGGTAGTCTGTGTATCAATTCTCTTCTTGTGCCACCCTTCCCTAATCTTCTCGTTCTGCGCGGTGATGCTCGTCATCGTGGCCTGCACGCTGGTATGCAGTTGTATTTCTACGGCGGCCAGCCCTTCATTAGCCTTGCGTTTTTCCATGGCCTCCTTCTCCAGCTTGGCCTGGCGTGAGGCCTCCAATGCGTCACGCTGGTTCTGGAGCTTCTCCTGCAAGGCGATAGATGAACTTTGCGCCTGGTCGATGGCGGCGATGGCGGCGGCAATCTTCTTGCCTGTATCATCCCCGATTTTCTGATTGTCAAGCAGCCGAAGGCCGTAAGCCTGTACGGTTTCATTTACCTTGATCCTCATGCCGTACTCCTGCCCGATCTGCTCCAGGGTCAGCTTAGATTCTCGGGTGACAAGGGCAATCCGGTTGTTGGTGAGCTGCTCTTCCAGCTTTGCAGCCTGATTGAGTAGCGCGATACGTTCAGCCTCTGATGTGGCGTGATTCTTCGACTGGAGGACTAGCTGCTTGATTCGGTTCTCGGTAGCGGCCTGGGTGGCGTTGAATTTATTCCAGTCATCGGCCAGCTGGTTGGCAAGGGCCGAGAACCGCACGCCCTCTTTGTACGCCTGTGCTACAGCATCAGAAAATCCGGTGACGGCCTCCTTCGCTGTATCCATGGCCCCGGAAAAATCTCCCTCAAAGACTTTTACCACTGCTTCACCCAGCAAGCCAATGCGCTTGATCACCTCGGAGAATACCGTTGTGATTCCTTTCCAGACATTGGCGAACTTGTCCGCGAGCTCATCATTGTGTTTGAGGGCTTCACTCACAAGGCCGATCACTGTGGCCAGCGTGGCCAGTATCGCACCAATAGGAGTAGCGATAAATGCCATGGCCGACTTGGTCATACCCATGAACCCATTCACGGTAGCCCCCAGCCCGGGAACAAGTTTGTCCAGAGCGCCTGTGTAGTTACCGACATTCAGCCGGCTCTTCTCCAGGGTGCTGGAGCTCTCCTTCATCTTGTCGTTGTTGCGGTCAAGCAGGCCGTTGATCTCATCGAGCCGCTCGCTTCCCTCCTTGGTAGTCAGGTCCAGCTGCTTACGCTCTTCGCGTAGGTCCTTGGAAGCCTTGGCAAGGTCTGCTAGGTTCTTGATACCCCGCTCACTGCCGTCGATGGTGATCTTGAATAGAAACTCTTCTTGCTGGTCTGCCATAGCGTTTAGATTTTAAGCATTTGAACTTTGGTAATTGCCCCGGGGACATAGTTGAATATCTTCGGGAAAAGGAAATACTGGCCGCTGTCCAGGATCATCTTGTGCGGATCCAGGGTAGCGATATCCACGTCGTTCAGGTTGTAGTACCTGATCACCCATTTAGCATTCTTTAGCCGGGCAAGGAATCCTGTAGAAGCAGATCCGCCGGTGAAGGCGTTGGAATATTTCTCATCCAAAATACTCTGGAATGAAAGTGATGGGTATCCGGAAGTTGCCTCTGATCTTAAAAATGTAGCCACATAATACGTAGCCCGATTAACCCCATTATAGGAAACCGTCGGCGCATCGTTGGCGTCATTGGCCCTGGCGCATAGCAGCCTTTTTCCAAGGTCATTATCATAATACAGGCTTAGCGTTAGGGCGCCCGTCGGCACCTGCGCGCACTCCACCCCTATCGGGGCACCCGCCGGGATAGTTACACTGTCGTCAGTTCCGTCCCAGATGGAGCTGGTTGATTGTAGTTTTTCCAGTGACAAGTCGTCCAGGGCAAAATAACCGGCCCCAAATTCTGTGCTGAGAACATCCTGGTCTAAAATATTATACAAAAACTGGTTGGACTGCGCCAGATCGGTAAGTGAGAAGGTCACCTCATCAAATTTGGTCTTATCCCTTTTTCCTGTCCAGTCATTGACGTTAGCCTGATCATTAATGATCTCGGTGAGGTGGCGGAAGGTTAACTTCTTATTTAACTGTTTAGGGATCTGGCCGAACCGGAATAGGAAGTCTTTCACAAAGTCGAGTTGCAAGATATCCGGTAGCATCAGGTTCATCAGGCAATAGTTGGCTCCTGTCAGCCCTCCATAGCTTTTGAATGTGTTTGAGAAAGTGCCGCCTTTTTTGACGGTAAAGGTTCCTGCTGCCGTCGTAGAAACGAGCTGTATAAAAAAACTGTCCGTGAATCGAATATCTCCCCCTCCGCCAGTTGTGAGGCTTGTCAAATCAACTACCGTTGTGCCAGCCACGAGGCTTATTGTATGGATGGACACACCGTTCTTTCTCATTTGGATGTCGCAGGTGGCCGCCGCTGACACCGTAATGGATAGATGACAATCAAAATTTATCCCAGCGAAGACTACGCCCCCGCCGATGTTTTGGGCAACGGTATAGTTATTTGCTGTGCTTGATTCCCAGTTGGTACACTTGATCATGTCTAGATCAAATGAGATGACGGTAGCAACGCCAAGCCCGGGGTTTACGATTACCTGGTCCGCCGATTTTGTGGCCGCAAACTCCAGATTATCCGAAATGTACTTGTTGTCGTACCGGAAGATGCTCATGTTATTGGACCCCTGTAATACGGCCATGGATAAGAATTTCCCATCGGCCACAGAGGCATTGCACAGGGTTCCAAAATCGAAAGTGTATCCGGCCTGACGGAAAATCCTCTCCAGCAAAACCTTATACCCATAAATGATGGGGGCCGGGTTTACCGTGATGTTTGGGGCCGCATAGGCCAGGTTATTGCTGCCAACGAGGTTTATAACCGCTGGGACCACATGGCCGACCGAAGAGAATGCGCCATAGGTTCCGTCGACAACCTTATCATAACGCTTGGTGTCCCAGACCGCTGGGGTCCAGTTTGAATTACAGGGCACATCCGTCTCCATGTCTACATCAATCAGCAGCTTGTCATTGAGTTGGGCGAAGAGGTCCAGAAATCCGGCATAGATCGCCAGCTCAAAGAAGTTCTCCTTGATGCCCAGCACCAGCACATACCCGTCCGGAATGATCTCCATGCCGTTCTGCACATAGCGCGCCGGCTGCCGCTGCTTGTAGAAGCTGGACAGCGTGGCCAGGTTGTCAAGGTAATTCAGCGCGTTGCGGTTGTTCACCGTGATGGGCACCGTGATCCGGTTGGTGAAGGAATACTTCACCTGGTCGGGAATCAGGGGATTGTACCCCTGGATGGTCACCGCGATGACTGTGTCCGGGAGTAGGTCCAGCTGTATGCCGTTGACGAATAGTTGGCTGAGGGTTCCCATTTTACATCATCGTGTTTGGGGCAAGCTGGTAGCGCGCCGTGATCTGGATCGTGCTCTGGATCTTGCGGGTGGTCGTACTGAGCTGTTTGGGGGTGATGAAGACCGGGAGTAGACTGCTTTCATTGGTGAAGTCCTGCACGTACTGCCCGCTCTTCAGGTTGTCGCCGTAGTCCACTCCCTGCCGTGCCAGGTCAGCGATCATCTGCCATGCATCCAGCGGCAGGTTTTGAGAGAACAGCTCCAGGGTCTTATACCGTCCGAAGTTTCTGGCGTCCACGCCATAGATCTGGTTGAAGTCGAACATCCAGGTGGAAATACCGCCCAGGTCGTTGAGCCATTTGAGATAAATAGGGTTGTCCGATTCTGTCTTCTGGGACATGAAAAGGTAGGTGCCGGCAAATACCTGCGTTTGCATCTGGATCATGGCAAAGTCCTTGTTTGCGTCATTCACCCAGCCTCCTCCCTTCAGGCTCAGACTTCCGCTTGCGTAGGTGCTTGCGGCGCTGGTATACATCGCGTAGTAATTGCTGGCGTCATTCACCCCGTCATTATTGGGAATGATCTGTATGGCGTATACCGTGGCGTTGATAATGGTGGGGAGGGTATGAATAATATAATTCATTCCCCCTCCGATTGAGCGCAGGTCATAGGTGGTAGTCTGCTTCACGTCCGCTTCGTTGGGAAGTCCAGCTGTGGTGCCCAGCACTTTGATGGTGATCGAATTGGTGGGGCTCCCGACTTTGCTGACTTTTATCATGACGAAAGACCCTACCTGGCTGGAGGGTGCCGTGAAGGTCTGGGCAATGCCGTTACTGATATCGGCGCTCCCGAAGTAGATCTTGTAGGTGTTGGTGAAGTCGCTGTCATTGATTACCATTTTTCCAGACATAGACGATATCTGGGCGACGGTGCCATAGTACGGCTTGAAGTTGATGGATTCCAGGTTGTTCACATTCCCGGCAAAACGTGACGCTACGTCAGGAATGGTTACTGCTCCGGCGGCCGGGTTGGAACTTTGAATCCTCACGAAGGAGTCCACCGACAAAGAACTGTCATGCAGGAAGTCGATGTAGGCGGTCCTCCCCAGCCATGTGTAGAGTATTGGAAGGCCGGCGTTTAATCCGGAACTAATAGTGGGTACCAGATAGGGCCCGTTGTTGGCGCTGGTGACATGGAACACACTGCGTGAATTCAGGATGTTGTTGTTACCGATGTAGAAATAGATCACGTCCCCCGACAGGTTCACCTGCGCATCGCTGCCCCCGTCCCAAATTGCCTGGTACTTCACGTAGGTATTCAGGAAGCGCTGATTGGTCGTTTCGGACATCTTCAAAAGGCTCCTGAGGATCGGAGCGATATCAGCGTTCAGGGTGAGGGACGCATCCAGGCGAAACTCGAATATGGGCAGTGTGGACGTATAGCCGTTGAACTGAAACTGCACCCGGTAGTTCGGCTTGCCGGCGATGCTGGCCTCGGTCATCTGGTAGATGAGACTGCCTCCGCCGACGGGCTCGAATCCTGAAGGTTTTAATACAACTGTGAGTGCCATGGCTTTTTAAGCGGTTACATTTTTGAACATTACTTTCGCCTGCTCGCGCAGGTCCTGTTTTACTTTCTTCTTGAAGTCTCCCACGAAGTCCTCGATCTTCTCATCGATGTTGAGGGCGGGCCGTTTGCCCTGGAAGATGTCTGTTCCGGACCGGGCGATCTTGCGGGCGAAGAGGAACGCGAGGGTCTTCTCGCTGGTCTTGGCGTCGCGCGGCTTGATGCCCTTGGCGTGAATCCAGTCCAGGATCATCTGGATGGGCGGGAACTTGCCCGGGTGACGTCCGAAGCGTTGCTGGTGGAAATACCCGATGCCGGTCACCTCTCCGGACAGATCGCCGTCGTAATCATTGATCGTCTTGGTGATGGTGTTTGCGCTGCGGCCAGTGGTAGTGATACCCTTGGCCGCCTGATCCTCTTTGTAGGCCTGCTGCACGCGGTCGAGCAGCTCTTCAAGCCTGAGTCTTACATCAGCCATGGTCGGTGGGGGTTTGGGGTTGCGCGGCCTTCTCGGCCTCAGCGTAGCGGTCCGCATACTCGCCCTTCTCCTTCCACAGGGACAGGAACCCGGCCACAGTATTGAAGCTGGTCTTCTCGTAGACCGAGTCGGGGTGAAGGCTGAAGCGTTCGGCGAATATTCCGATCATATCGAGGTCTTCAAAAGGTTTGAGTTTGCCGACTTCAGCGCTTGCAGAAAGGCTTGCCCGCTTTTTGTTAACAGGCGTAGGGTCAGGGGTAAGGCGTTTGTCCAGGTTCGCCCAGAGCTCCCTAGCTGCCTTAGCAAAAAAAAACCGATCGGGTAGGTCTTTGTGATGGGAAGGTCAAGGATATGCTTCTCGATCTCTTCGGCCCTGTCCAGGTCAAAGGATCCCTGATCCAGCAGCGGCTGAAGGTATACCGCGCAGGTGAAGCTGATCAGCTCATCGTATGTCTTGCTCTTGGCCAGACGCTGGCGCACGTGGATGTTCTGCCCGATGCTCAGGCGTCCCAGGTTGCCGGGGACTTTGATGGTCTTGCCAAGTAGCGTGATCTCATCGGGTACTGGAACATCCTTAAAGTCGGGCTTCTCATCATATATGAACTTGGTAGCGATTAGCAGGGAATCCTCCAGTTCCTCGCTGTCCGAGGTGGAGATAAAGGCGTAGTCAATCCCCGACATGATGCTGAACAGGCGCACCAAGTCCTTGCCGTCCCACTCGGCCAGGATTCGCTGGTAGGTCCGCGTGGATAGCTTATCCCACGATTCGGCGATCTCGTAGGTCCTGGTCTGCTTGTCAGTGGTAACGGTGAGCTTCATTTAGATCGGAATGGAGAACCCGAACATGAAAGCCCGGTACAGGATTTTAACAATGACCCCGATGAGAAACACGGTCAGGGTGGTGGGGATCAAGGCGATGGCTACCACCTTGAGCCATGTCCAGAAGTTTTTAATGATGTCTTTGAGCATATTGGTTTTGGTTATGGTGCGCTGTTATAGTATCCGCTCGTCTGCGAGTCCACGGTCCAGTCAAAAGTCAGCGCCACCCCGAACAGGTGGGCGTCAAACTTCTGGTAGACGTTCTCGCTCTCCCAGTCGTCCACTCCACCGGCCACCGATATCGTGGACCGGTTGATCCAGTACATGAGGTTTTCTCCCAGCATGCGCATCTGGTTGATGGAGTTATTGAGGTCATAGCTTTTGAAGTCGGAGGTGTCCTGTTCGATCCGGTTGAGCAAAAGGCAGAACATGGACGCGGTTCGCTCAATGTCGCCGCCCGGGCCGATCTTGTTCTTGTCTTTGGCTGTGGACACGTGGACCAGGACCGGGAAGTTATCGGCGGTGAGCTGGTCTAATCCGAAGTTCGCCTCGTTCAGGTTGGCGTGCATGAACTTGACGGGCATCGCCAGGCGCGAGGTGCAGATGGTCTCCAGCTCCAGCAGGATCGGGTCTTTGGCTTTTTGAAGGGATGACATTTGTCAGGGTTTGGGTTTGAGCTCGAAACGCATGGCCGACTGTAAAAGTGCGCGCATAGGAATAGCATCTTTGCCGTGATGGATTTCTTTGTTGATCCTGTCGAGCAGCATCTTCATGAAGTGCTCGCTCTGCGCGTTGGTGGCGGGGTCAAAGGTGCCCGATAGCGTGGCCGACGGGTCGAATACCTTGGAGCAGAACTCCCAAAGGATCTTCTCATCGTTGATGAATTTAGCGCTCCAGTATTTCATGTTGCGCTGATCTTCTTCCAGTTTGAGGACAATGACCATCGGTTAAGGGATAAGGGTTTCGTCGTCCATGTTGATGTGCATGGCTGGCTTTGGCGGATCCTCGATCTTTGCCTTCGGGGGCGGCGTGTTCACCAGCACCAGGATCGCCTCCTGGAAGGCTTCGGCCTTGTGGATCCACTTGTTCACCTCGGCCATGATCTTTTTGCGCTTGCCCATCTGCCAGATATTCAGCCCTTTGATTTCGTCGCGGTACCCGTTGATGACTTTCTGGGCGTGGTCTGCCTTAGAGATCATCTCGTCCACTACTACACGCAGGCGGGTATTCTCGAAGTCTACCGCCTGGCCGATAGCCTTCTCGGCCCGGAGCCTCACGGACTCCTTGCTGGTCATGAAGGCGACCTTGCCGCGCTGTACGCTTTTGGGGAAGAGCGTCGGACCCAGCTGGTCGATAAGCTTGTCCACCCACAGCTGGTGGGCGGTGGTCTTCTGTGGCTTTCCGTTGACAGTGGTATTCATATGTTATTGGTTACATCCTGTATTCGCTCCGTCCGTTGGGGGCGGTGTAAATGCCGGTGCCCGCCGGGTTGATCACGCGCATGCCGCTGGCAATCCGGAGTTTGTCCATGCCGTAGTTGACGGCATCCAGTCCGTGGTTGAAGGCGTCGATCGGTTCATCCGTGGGGTTCTTGTGCTGGTCCAGCGCCCAGGCATAGTTCTCCACTTCATTCCAAACCTCGGCTGATGTCTCGGTGAGAAAGACTTCATATTGCTGGATGAACTTTATCCCGCTCTTGACGGATCCCGGCCCTTTGACGGCGGCAATGAAATTCCAGCCACGCCGGCGCATGTCCTCGATGTCTTTGGGTTGTGAGCTGTCGGCGTAGATGGGCGCGTTCTTAGGGATCTTCAAGCGGATCAGCTCAGCAACCAGGTCGTCGTTGGTCAGGCCGTGTTTGTATATCTTCTGGTCCAGCCACAGCTGGCGGCCGTGGGCCTCGTGTTCCATCATGGCCAGGGGATCGTTGGAGAATCCCCAGTCCAGGGAATACCATTTCGAGTATAGGCCCGGCATCTTTGGGCATGGCTTCCAGGTCTTGTAGATCCTGCCACGGGCGCCTTCGCTGACCAGGCCCCTGATGATCGTGTAGTAGTGATCCGGGTTGGTCTGACGGTAGAGTTCCCATTGCTGGGCGGTGCTGGCGTTGATGTTGACGATGTTGTCCAGGTAGGTGGAGAAGATGCTCAGCAGATCGGGGTTCTTCCTGGGTATAGCCTTGAAGTATCCGGGGATCTGCGCGTCAACCAGGGTATACCAGCGCCTCCAGAACCAATGCCCTTTTGATGGCATGTTGAAGATCATGATGATCTGGATATCTGCCTTGACGCTTCGCAGGGTATCATCCAGCTGCATGAAGTCAGCCTCTGCGATCTCGTCGGCCTCCTCGATGATCACATGGGTGGCGCCGGCCAGTGACTTGAGCTTGGCCGTACGGTTGCCTGCGGATTTCTTG
>OFQW01000019.1_pt1 | contig 33910 bp, 57 predicted proteins | sample 1542941 | NCBI WGS metagenome assembly OFQW01 (sample SAMN07774219, study PRJEB24372) | wastewater metagenome | isolation source: Exp Tend NO 90WW | collected 2016-02 | reverse complement strand
AAGGGCGAGCGCTGCGAGGCGCAATGGCTACTCCGTCCCGCTGCGTTCGTAAACCCGGCACCGCACCGAGCTCGCGCCGACAGCCGGCGCAATCGAGAACACTCCGGCGCTGACAAAGCCCGCGTCGGGAAGGGCGCACCGAACCGCGCCGCCCGTGGACGTCGGAAACAGCGTCGCGGCGGCCCATGCGATGGCGGTGCCGGCGTCGGTTCCGCAGGTGTTCGCGGACAGAAGCGCCGCCTCGTCGCACTGGATGCTGAGTTTGGCGTTCGTCGGGATGGAAAACGCCTTGTCGCAGTTGCCGCCCTGTCCTTGGCCGATGTTGGCGCACCCCGCGGAGCCGTAGCCGGTGGTGGCGTTGCTGACCGTCCCGGCGTCGCTTGCGAGAATGCGTCCCAGGTACGTCTCGCCTGCATGCGCGAACGGCGGCGCCAGCGCCAGAAGCCCAACCACCACCGCCGCGACCAGTGCGTTTTTCATGTGCCTTCCTCGAGAGTAGCGTTGCGGATTGCGTTCTTGCAATCCAGTTGCGATAGGGTTTCCGCCATGGCCAAGAATGACGTTGAGGCGGTGGTGACGATGATGCGGCGGATTGCGCCCGAGCGGTTCAAGGTGGTGACCGGGGTGGTGCGCGGCCCACTGCTGGACGAGAAGGTGCTGGAGCCCGACGTGTCGCTCGTCGTCGCCCGCGACCGCGTCATGTCCGAACACCGGAAATCCGGAATGAAGGAACTGCAGAAGCGACTCGCCCCCGCGCTCCCCGCCAAGAGGGCGAAATGACCGCGCTCGCCATCGGCATCAGCGCTGCGGCGTTCTGCGTCTGCGGCCTCGTCGGCTTCCGGTGGTGGCTGGCGCACCGAGAGAAGTCCTTCGCGCACGCCCCGCTCGCTGTGATGGAGCAGCGAATTGCCGAGATTGAGAACCGGCTGCTGGCCGGCTCCATGACGGGCGGACGGCGCTAGTTTTCGAGGAGCCACGGGACGGCCTCCTTGTCGCGCTCGTCGTCCGTCATCAGGTAGTTTTCGAGCGTCGAGCCGACGACGGACGAGGCCGCGGGCGACTGATTGACCGCGCCAGCCGCCATCGCCGCTTTCGAGCCGAGTCGGGCGAGCGGTGCAACCGTGGCGGCCCCGCGCGTCTTTGCGAAGTGCGCGGCGGCCGGGAGGGCGACGCCCGCGACGCCGCCGCCAAGCATCCCGCCTGCCTGCGCCCCGCCGCTGAAGCCGAGGGCACCCAGCGCGAGTTCGGTTGCGCCGAGTTTCCGGTTTGCCGACTCGCGCCCGGCCGCCTCCTCTGCGAAGTCCGCCGTCTTGGCCGCGAGCCCGTAGCGCTGATTGGACTTGCGCAGCGCTGCGCCTTCGCCAGGGACCAGCCGCTCAAGTTGGTCCTCCATGCTCTGGCGGTAGCCGGAGACAGTGGCGCGCTTGAGTTTCGAGGCGTCGGGGGCCTCGGTGCTCCAGTTGGTGTTTCCGTACGCCCCGCGCTTCAACGCGTCGGCGGCTTCGAAGGTGTCGGGGGTCTTCGCGGCGTCCTGAATGAAGTCCTGTGCCCGTCCCGCGGCCCGCGCCGTCTGGAGGTTGCCGCCCTTGGATGGGTCGATGCGCTGGGCCAGCCGCGACTCGGCTGCTTGGATTCCTTCGGCCTGCGAGAAGCGGCCCGCCATGTCGCCCCGCGCACGACTCGCGGCGGCTGCCGTCCCTGCTTGGTCCATCATCGCATTGGAGCGCTTGAGAATCGCCTCCTTGCTGCCCATGAAGGGAATCAACCCGGCGTCGAGCATCTCGTTGCCGAGCGCTGGGATTTCCTCGCGGCCCAGCGCGTCGAGCGTCGGGATGCCCGCCCGCTTGGCCTGATTCACGATGCCGCCCCGCAGCCCAGCGGCATTGACGGCAGACCGACCCGCGAGGTTCCGCATGCCGCCGCCGAAATACTTCGCGAGCGGCGAAGCGCCCTCCGCGAGCGCCTGAACGCCCCCGCCCGCAGCCATGCCCGGCAGTCCGTCGCCGCCATGCGTGGCGCTCTCGAGCCCCGACTGGAGGCCCGCGCCAGCCATCCGTGCGCCGCGCGTCGCGTTGCCGAGCGGGTTCGGAAACGACAGCGCCCCGACGACGTTCGCGGCGGGCTCCGCCTTCTCTGCGGCCTCGTAGAGCGGTTTGATGCGCGCAAGGTTGCGGTCATAGGTCGCCCCGATGTCTTCCTGATTGCCGGCCAGCTTCCGCGCGACGGCAGGCGCAGTGTCGATGGCGGCCGAGAGGTACGGGAGAGTCCCGCCGAAGCGGCCGTTGGCGAACGAGGGCGCCACCTTCCCGTCCTCGCTGACGAGATTGCGCGCCGTGTCTGCGATGGCCGCGGGACGAGAGCGGATGTAGTCCACGAGTCGCGACTTGCGGTCGGCCATGACTTCGGGCGCGACGGCTTCCTGCGGCAGGAGCGGGTCAATCTCGACGGCCGCGCCTTCCGGGATACCTTCGGCTTCGATGCGGGCGTTCTTCGGGAGCGGGGCCATCAGTCGGGCTCCCAATCGTTCTTCGTCTGGTTAATCCAGCCGGGTTTGCCGTTCACCTTCCCGCGGACGTAGCCGGGGCCAGGCGATGGCTTCGCGCCCTTCGGTGCCTCGAAGTCGTAGTTCTTCGACTTCAGGTTGCCCTTGGCCATCTCAATCATGGACTGACGAACTGCGCGCGCCCGACGCGTGATGGTCTGCGCAGCCTGTCCCTTGTCGCCCTCCATCGACGAAATGAACGCGGAGATTCCTGCCGGCGACAGCACGTCGACCCCGAGCGCGGCGGCCATTTCCTTCTTCTCGCCCTCACTCATGGCGCCCTGTCCCTGGGCCGTATTCAGTGCCCCGCCGACGCCGTTGGCCTTCGCAACGACGGTGTCCCGCGTCTCTGGGCCGGGATGGGCGGCGTATTGTCCGAGCGCGGCGGAAAAGTCGTCGATGCCGGTGATGGCGGCGTTGTAGAGCGACGCCTTGTCGCTGGCTTCCTTGGCAATCTGCTTCTCGACCTTCGCGCCGGGCCGGGGCTTGAACATGCCGCCCGCGAACGGGATGTTCGCGCCCTCCGCGAGCAACGCATCATCCTTCGCCTTCGCCTTCAGCGCAGCGGCGGCGCGGGCGCGCCGGTCTTCGGCCTCTTTCGCCTTACGCTGCTGCTCCGAAAGCCTGGCCTCGCGGTCGAGGTCGCGGTCTTTCAGCATCTCCTGCTGGTAGGGCGTCGGCTGGCTGTTGTCCTTCCCGACGACGGGCGGACGGCGGTTCTTCTCGGCCTCCGACGCCTGCAGGTCGAGCGTCGAGGCGTCCATCACGCCCTGGCGCTTGAGCCGAATCGCTTCCGCCGCGCGCTCCTGCCGTGACTTCACCCGCGCCATCGCGGTTGGGACCTCGGACGGGGCCGCGCCAATGCCCTGCCCCACGGGCGTCCGGGTGATGCCGCCCACCAACTGCCGGCCCGCGAGCTCGAGCCCCGCCGTCAGCCGTGAGGCCCTGTCGGCCTCGCGCGCTGCGTCAATCTCGTCCGCGTCGCGCGTGTCCTGCGGAACGCTCGGGACGGTCGACGGCGCAACGGCCGCAATCGACTGAAACACCTGCGCCGGGACGGTCGAATGACGGGGCCCCGCGTCTTCCGTGCCCGCCTGCTGCTCATGGCCGGCGAAGACCTCGGCCGGCTGCGGCAGCGGGTCGGCTTCGTGCGCGGTCGCGTCATCCAGCGGCGCCGCGAGAGGTTCTTCGAGCGGACCCGTCGTGTTGATGTCGGCTTCCGAGATTCCGCCATAGGGTGACGTCGAGCCCGTTGGGATTCCTCGGTGGTCGAGGCGCTTCTTTCGGAGGTAGTCGACGGCCGCGGGCTTCATCAGTAGTCCGTTCCGGCATCGCTGCCGTCCCATGCGTCATCCTGCTTCTTCTTCGGGTTGCCGTACTGGTCGTACGCCGCGCCTGCGGTGATGGCGGCATTGCCGACGCCCGCCGCCGTCTGGCGCGTCCCCTGCGCCGCGCGCTCGTAGCCCGACGCAACGCCATTGGTGGCGTTCGCCTCGCCCGCAAGCTGCGACATGCGGTTGTCGAACTGCTGCTGCGGGATTCCGGCGTTGTGGTAGTCGGCGTCGCTCTGCTGACGGGCGTTGAACATGTTGATGTTGTCCTGTGCCTGCATCGCGGAAAGCTCCTGCCCGCGCATCTGGCCTGCCATCTGCCCCGACGCCCCGAGGGCCGCCATGTACCGGCCGCGCGCGTCTGCGGCTTCCTGAACTCCCGCCGCGTTGGCGCGGTTCGTTGCCGACTGCGCGCCTGCGTTCTGAAGCGCGAACGACATGCCCGAGCCAGCGAGGCCGCGCTGCGCCATTCCGCGCTGCACCGCGCCCTGCGTCGCGTTGGAGATTCCCGCCGCTTCGTCGCGCATGCGGAGGTACGCTGCGCGGTCGTCGGCCGTCTCGCCCTTCTCGTTGACGACCTCCATGTACTTACCGAGGACGTCGCCCTGCGTCTTGGTGGCCTGCGTCGAGTCCATGTAGCGCTTCGCGGCGTCGGGCGGGAGTTTCTGGGCCACAACGGAGTCGAGCACCGGCAGCGGCAGGTCCTTGTATTTGTCCGCAATCCGTTTGCGCTCTGCGGCGGCGGCGGCGTCCTGACCCGAAGCGATGAGCGACCCGATGAGGCTCGCGGCTGCGGCGATGATGGCTGCGTAGAACATGGCTTATCCGCTCAACTTTGGGTTGTAGATGTCTCTCACGTCTCCGTAAGGCTTGGTCCTCTTAACCCAGCGCCCACCGCCCCCGGGATTCGACTCCCACCGGGTCCCATAGGTCGACTCCTTGAGTTCCAACTCCTTTGCCGCCTGCTGGCGCGCGGTCTGCTGGCCCGACTTATCGAATGGGTCTTTGGTTGAATCAAAGAAGCCGCCGCCACCAACCGACTGGTCGGGGCGATAGTTCCCCCTCCAGTACCCCTCGGCCCTTGCGTAGGAGTCGATTCGACTGTTCTCGTCATCCGTCACCCGCTTCGCGCGGCCAGCGGTCTGGGCGTCGCGCTTCGCCTTGAGCGCCGCCTCGTACTCCTTTTCTTGCTGCGCGTAGAGTCCCGCCATGCGGTCGTACTCAGCCGCCCGCCCGACATCTCGAGCGGCTGCGTTTTTGGAGTAATCTTGCGCGCCGCGAAGGTCGGCGTCGCCCTGCGCCATCCGTCCGGCACCAGCCGCACCCGTCAATGCCGCGTCGAAGCGGTTCGCAGACCCGAACACCTTCGCCATGGCCGCCTGTCGCGCGGCGGGGTCTTTCATCTTCTGCATGAAGTCGCCGTAGGACGTCAGTGCCTTCGTTTCGCGCTGTCCGGAGGCGGCATAGGCGTCCGAGCCGCCCTTGGCCGCAGCGAAACGCGCATCCGTCGCCGCGCGCGCTTCGTCGCGGAGTTTGTCGCCCTCGGACATGAGTTGGTTCGACATGGCTTCGCCTGCGCCCTGGTTCAGGCCGAGGTAATCATCGAACGAAACGAAGTCTTCGGGGCCGCTCAAGTCATCACTCCGCGATGAACGTCATGCGAATGCTGCCGACCGCGAGCGAGCCCGCGCCGCCTGCCGAGACGAGCACGGACACCCCGTTGGTGACGCCGCTCGGAACAGTGATGGCCTGCCCGCCGCCCTGTGCGCTCCCGTACTGACGGCAAATCACGGCGGGCTGGGTAATGCCGGTGGTGCCCGCCACCACCGTCTGCGGGAACTGCCACTGGTCCAGCGTCGCCCCGGCAGTGCCGAGCGTTGCCGCCAGCCCACGCGCCAAGCCACCGTAGGCGACCGCTCCACCCGACAGGTCCGTGACGGCCGTGGTCCCCGTGCCGTTGTTCGTGAGCGCGGTGCCGCCGCTGCTCGCGGTGGTGCGGCGGCTGACGGTGGTGGTGATGACGGTCCCCGCCGCCGTCGCGCCGAGCGCGTAGGTGACGCAGATTTCAATGACCTTGAAGCCCTGACCCGCCGCCGACTCAACCTGAAGGTTGTAAGCGGCTGTCGTTGTGGCCCCTGCCACCGTCGCGTTGAAGGTTTGCCGCGTGCTCGGGCCGTCGCTTGTGCGGATGTTCTTGTTGGTGTCCACCGTCGCCAAGTCCGACGTGGCACCAGACTTCAGCGGAATGCCCTGCGCGAGAGCGAGAGCGGGAAGAACGGAAAGCAAGTAGAGGAAGCGCATGCTCTAGACTCCGAGACAGTGAAACTTGAAAGTGCCGGTGACGCCGCTGCTCGACCGAGCGGTGAGGGTGAAGCCGGTGGAGACAACGCGGGTGCTCGTCGTCGTCGCGAACTCCGCGAGCGAGTACACCTCGTCCGTGTTGTTGGAGTCGCCGCCGTCGTTGAACGGCTGACAGGCAATCTTCGACGTGCTGGTGACCCATGTCTGTCCGGTGACGACGGTCTGCGCCCACCCGCTGCCGTCGCTGGGCATGGTGACCGTCACCTCGACTGCGTTCCCGCTTCCGCCCGAGACGGTGCAGTCCGTTCGAGACGCTCCGGAATTGTCCACGCACGTTACGGCTCCGACGAAATTCACAGTCGCGCGCTGGGTGAGCGCCGAACCCTCGTCCATCACGGTTGCGTAGCCGGAACTCGTGGAGAAGGTGTTGCACGCGAATGTGTTGCTCGCGGTTCTGTAGTTGAGTGCTTTGGTTGCGCCGTCGCAGTCCGGGACCGCGGCCCATCCCGTCGCGCTGGTGGAGGCCGAGAGCAACACTTGGTCGTCTGTGGCCGGCGCGCCCGCGCCCGTCCCGTTTTGCGCCAGAGAGACGGAGCCGCTCACCCCCGAGAACGCGGGCTGAGAGCATGTCGAACTCGTCCCGGCCGCAAGCGTCGAGAGGAACTCATTGGCGCTGCACGTTTTCGTCTGCGGCCCGGAGCTCGTCCCGCTGACCACCGCGAGAATGTTGCTCCCGACGCGCGCGGACACGCTCCCGCCGTCAGAAGACCAGACCACGGGGACGGGAGGCGGCGCGGGCTGCGCGAGAACGAGAAGGATGACGGGAATCATCCGCGCACCTCAAAGGTGATGTCGTAGGTCGCACTCACGGTGACGACATACATCGCCGGAATGGAGATGCCTCGGGATGTGACCTCCCACAGCAGCGACTCGCCCAGGGACGCGACGAGGTTGTTGGTGGAGTCGAACAACTTCGCGACATAGACGGCCTGCACGGGCCACGGCGGCGCCGCGAAGACGATTGGCGGAATGATGCCTGCCGCGTTGGCGGTCATCCTGACGGTGATGAACTGTCTTCGCTCAAGCCGCTCGAGCCGCTCGTAGATGTCCTGCAGCGCCTCGTTCGCCACGTCGGCGAGCGCGGCGGTGGACTTCAGCGCGTCCCCGCGGATTTTCTGTCGGCGGCTCACGTCTTCGTCCCCGCGTAGCCTTCGGGCGGGCGGTGAACAATCGCCACGCCATTGAGGCCGAAATACTCAGACACCACAGCATGCGTCACCTTCACGCGCTGGCGCACGCTGCGCCGCTGGGCGGTGGGGATGCCGACGCGGGACATGCGGTCGGTTGCGGTGGGCGCGACTGCGACGTTCGATGAATTGCTCGAGCGGTCGGACTGATACTGCACCAGCACCGCGGTGGGCGTCGTCAGCACGGGGAACGTAACCGGGAGGTCGTAGAACAGATGCAGTTGGTGCCAGTGCGTCGGGCTCTGCGGGGCAGCGCACATCGGATTCCACTCCAGAATCTTGGAGATGGGTTGCGCGGTCGTGTCGTACGTGTCGTCCTGATAGTCCGCCTGCGCGTAGGTGAGCCGTTCCTTGAAAATGGAACTGTCGCCATTGGTGGCATTCCACTGCCCCAAAAACAGCAGGTCATCGCTGACGCGCGTGGCCCCACAGGAGTGGCCCGTGGTCCGGTTGACGTCGTTGCCCGCCGTGAAGACCCACCGCGTCCACGCCCGCATGCGGGTGTCGTAGACGAGGCACGTCGAGCAATTCGCGACCGCGTTCGTCTCGGGGATGCCGAAGAGGACCTTGTGCCGGCTGCGGTAAGACGCCGCCCAGCCGTAGGCGCTCATCCATGAAACGCCCAGCGTGTTCAGGGCCGACTGAAGCCGCGGCTCAATCGCGTTGGAGATGATTTCGACGCCCGCGTTGGTGATGCGGGCGATGCCCTCGTAGCCCCACGCATAGATGGCATCATCACAGGTCGCCACGAGCTCACGGCCCAGCAGACGGAACGTGAGGTCAAACTCCTGCACCTGAAAGTCTTCGAAGGTACGGCCGGTGAGGCGGTAGATGCCGCAGTCCGTGAAGAGAAAGATGCTGTCTCCGAGGACCTGCATCCGGAGCAACGCTGTGTCGTCGCGGCCGAGGAAAATCACGTTCACTTCCGGCACCGCGTCGGGTTGGGCCGGTTTTGAGAACGCGAGGCCGTTGGTGAACGCGTCCACCGTCGAGGTCAGCGACAACTGCGGGCGGTACGCGTTGCCGTGCGCAGATGCTGCGACCGTGAACGTCGTCCCATGGATGCGGGAGAGCAGCTGAATCTTCCCCGGCAGCCCATCCGGGTCCGAGACGTAAAAAGCCCACGTCGTCGTGTTGGTGGTGCTGCTGTTGATGCATCGACAGAGGTCGATGATGGTCCGCTCCACCGCCTCGGACGCGCTGGAACCGCCCGCGACAGTGAAGACCTGAAACTCGTTGTTCGCCGGTGCGCCCGGGGCAATCGCCGTATAGACGATGCCGCCGATGGTGAGCGTGTCCGCCGCCGTGAGGCCGGTACCCGCCACCGTCGAAAGCAGGATGAATTCCGCGGACGAGCGGTAGACGATGTCCGAGTAGAACATGCACTCAGCGTAGAGGGCGACGTCTCGCGCGCGGGGTGGCGCCGCGTTCGCCTGAATGAGTCCAGGGCCGCCAACGCCGCTGTCCCCGCCGAGGCTCGCGTTCGTGTAGAGCGGGTCGCCCAGCGCGCGAAACACCTCGGGCGTCGAGTCGGTCACGTCGAGATAGCCGGCAGTGATTTGGCCTGCCGTCAGGTACGCCTGAAAGACAACGTTCATGTCATCGGATGGCGTGATTCCCGTCGCAGCCGACTGGCTCCGGTAGAGCCGCACATAGAATGCGGTGGTGAGGTTGGAGGGCGCCTGCGCGACAGCGGTCAGCGGCAGGGATGGGAGCAGAATCCGAAGCGTGACGTTCTTGGTGACGCCACCCGCGTAGCCGGAGGTGCGGGTGTTGTTGTAGACGACCGTCCGGGACGACGGCCGACCCTCCATCGGGATTGCCTGCTGGTCGTTCTTGCTGAACGTGACGCGGTAGGCGACGGATTCCGTGTCCGCGATGACGAATCCAGGCGCACCCGAAAGCACGGTGACGCTCGAAAGGTCGCAGGGCAGTGCGTCAGGCAGTCCCGCGGCCCACGGCGACATGTCCGACTCGATGCGGCGGACGCCCTCGTCGGTCGTCAGGTAGTGATTTCGGTGGCCCACGGCGACCTGCATGCGCGTGGCGGGCTGGTTCGTGTACGTCCCCGCAATCGCACTCGTTGCCGTCGCGCCGTCTCCGAGACGGAGGTTTGCCGCGGCGGTGGTGGTTCCGTAGTTCAGCAGGAGGTTTGAGCCGAGCTCTTTGGTGCTGACGAACTTCCACGCAGGTCCGCCGAAGCCGTTCGTCTGCCGCGCAAACCCCTGCCGACTCCGAATGACGCCGGGCACCTCGACATTGAGATTGTCCGCGACCGTGACGGCCCCTGGCGCGCGCGACAATTCGCCCGGCGCAAGGACGAGGCCCTTTGGGTCGAGCTCAATCCGAGCCTCCACTAGAAGACCCTCAGGTAGCCGCGGCGACGCCATGCCGCCCCGCCGACGATTTTGCGGTCTGCCGTCTCGACGCGGGGTGTGAGAGCCCCAATCCCGATGTTGGTTTCCATCTGCGCGGCGGCGGTGTGCGCGTCGGCCTCCGCGAGATTCCCCTGCGCCCGAAGACAACGCGCGACCGTCAACTCCACCAGCGCCGGCTGGAGTTCAACGGGAAGCTGAATGAAGGGCGACGTGTCGGGCGCACAGACCCAATCCCCAATGACAGGCGGCGTCGAGAAAGACGAACCCGCGAGTTCCACCGAGGTCGCGGTGACAGCGCTCGGGGTGGCGTCGAGCGCGAGGTATTCGAAACTCGGGGTTCCGGCCACAACGTCGATGGGCGTCGCAGTCGTCCAGCCATGCCCCGAGGCGATGGTAAGGACCCACGTCGTCGAGGCGGACCCCGAAACGGCGGTGATGGCTTTGGAACCTGTGGCAGCGGCAAGCGCAAGGCGCCCAGGGCGAACGAAGGCGCGAATCCGCAGCGTTCCGGTGAGATTCGGCGTCGGGTACAGCACCACCCGCGAGCCTTCAAGGTAGTGGTAGACGGGCTGCCCGAGCGCCGTCGAGAGCAGCGACATTTCCGCGACCTGTTTCGGCTCCAGGCGCGGGAGGTTGTAGAAACTCCCGTCGGCATTGACCCACTGCACTGTGTTGAGCCGCGACAGCGCCGCCCGCTTGTTGACGCGGTACGGGGCAACCCCGCTGGTGGTGGTCTGGTCGAAAATCCGCTCGTAGAGCTCTTCGCGACAGCCGAGCATCAGCGGAACGAGCGTCGTCCGCATCTCCGCATCTGCGTACGACAGCAGGTCGGTGTCGTCCGTGCCAGTGACGCTGGCGGACGGAAGCGAGCCGAGGCGGCGCACCTCCGCAAGCAAGTCGTCAGACTGGTAGGGCATTACTCCTCCGGAATCTGCTCGAGCGCCTCAGCCAACCCGTCGTCGTCGGCCTCTTTCTCGAAGCCGCAGTCGCACTTGCCGTCGACCAACGGCTTGTCGCAGTCGGGGCACATCTCCGCGGGCGGGCCCTTCTTCGCCGCGGCGTACTTCTTTAGCTTGCCGTCCTGCGCGGCTTCGCCCTTCGCGAGGAGATTTCGCAGCGCGGCCTTGAGTGAGTCGCCCATGGTTCTCCTTACAGCGTGTCCGTGATGGGTTCAGCCGACAACCCGAGGCCGCGCGTGAGGCGGGTGTTCGAGTTCTCGATGCTCTGGCCGGTGCCGGAAGCCGCAACGGTGAAGCAGTTGCCGACGACTCCGGGCGCGGAGCCTTTCGCCCAAACGCCGTAGTAGGCGCTCGCCGCGAACGTCGCAGAGCCGACGGTGACGGTGGCCGCTCCGCAGGTGACGCGGTTGGGGGGCGAATCAGGGCCCGTAAACCACGCGGCGGACTTCGGGAAGACGTGCGCAACGTCCGCCTCGTTCAACGCGAAGAGGAAGCGCGAGGCGGCGGGGTGGCGGTTGATGGCGGCGCAGAGAGACGTGGCGTCCTGCGTGTCAGTGCCGCCGATGGTGAACTCCCCATCTTTGTAGGACTCGGTGGTTCCCGCGATGGCGGTGAAGATAAAGCCCGCGATGGAAATCTGCGTGCCCGCCAGAACCGTCGCCAGCGTCAGCGACGACTTGAGGTTGGTGGAGCCCACGAGAAACTGAATCCGGTTCGCCGTCTGGGCATTGATGGCCGCGGCCACGAGCCCCGCAGCGACGACGTCGGAGGTCGCGTAGGTCGCGGAGGCGAGGGTTCCGTTGATGGTCATCCCGATGGTTCCGGAGCCGCCCGACGAAATGCCCGCCGTGCACGCCTGCGCCATGCCGGTCACAAGGGCGGTGGTCGACGCCTGTACCGTGACGTTGAGTCCCCGCTCGGTGCCCAGCAGCGCAGCCATCATCTTGTTGACGGCAATTCGCAGCATCGGGCGACCCCTGCGGCCCCGGATGAGGGTGGGGGTCCTGTGCGTCAACGAAATCAGCGTGCCGTACGTGGCCATGGTGCTCCTGTGGTGCGCTCGCCAATCCCCGAGCGCGGTGGGTCCGAATCGAGCCGTCGAAGCGACCGGGAGGACGCCTCAACGGCCCTGTTCAGCTACGGCTCACCCGTAGGTAATGCCGCTCATGACGACGAGGTGGCGCGGCTGCTCAAGGAACAGCTGCTGGTTGCTCATCGTCCGCATCTCGCCGGCCGGGGTGGTGGCGGACTGAAGGATGATTTGCTCACCGCTTCCGCCCTGGTGGATGAACGTGATGTCGGTCGAGCCGGTGCGCAGCGCCTCGTCCGGGGCGAAAATCTGGATTTTCCCGTCCGACTGGAAGGGGTGCGCCAGGATTTCCATCTCCGCGACCTGCGTCCGGAACGTCAGCGTCGACGCACCGAGTTTCACCGACTTCTCGTCGGTGGTGTACTGCCGCAGGGCCGCGATGTCCGTCATCAGCACGTCCCACGCGCGGATGGGGATGACGGCGCAGATGCGCTCAACCTCGCCGTAGGGAGCCATCATCGAGCTCGCCTCGACCAGTTTGCCGAACGAGATGGTGCCCGTGGACGTCGAGTAGACGTTGCTGTTCCACAGGTCGTAGGTGCCCGTGGCGATGTTGTACCAGGTGCCCGACATCCCGCCCCACGCCTCGAGGCCGGCAATCTCCGTCGTGGCCGAGCCCGTCTCGAGGTACACGATGGCGCCCAGTGGGGCGTACGTGTCGAGGTCGGTCAGGTCGGTGGAGTTGCCGAAGATGTTGATGGTCTTGTTCGCCGCGTCGACGCTGGTGACGTAGCAGGAGCCCGCCGCGCCCGCGACGGGCGCGACCGGGGTGCTGTTGTTCGCCCGGACGATGCTGAGGGTCGCGTTCACCATGCCCGCCCAGCGGCCGGTGCTCCACGAGTCGTCACTCAGGACGATGGCGCGGGTCGTCGAGGTGCCGGAGATGCTCGCGCACACCCCGAGACCCTTCCGTCCGCAGATGAGCTGCATCTCGAGGCGCTTGAGGTGCGACTTCGAGAGCCGCTTCACGACGCGTTTGGTCGCCGACTCGAACGCCTTCGGACCTGACGCGGCGGCGCGGCTGATGGCCTCGTACGAAACGGACGAGCGGCCGAAAATCTGCGCGCCTTCCGCCGTCGCGTTCTCCATCTTGCCCGCGTTGATGGCGAGGTAGGTGGGGACGGTGCCGGCCGCTGCGTTGGTGAAACTGTGCTCGAGCTGCAGGTCGACGGGCTGATTGTACGTGTTGCCGAGTCCCGACTCCTGGTAGTCGTACTGGATGAGGCGGGAGGCGAGAGGCGCCATGAACGCGTACGCGTCCACCACCTTCTTCGCGTAGACGTTTTTGAAGAGGCCGAGGAGCTGCGACTGGTCGTTGACGGTTACGGGAGCCATGCGGGTGTTTCTCCGAGAGAGTGAAGGGGCTGCGAGAGGGACAGAACTGCGTCCGCTTCGGGAGCCGTCTTCGCGTCCTCGGGGAGCACCGCCGTTGCCGGGAGGGTGGCCGTCAGTCGTGAATCAGGGGCCTACGCGTCGAGGCCATGAAGCCACAGACGCGCAGGCTTTGCAATGTCCCGTTTCGCCGGGACCACGCGGACCATGCCTCTCCAGAGGACATCCCGGTTTCGAGCCGGCTCCTACGGGGCCACCGCTCGGTCAGCGAGGCGGGATTCGAACCCGCTCCTTACATGCCGCCCGGCAGGGTGCGACCCTGCTGACTGACCGCTCGCAGCGTCCGGGGGTATCAAATGCCCTTGGCGACGCCGGGCCAGCGGTTCCGATGGATTCACAACCTCCGGACGACCGTCATGAGGCCACCCGCCGCCGAAGACCCTACATCACTCAGCGCGGGCCACCAAACGTGCGCGCGGCGCGAATGAGGGACGCGCGGTCATCGCCCTGCGGCTTCGGCGCACCGTTCGTCGGGACAGGCGGCGCGCGGTCGAAGGGCGACGCGTTCTTGTTGCGGATGCGGTCGCGGGCCTCAAGGAGTAGCGGCTTCAGCAGTCCCGAGGCCTCGAGCGCCTCGTGCAGGTCGGCGGGGGATTTGCCCTTGAGCCAACCCAGCGCCATCGACTCGTGTTCTTTCGTGACCTCGATGGCCAACTCTTCCTCGTCGAGTCCGAGGCCCAACCGCTCGTTGCGGTCGAGCACCTCGGCAATCCTGGGAAGCATCATCGGAGCGATGTCGGGCGACACCTTCGCCAACTGCAGCGCCTTGACGGTCACCTGCTCCAGCCGCTGACCCGTCGCGGTGATGCGGGCAACCTCGGCCTCCTGCTCCTGCGCCTCCCGCGCTTCGTGCTGCTGGCGCTCGAACTGCTGGCGCTCGGACTCGAAACGCTCGCGCTCTTCGCGAAACTTCCGCTCTTCCGGAGACAGCTTCGACAGGGAGGCGGCGCGGTCGGCCTCCGCGATGATTTCTTCCTCAGCCGCCTCTCGCACCAGCGCGGGGTCAATGCCCATCCCCTTCAGGGCAGCCAGTCGGTCCCGCGGCGACATCTTCGCCAGTGAAGCAACCTTTGCCTCGCGCTCGGCATTTGCCTGTTTGATGCGCGCGGCGTCCGTCTGGGCAGCCTCGGTGCCGTCGACGCGCGAGAGCAGCCGCGCGAGGTCCTTGCTGCTGGTGACGGTCTTCTCTTTCCCGGCCGCCTTGTACTTGACCGGCCTCTTCTTCAGCAGTGCCTCGAGCTCATCCTCTTCAACGGGCGGCTTGGCCTCCGTGCCCTCGACGGGCGCCTTGTCGGAGAGGTCGGCGGCAGTCGTGGCGGCGACGACAGGAGGAGCGCCGTCGCTCACGCGCGCACCATCTTCGGCGGGTCGAGGTCGCCCGGCGACAGTCCGTTGGGGCGCTCGGGGCTCTTGGCGTACTGCTTTTCGATGGCGCGACGGGTCGCCATCTTCTCGGCGTCGGTCGTCAGGCGTTTGACCTGTCCTCGGCTGTAGCGCCGTCCGGTCTTGCGGCTCACTGAATCACCTTCACCAACTGCTCGGGCGTCGGCTCGATGATGAGCGGCGCATCTTCCTCGGGGTCGAACAGCTCCACCCCCACCTGTGCGGCGGCCCATGAGAGGTGCGGCTGCGGACCCGTCAGGCCCACGGCCTTGAACAGCGCCTTGAGGTCGGTGAACTTCTGCTTCGCGTCCGCGTCGACCGCGCGGTGGGCGGCCTGCCGGCACGCCTCGATGCGCTCGGGCGTCAGTGCGTCGATTCCGTTCTTGGTCGTCTCGGCCGACATCAGGGCAACCATGACTTCGCAGCGGCGCGCCTGAATCATGTTCGCTTCGTTGGTGAACGCCTGCGCCTTGGCGTGCGCCTGCGCGGCCATGCGCTCTTCCTGTTCCTTGGAAATCTGAATCAGACGTTTCTTCGTCGTCGCAATCGTCATGGACTTCTCCCGGTTAGTTGCCGCAGCACGCACAAGGCGCGGGCGGGTGCTTCGTGTTGCCACAACAGACGCACGCGACAGGCGCGTCGAGGATGAGGACGTGGTCCGATGCGACGGCTGGTGGCGGCGAAAACGGCACGTCCCTGCGCGGCTTCCGCTCGTCGGGCGTCGGCTTCGGGGTTGGCTTCTTCGTCGTCATTTCGCCTTCACTTCCTCTTCGAGCATCGACTTGCGACGGCGCAGGTATTCCAGCTCCGCGCGCTCGTCGTTGACTTCCTTGACGTAGATTTCGTGGCGGAACTTCTCCACCAGCCGCATCGCGTCTTCGAGGTCTTCCGCGTACATCTGTTCGACGATGGCCTTTGAGACGAGGCCAATGCGGGCGTCGACCTTCGCGAGCAGCTTTTCGGCGGGGGTTTCTTTCTTAGGGTCGGTCATTTGGCTCTCACTGGACGACGGGTGACGGCGGCTTCTCGCCCGTCAGGGGGTTCTGGGGCGGCTTCGCGGCGGCAATCGGCGGCGCGCCGGCAGGGAGGCCGGGTGTCTCGGGCTGCTTCGGTTTCTCTTTCGCAGGAGAGCCGTGAGCGGGCGGCGCCCCGCCGGGAGGCGGCATCATCGGCATCCGACTCATCATGATTGCCTGCGCGACTTCGGGTGGGCACTTCAAGACCGCGAGCATGACGGGGTCCATCAGTTTCATCAGCCGCAGCCGCTCTTCCACCACTCCGTTCACGGCGTTCTGAATCTCGGGGTTGTCGCGCGCTTCCGGCATCGCGCCCACGGCGATTGCCTCGGGGATGTCGAGCCAGTGCTGGTCGTAGATGTACGGGCGGATGTGCGGCCGACCGTCGTCGACGAACTGCGGCAACCCTTTTGCGAGCGACAGCGTTTCGTCCACGGGCGCAAGGCCAATCCCGTCCTGCAGCATTTCGCGCTCTTTCTGGATGCGCATCATCGCGGCCTGCGCGGCTTCAAGGGCGGGCTCGAGGCGTCCCGTCTCGCGCACCAACAGGAAGTCTTCGGCGGTGATGAGTCCGTGGTCCAGCAACTGCTGGGCGGCGTCCATCCGGCCCGCCATCGTCTGCGACAGCGGATTGACGGCCTCAACGACGAAGCGGTCTGCGCCGTCGAGGTCGGGCGAACTCCATTCCTTGTGCTTCCATGTGTTCGACTTCCCGCCCAGCGCGGCGATGCGGGGAGCTTTCGCGAAGCGTTTGAGCAGGTCGAGGTCATCGTTGCGGCTGCGCTCGAGCAGCTTGGAGTAAGCCGACTGCAGTTGACTGTTGAACTGGACGGTTTTGGCTTCCAGCAGCGCGGCGAGGTTGCCGGGCATGCCCTTGGGGACTTCGCCCTGGGACACCTCGGACTGCCCCAGCCGGCGCATCATCCGCGCACCCATGAAACCTGCGACCTCGGCGACCATCGGGTCGAGCTTCACGCCTTCGAGAATCTCGGGTTTGTTCTTCGACTGTAGAAAGTTCATCGCCCCGACCATCGCGGTAATCGAGGGCTTGTCTCCCAGCGGCGTCCAGAGGTTCGAGACACCACCCGCGTTCGCGGCCGTCGCCATGATGGTGGCAAGGGTGTCCATCAACTCCTGAAGCCCCAACAGGTCGAACACCGCCGTATGCCCCGCAACGGAGTCCACGGTGATTTCGGGGGAGAGCCGGTTGGCCTGCAGGCGCTTGCCGTAGGGGTAGCCGTGGTCCTTGAACATCGGCCCGTTCTCGCCCACCAGCGGAGAGCCGTCCGGAGTCGTCAGGGCCTCCATCGTGTCGAAGACGACGCACTGATTCCCGACGAAGCGAATCACCCGCCCGTTCGGAAGCGCAGGTGTCGGGATGTGGCGAAACTCCCAGACCAGCACGAGGTCGGACGAGGCCGTGGACGTCAGGCCGGCATGCTTCAAGTCATAGGCGGGGTTGTCCCACTCGTCCGCGACGTCACCCGCGTCCGCCGACATGCCTCGAAGCTTTCGGGCCGTCTCGGGGGAACGCTTCTCCACCTGCGCCGCGAGGTCGAAGCGGTTGTAGCGACGCGCGAAGGCGAACCACTGCAGAGAGTCGATGTCGGCCGACTCCGCATCGTACGCACACCGGAACGAGGTGGTGACGTGGACTCCGATGTCGCCCGCCCGAACGGCCGGCCCGTCGTCCATGAACTCCGTCAGCGCCTCGCCCGCGGCGTTGTCCCAGCGTCCGATGCGCCACGCCTCGGACGTCAGCAACGCCCCGAGGACGGTCTCGCGGTCGCGGTCGTCGAGGTTGTGGAGTTTGTCGTAGTACGCGAGCAACCCCTGCGCGAAGGACGCCTGCGCCAGTGACTTGCTGTCGGAATTCGTCGGCACCACCTTGAAGGCAGGCCGCGTCTGCGTCGTCAGGACGGCGGTTTGCGTGACGAGTTGGGCAAAGTCGTTGGTGGTGGTGCCGACCCATTCGCCCTGCGAGCCGTCCGCGGTAATCCGCGACGTATCGCCCATCCCATCCGGAGCTCGGCCATAGAACGCGCGCCAGCTTCGCCACATCCGTTCCGCGCGGCCTGAGGCCCGAAGCCAGTCGCGGAAGCGCTTGACGCGCTCCAGCACCAGCGCGGCGGCGCGTTCGCTGTCGGGCTCGGCGGCCCAATATCTCGTTGAGTCCTCGCGGGCCGCCACGGCCGCACACTACATGTAGCGCGGCTGCAACTGCAATCGAGTTGCGTTTAGGTCTTGTCGTTGCCCGCGAAGATGAGGTGCGCGAACGGGTCGGGACGCTTCTCGGTGAATGCGTCGGCGTCCCAGCGCGACGTCGTGATGTCGAGCGTGCGCCATGCGGCCTGCTCTTTCGCGGACCAACCCGGCTTCGCCGCGTCCGTCTCGCGCACCCATGCGGCGATGGCGCGAGCGACTTCGAGGGGAACGAAGACCTGAAACTGACCCTGAACCTCGGCGTCGTTCACTTCGAGGTTCGGATAGTCGCAGTCGGACTTGGGTCGCGCGGGGAAGTAGTCGCCCTGCACGTAGACTCCCGGGTCTCCACGCCCGCCATGCGTGAAGACGTGCCAGCCGTTCGACGAAAAGACCGAGCTGCGCATACTCATCGCACCCTCCCATCGGGCCAGAACGCGGGGCAGTCAGGTTTGTGTGGGTCCGCAAACCCGGGCTGCGTGTACGTTCGGCACCACGGACACGAGTCCTCGCTCGGACACTCCGCGGCCTTCACCAGCGCGCGGAGGCGGTCGATTTCGCCGGCCAGAAGCCTCAACTCGTGAGCAGGAACCAGCCCGACGCCCGCATAGACGCCAAGCATCGCCTTCGTTGCCTCGTCGCTCATCGCTTGCGCCTCCCGGTCAATGCTTGCGCCAACTCTTCATAGCCTGATTTCGGCACTGGACCCCAACCGTCATGCACAGGCACAGGGAACGGGTCGAAGTGCCAGGGCGTGTTGCGCCACATGTACACGAGGCAGTCGATGAGGTCGCCGTGGTCGCGGTCCGTCCGCACCCACGCCCGGCGCTTCTCATCCCACAGCACACTGCGCAACTGCTCGAGCAACCTTCGGCACCTCGGGTGGATGATGACGCGCTTTTCGCGGACGCCCTGAACGAGGTCATCGACGTGGAGGTGCTTGTCGGTCTTGTCGGTGGGCAGCGTGGCGTAGCCGTGCCGCGTCAACATCTCGCCCTGGAGGTTGTCGTCGTGGTCGCAGACGCGCAGGAAGGGCTGGGAGGGGCCTGAGGCCACGAGCGCGGGCTTCAGGAAGTCGGGCAGGGTCTTCGTGTGCGACTCGAACCAGCCAGCGCCCCAGAGCGTCCCGTCCCAACTGCGCTCGCCCCAGAGCCCGAGCTCTTTCGCCTTCCACCGCCCCACCAGCGAGCCGATGTCGCCCCCGCGAATCTCGTCCTCGTCCTCGATGATGAGCTTCGACGCCTTGAAGTCGCAGTAGCCGAACAGTCCCGCGTGCGGGTCGCCCGTGTACCCACCCCAATCGTGCGAGGTCAGGCCGCAGAAATGCGTCGGACGGGGGTGTTCCCGCGTGCACTCGGCCGCCACTGCGTCCCATGACGGCACTGCCGCGCGAGACTCCTCCGTCACGTCCTCGCCCATGTACTCTCGGCGCCAGTACGTCGAGGCCAGCAACTCCGCGCGCGTCATTCCAAGCCGCTCGCATTCCTTGGCGATGACCTGCTCCGGGTTGACGCGGGGGTTGTCCCACAGCGTCTCAAGCTCGAACCGTCCGGAGGCTTTCGCGGCGTCCACCAGCCGTTTCGATGGGTGGCCGGGCGACAGCGATGGCGTGGACGAGCGGAGGCACCTTCCCGGCTTCCCGGACGGCCCCGGAACCATCAGGCCGGGATTGAGTGCCGCCTCCACTGCGTCGAAGTCCTGGTAGAACCGGAACTCGTCTCGGACGTCGAGGGCGATTTGGGAGAACCCGCGCCCCCGCCGAAACGTCGTCGCGTCGGTGCCCATGACGATGAGCCGCGAGCCGTTCGGGTAGACCCAATCGTACCCGTCCTGAACCGGCTTCATGCTCGCTGGGCAGTCGCGAAGGTACGGCCCCATCGCCCCCGAGAGGATGGCTTGTGCCGTGTCGATGGTCAGCGCGCAGTAGCGAACGCGCGTGCCCGGGAAACTGCGCGCCGTCTCGTCCAGCAACCCGTATGCGCTGAGGGACTTGCCTCGCTGGCGGCCAGAGCCGTTCACCGCGTCGCCTTCGTGGGAATACCAGCGGGCGCGCCACTTCTGTTGACCCTCGTCGAGGATGCCGCGCCACTGCTCCCCGCGGCGCCAGAGCTCGCCCATGGCGGCGGTCTGAATGTGCTGCGCGAGGTCTACGGCTTCTCTCGCGACGCCTGCAGCGCCTTGAGGACGTCGTTCAGGCTCCACCCACCCAGCAGCGGGGCGTCAGCGTCTTCCGACAGTTCCACGCGTTCCTTGACCTTGCCCATCAGTCGGTCCGCCCAATCCTTGATGATGGCGGGGTTCCCATCGTCGAGGGCCTTGGCGTAGGCGGCTTTGCCTTTCTCGAGCATCTCGGACGCGAGCCAGAGCCGGAGGACATGGCGCGCCTGCCGCTCGTGGGCGCTGAAGCCGCCCGGGTTGATGGCGGCGCTGCCCTTGGTGACGCGGCCCAGTGCGTCGCGTTCCACAACGTCCGTGATTGCGGCCCTTTCGCTCATGCCTGCGCCATCTTAGCCTTTCGAAGGTCTTCTTGCGCAGTCGCCAGGGCGCGGAAGACTTCGACGGACGGAAAGGGCGTGGCGTGCCACTGCTCGAGCAGCATTGCGATGCGGAGTTTCAGGGCTTCGGGGCTCATGGGTTCGGCCTACTTCGACACAGCAAGAATGGAAAGCGCTGCCGCCACCAGCAGCGTCAGCGTCACGAAAACAACCAGAGCACCAACACCTACGCCGAGTTGAAAGTCGGAGACAACTCGGCCAGCGAGAGAAATCACGGACGACACCTCCCGAGGGCCTTCCCGACTTCGCAGTCACTCTCGTGCAACTCCGGCGCATTCTCGCCTGTCGCGGCGTCGTATACATAGAAGCGCGCGCCGCAGACGACGCAGTAACCCTTGTTGCCGCAGCCGTCGCACGAGCCGTACTCCACAAGCCGAAGCGCTTGGAGCGCCAGCCTCTCCACTAGCAGGCTTGAATGGGCGGGATAGTAGGTTTCGGTCATCGGAGCAGTTCCGCGGCGAGTCCGAATCCCAGCATGAACAGCGTGGCGACCCATACGCATCGGGCGATGCGCTTCGAGCGGTCCCACTCGTCACACCAGTCGCACGCCGGACACGGGCGACCATCGGAGTGATGGAGCGAAGCGGGCTTCGGGCGAAAGTAGCTCATGGCTTCCTTGCGGCGTCGCAGAAGGGGCACTCGCCCGCGTCGCAGAGGGCCCAGACCCATCCGCCGCGGGCGATGTTGGAGCGCGTTGGCTCGCGAGCAAGGTCCGATGGGTCGAGGTCGTAGAGGCCCATGTGCTCGCAGCCGTGCACGAAGGCGAGCCGATTCAGGAGGTCTTCCGCGAACTCGGCGCGCGCAACATGCGGCGACTCGCCCGTTTCGAGCCAGCGCAGGTAGTCGTCCGCGTCTTGGCCGACGAGGTCCCGACACTCATGTCCTGACGTTGGCTGGGGCTTCTCGCAGGCATTGCACCAAACAAAGCCCGAGGCTCCGTTTTGCGTCGAGACGGGGATGGGGGTTGTGTAGGGGTGCTCCAAACGCGAGTCCTTGCTCGCATCGGGAAGGCCTCTGGGCGCCTCGCTGGCGGTCGTTGCGGTCGGGGGCAGCCGTTCGGCCGGGCTGACGTGGAAAACGTCAGGGCAGACCGACCGCGTCACCAGACCGCCGCTAGAAACGCTGTCGGTGATGCCGTTGTCGGTCTTGCAGGCGGGGCAGGTCATCGCATCGCCTCGAACATCGCAGGCACCGTCCCGCGGGACGGACTCACCTGTCGCACCAACCCATCCGCTACCAACCGGCGCGCAATCGCCTGAACGCGTCGGAGCGGAATCCCGTAGCGGCCGCTGATTTCGGAGAGTTCGAAGGGTTCGGGCTGGCGGGCAATCCATTCAGCGACGTCGTGTCGCATCTTCGCTGCGGCGGGGTTGGTGGTTTTCATTTGGCTCCAAACATCGGGAGTTGACCTGCGCGGGCGTCTCTCAGCGTCAAGCCGTTCGCCTCGGCGCGGAGACGTTCGCGGGCAACGGCGGCGTACTTCGGTTCACGCTCGATGCCGATGAAACGGCGGCCGAGACGGAGGCAGGCAACGCCCGTCGTTCCCGAGCCACAGAACGGGTCGAGCACGACGTCGTCGAGTTTCGTCGCCAACCCCAGCACCCAGAGCATCACGCCGACTGGTTTCTGCGTCGGGTGTTGTCCGCGCTCCTCGTTGTTCTCGCGCAGCATCCCGTTCCATCGGTACGCCAGCCGCCGCACGGCGCGGTCGAGGTTTGTCCACGCCAATTCACAGTCCGCAAAGTCGCCCGTGTTGAGTTTGTCCCAGACGAGCCAGCACCGCGCGGGCGGGAGGCGGAAGTAGTTCCCGCCGAAGAGAACCTGCGTCCGCCCGCGAGAACGGCAGAGGTCAAGCAGTTCCGTCGACGGCGGGGCGTTGTCCCATTCGTCGTCGCCGTAATCGCGAGCTACCGCCATGTCCCCGCGGCTCGCGTTCTTCCCCGCCGCCTCTCCGATACCATAGGGCGGGTCTGACACCATCGCGTCGACCACTGGAAGCGTCGGAAGCGTCGCGGAACAGTCGCCCTCGACGACCACCCACGAAGCCGCGCCCGTCAACACCTCCGCGAGAGTCCCTTCGCTCATGACTGATTCACCTTTTCGAGAACAGCGTCTAACTCCCGCTTCAACAGTTGCGCTGCGCGGTCTGCGTTGGATGCTTCGAGTCGCCACAACTGGCAAAGCTTCACGACATCATCAACCGTCCGCACGACTTGAACCGGAGCGCCGCGCCACGACGCAAAGAACTTCGCCTGGGACGGCCGGGGAAGCGTTGTCGCGATGCTGCGACCCTTGACGAGCGTGGGTTTCACCTCGACCGGATGGTCCTTCCCGAGCAACCCAACCTCGAGGTCCCATGCATCGGCGGCGCTGCAGTCGATGACGAGAACAGAGCACCCCTGCGCCTTGAAGGCCGCAACCACGGTGGGGTGCGAAGCGTCCTTGTGGCGGCGGTAGCGGCTCATTCGACCTCTTCGCATGCGTCGATACATTCGCCCAACATGGCGTCGTCGTCCGAGCCGTAGACGTGCGTCAGCCGCGACCAGCCATCGCTCGGGACATGGCCGCGGTGAATCTCCCAAATCGAGACGTATGCCTCGCCGGAATTGCCCAACTCCTCGCGGGCGTACTCGACCGCCTCCAAGTCTGCCTCGCTCGCGTCCGCGGCGAGCGCGTAGAAAACCGTGGTCACCTCAAGCCGGAACAGCTTCTTGCCTTCGCTCATCGGTAGACCTCGGGCATCGGGCCCAACACGTCGGTCGCATCCTTCACGAACTGCTCTTCCTCGACGAGCTCGCACAGCACGGAATCTTTTCCCTCGACACGGCGGAGGTCCTTGGCAGAGAAGAACACCACGCGCCGCGCCTCTTCGAGCAGCGCCCGCAGCCGCACGTTGTCGGCCTCGGCCTTCTCGGCCCGGTCCTTCGCTTCTTGCGCCATACGGTAGGCCGCTTCCCACGCCATCTGCCGGCCGACCCACTCCTTCGCCTCGGCAACGCGCGCCTCGAGCGCCGCAATCGTCTCAGCCAACGTCGTTGATGGAATCATCTCGCCTCCCGTTCTGCGTCCAGTTCAGCGTTGATTTTCTCTTGTTCTGCTTCAGCACGAATGGTCAGCGCAGCATCAATGAAACTGGCGCAGGTCGGACAGTTGGGGAGTTTCGTGGTCTCGCCGAGACGAAGCGTTGCCGCCTCGACGTCGCCAAAGAAATCGGTCCCGGGTTCCAGTCTCTGGTCGACGTCCGCCCAGTCGCAAGCGCGCTTTCTCGGCCACCACTCCACCCCGGAGTCGAGACGAAGCCCCGCGTTCTTGCCGGTCAGCAGCACCAGGACCGAATTCCACGTCGCGTGTCTCATTCCGCCTCCAGCTTCCACGCCAACCCTCGAGACTCCAGAAAATCCCAGCGCACTGGGTCCATTGCATCGCGCATGAGGCGAAGGCAGGCGGGACAGTCGACGTGAAGCTGCGACGGCTCGCGATGGGGGCCCCAGCCCCACGCGACCGCCCGGTTGTGTTTGCTGCCGTCGCACGCGCGCGTTTCGAACGCGCCATCGCGACGGCCCATGGAGATGTTCCCGCGCATCGCTTCAATCAACTCCACGCTCGCGTGAATCACGCCGCACCTCGCTTGAACTTCCGCGCCGCACGATGCGGAAGCACTCCAATCATCGCCAGCAAGTCGTTGACGTGGTGCCCCATCAGAATCAACAGGGCGAGCGCGTGTTCGTCCGCTGGTCCACGCGTCCCACATCTCGCATTCTTCAAATGCGTTCTCGCTGCTCGGATGGCGCGAACAGCGAGTTTCAGCTCTTTGCGGGTTCCTTTGCCGAGAGTCATCGAAGCGCCTCACAAAGCTTCGTGTCGAGCGCCGTCCAGTCGGCCGCAATCGACTCGTCGAGCGCGACCACCTGCAGGTCAAGGTCGGACGTGACGCCGCCGCGCAACAGGGCCTGCTCGAGCAACGCCTTCTGTTTCAGCAGCTTCGGGACGATGCCGAGGCGCGTCGCCTGGTACGCCTGATACGCCGCGTTTCCCTCTGGGCTCTTGTTCGGAAGCGCGAGAATCCGGTCAATCACCAGCGCATGGGCTTCGGTCGAGGTCATGACTCCGCTCCGTTGTGAACCATCCCGGCCATCGAATGGAAGTTCAGGTCTACGGCCACCCCGGATTGCCCCGAGGTCTGCTTCAGGACGTGGACGCGCAACTGGTCTTCGCCTGCCCCACGCGTCAGCGCCAACGCAACGCGCGCCATCCGCTCCACTCCAGCAGAAAAGGCGAAGTCCGAAAGCTTCGGGTCTTCCGTCCCGCCGTCCCGCCGCTTGAGGTGGCAGGCCACGACGACCGGAACGCCGTAGATTTTCGCCAGTGCGCGAAGCTGCTGGAGTGCGTCCGCGATGTCGAGGTCGTGGCGGTCGCTGCGCTCAAGTCGGATTTCCCCGAGATGGTCGACGATGAGCGCCTTGCATCCGTGCCGCACAATCATCTGCCGAGCTCCGGCGACGACGTCCGAGGTCGTCAGCGCGGGGCGGTCGTCGATGACGATGGACTTCATAATTTCAAACACCCCGTTCGCGCCTTCGTCGAGGCGTTGCCGCTGCCCCGTCGAAAGCGGCTTCGTCTGGAGCACGAATAGGGGAATGCCGCACGAGTCCGCGACAATCCGCTTCACCACCCATGAGCGCTCGTCTTCGAGCGAGAACAGTCCGACCCTCACACCCCGAGCCCCGAGGTTGCGGAGGATGCTCGCCAGCAGCGCGGACTTGCCGACGCCGGGGAGTGAGCCGATGACGGTCAGCGTCTTCTGGAGTCCGCCGATGAACTCGTCGAGCTTCGGAATGCCGGTGGGCACCACCTGCGTCACCTCGCCGCGAGCCACGGCTTCGAGGTGGTCGCACAGCGCCAACACATCCCCCTCGGCCGTCGCCGTCCCGATGTCGCGGGCCTGCACCGACTCCAGCGCCTTCTGCGCCTCCGACACCACCGCCGCTAGTCCGGTGGTGGTGTCCTGCGCCATTGCTTGAACGGACTTCAGCGCCTTGACGATGCGCCGCCGCTGAACCGTGTCGGCCAACACCGCAAGCTGTTCGGCCGGGGGTCGGAGGTTCGCCGCAATCAACGCATCCACCAACCACGCCCGCTTCACGTCAGGAAGCTGCTTCTCGACCGCGAACAGGTCCGGGACCTTTCCGGCCGCGAGCATCGCCCGAACAACGCCCCAGATTCGGCCGGCGTGCGGGGCCTCAAAGTCGCTGGCGCCGATGTCGAAGGCGTCTACGGCCGTCCGTGTGGCTTCGAGGTCGAGCCCTGCTGCGCTGGCCACGGTGGCGATGGTGGAGATTTCCAGGGACTTCATCGGTACGCCTCGGGGAGCGGGTCGGGGGTGGTTTTGACGACGGTGGTCGGTTTGGTCGGTCCGTCAAGCCCGGCATCGACGTGCGCCGCGTCGCGCAGCATCAGGTCGAGGCCGAGGTATTTCTTGTGACGGTCGTTCTCGCCGCAGTGGAAGGGCGACTTCGCATACCAGCCGATGGAGGCCCGAAGGTCGTCTTCGGTGTACCCCTCGTCGAGTCGGGCCTGAATCAGGCGCAGCCTCTTGGGGTCGGCCTTTGCCTTTGGTTTGCCGGTGGCGGTTTTCCAGTGCTCGAAAATCCGCTCAGACGGTGACGGGGGCTTCACTTCCGTCACGAGGCTTTTAATCTTCTCCGTCTCCGTCTCCGTCTCCGTCTTAGCCGTTTGTCCAGCGGACGTCCGCGACTTGTCCGCGACTTGTCCGCTGTTGGCCTCCCTCCATTTTCTTTTTTGTTCACGCCACTTTGCGGCCTTGGTCTTGGACTTGTCCTGCTGTGCCCATGCGGAAGCGTAGCGGTCCATGCCCTTGACGCGCACTCCGCCGTCGATGTCCGCGATTAGTCCGATGTCCTTCAGTGCGCGAACGAGGACATCCGGGTCGCCTGTCCAGCGGACGCCAGCGGACAGAATTTCGGCCGCGCGGTCTGACACCACTTCGCCATTCGGGGGCGCATCGGAGGGGCCCCAGTCAATGGCCCACATCCAGAGATTCGCCGCCAACCCGTACGCATGCGCCCGCTCAATGCCAAGGAGGCCCGCAAGGGAGTCGAGCCTGGGGAACACGTTGGTGTCCATCTGAAGCCACGGGAGGCGCATCAGAACGGGGAAGCCGCGAGGTCCGCGATTGCGTTCTTGAGGCGTTCGGCGGCCTCGGGTGCGATGTCGCCAGCGAGCCGCGCGACGTCAATCAGGCCCACTGCGTCATGAACCGACACCCTCCGAACATCTATCGGCAGCGCGGCCGCGCAGGTGCAGACTCCGCAATCACAACGAGCGCACATCGGAATCGTCGCCATCGTCGCCTCCCAAAGAACTACCCCGCGAGTGTGTCGAGCACTCAGCGGGGCCGACCCATGGGGCCGCAGGAAGATGGTTGAAGCCGTCCGACTCGACACCGGACATTCGGGTTTTAACAGCTCTTATGTCGTGAGGTGGGTGAAATCACGCGCGGCTTGAAAAGAAAGGTGCGCCAACTGTTGCTCAGTCGCGTTTCCTCATGGCCTTGACCGCGTCGTCGATGCCGTGGCCTGCGAACTCGTGACGCTCGTCGCCGCACCCTTCCTCGCGCCATCGCTTCGCCTCCGCTTCTGCCGCCGCAACGCAGCGGTCCTGTTCTTTGCTGACGTAGGTCGCCAGCACGTCCATGCGCAGTCGTAGGTTGGCGTCGGCTCGCTCGTTCGCTGCGGCCGCGCGCTCGTTCGCGTCGGCGAGGGCCATGTTTGCGTCTACGGTAGCGGCTCGAGCTTCGTTGAGTTGAGTCATGCGGGCTTCGAGGTCGGCTTGGAGTGCGGCGACTTCTGCGCGCGCCGAGTCGCGTTGCGTGTGTAGCCGCATGATGTCGAGGTCGGGGCTTACCGACATTCCGCGGCGGTGCAGCGCATCCCGCGCCTCGTCCCGTTCTGCGGCGAGAGTGGCGACCTGCGTAGCCCACGCGTTCGACGTGAGGCGTTCGCGGGCGCGGTCGGCGTTGAGGCGGTCGCGCTCCGACTCGCCCGCGCACACCTCGCACTGGCCCGACCGCTCAATCAACCCGTCGCCGCCGAGGTATTCCAACGACTGGCCGCAGTCGGGGCAAAACTTCGTCTTGTCGATTTCGCTCATTTCGTCTCCAGCTTCGGGTTCAATCCTCTCTCTTCACAAGCATCCCAACGGACAGGGTCAGCAGAGCGCATGAGAAGTAAGCAGGCGGGACAGTCGACGACCTCGGGCGGTTCGGCGTCCGTGAATGTTGTGCTGGCGTGCGCGAGTCCGCCGATGCCGCCTGTCTGTTTAGCCCCGTCGCATGCGCGAAATCCGAACGCCTCTTCGCGCAAGGTCCGGCCAAACCGGGTGGCCATGTACGGACTGACGCCGCCAACCGCGTCGACCAACTCCACGCTCGCATGAATCATCTCGCCTCCAGTTTTGGAGCCAACCCCTTCTCTTCCAGAAAATCCCAACGGACAGGACCAATGGCCTCTCTCATCAAAAGAAGGCAGGAAGGGCATAAGACTGGGCCCCAACCGTCTTCGAAGTGCCGCGGCGTGTAGGCCCACACCAAGCGCTCGTCAGTCACTCGCCCGGCCGCACACGCCCTGCGCGCATGCGGTCCGGACCCGCTGGGCGGCTCGAAAGGGAAGTGTGGGCATTCCCCGCGCATCGCCTCTAGCAGCTCTACGCTTGCGTGAATCACAGGCAGCCCCACTGCGCCGCGAAGGCAAGGAGGGTCACGGGCCCAACACCGCCACCGACGCGGCCAGGATGCGGCTCACGTCGGGGTCAAGGTTCCCGTATTTCAGCCGGACCAGCGAGCGCAGCACCATCGCGACCTCCGTTGCCTCCGAGGCGCGCTTGCTCATCGCCCCGAACTCGTCGTCAGCCAGCGAGAGGACTTCCTTCAAGAGTCGGACGCGCGCGCGGTCGCTCGGACAGGCAATCAGCAGCGCCGAAAGGGCGGTTTCGTCGGGCGCGTCTTCAACGCTTTCTCTCCGCCATCAACGGACGAAGCCATTTCCGACCCTCAGCAGTGACCGACCACGAGCCGTCGTCCTCGAGCATCGCGAGGCCCTTCCCCTCCGCGCGCACCAGAAGATGACGCACCCCACCGCGCGTAACGTCGAGCCGAACCGCCCGTTCCGCCAGCGAGTGAAGCGGGTACTTCAGCACGTCGCGCAGGGCGGCCTCTTCCTTCTTCGTCGGGTATGGATTCATGCGGCAATCGTATGCCGTTCTCGCGGGCAGTTGTCAAGCGAACGCTACACTTCAGTTGATTCGCGACGTTGCGTGACCATATGCTAAAGTGTGTAGCGAACGCTTGACGGTGCCGAATGGCGGCCGTATAATACGACCCATGAACTCAACCTTCTCGGTCTCGTCGCTCCCCGCCGCACTGAGGCAGATGGTGAAGTCGAACGAGCGCACCAGCAAGCTGCGCAAGGTTTCCGTCTTCATGAAGGGCTGCGCCGACCTTGAACATGGCGGGTCGATTATTGCGACGCTGCCGGGGCACGCCGTGACGATGGGGAAGTTTGAAGAGGGTGGCGGGCAGCGCACGACATCGCCGGTGTATGTGAAAGCGAACTACGCGGGCGGCGCCACCATCATCATCGCCGGCTCATGGCGCGACTTCGAAACGGCGGCCGATGTGGCGGTAGCGATGGATGTTGCGATGGGGGCTGCATGACCCTCTACCTCGGCAGTGCGATGGAATCCCAAGTCGTCTGCAACAACGAAGACCGCGAGGGTCGTTGCGACGCCAACGACGGCGAGCCCTGCGACGGGTGCGTTGCGGCCCGGAAAGAGAAGCACGACTTCTTCCTTGCGCAGTGGCGCGTCGCGAGCCCGGAAGAGAAGGACCCGGAGCGCTACCGCCGCGAGATGCGAGAGGCTGGCCGCGGAAGGCTGGTGCGCTAATGGAATCCCAAGACGGAAAGACGGAAGCGAAGACGGGCGTCCCGCGAATTCACCGCGACGGCCGCACGCTCTACGAAATCGCGGACGAGGGCGTGCCCGTTAATCGCTGGTGGGCAACGGTCTTCTTCGCGGACAAGAAGGACCACGAGGCTGCCGACGCCGCGCTTTCGCTCTTTCAGGCCTCGCCGGACCTTCTTGCGGCGCTCGAGGGCATGGTCGCCCGCTGGACGGACGACCCGTACTGCGACGAAGCGAAGGCCGCCCGCGCCGCCGTCGCGAAGGCCCGGGGTAAGTAATGGAATCCATCGCCTCCGTTCTCGACTCGTGGGCCGCCCTTGACCCGAAATGGCGAGGCCCAGACGCTCCCAAACTCGACGCGCTGCTGTTGAAGGTTCCGGGCGGGGAGTTGCGGATTGTGGGGGAGTTTCTCCCTCATGTTCCTGCGCACGTCGAACACCGCGAGTACTGCGACGACTGCGAGGGGGCGGGCGCGTTTCGTCTGCCGGGTTACGAGCATGCGACGCAGACGTGTGAACACTGCGACGGAGAGGGCTACGAGCCGCTTCGCGAGTCCGAGCCCTGCAACGATGAGCAGACGTGGTGCCGCGACTGCGAGCGGATGCAGCATGTCGTGACGCCGGGATGGGACATTAAAGTGAAATTCCTCGGGGTGAAGCCGTGAGCGCGCGCTTCATGTTCATGGGCGAGCAAGAAGACCCCGAATTCGACACCATCGAGGCGCGGGGCGACGTGCGCATCTACGACGGCACGGAGCCAAGAAAGGGAACGGCGCGCACCGCGTACGTCGAGTGCGGTTGTTCTCGCCGCTACACGCCGGCCGAATTCCGCGCGCTGAAGCAGGTCGGCGTTCAGAAGGAGGGCGGATTCGCGGGCGGCGACTTGCTGCTCGCGAACTGCTCGTGTGGCTCAACGATTTTCATGGAGGCGGAATGAACCAGCAATTCTCCGACTGGCTCCGCATCACCCAGGACAAGACCGCCACCAGCCTTGAAAGGCTCATGGCGGCGTCGAACCTCCTCGAGGCCAGCAAGCAGCTGTGCGCCGACCTCGAGGCCGAGCTCTCACCCATCCCCGACGACGACGGACGCAGCGACGAACCCCGCGCAGATGTGGCGGTGGGTCCATGGGGGCGGCCGTGAGGGGGTACCGCAAGGGCATCTTGGAGCAGGTCGAGGCGTGGATTCACCAGCAGTCCGAGAACTTCACCACCGCCGACGTGGCGGCGAGGTTTCGCATGCCGGGAAACACCGCGTCGCAGGTTCTCACGCGGCTCTGGCGGACGCGTCGGGTGCGACGGATTCAGAGAGGCATTTACTCGGCACCATCAACCAAGGGAGCACCATGAAGAACGACACGAAGAAGCAGCCCCACATCGCGCACGGGATGGCCGTGGAGATTGACCAACTGGTCGAGGCCGGACTCTTGCCTGTCGGCAAGTTCGTCACCATCGAAACCATCAACCCGATTTACCACGGGCGCCTGGTCGCGGTTACGCCGAGTTACTACTTCCTTAGTGAGGCGTCGTGGCTCGGAGACTGCGGACAGCGCGCCGACTACCAGCACGGCAAGGAACCGGCAGAAGCCAACTACATGGGTGACAACCTGCCCATTGAGCGCTCGTCGTGCGTGCTGGGACCGCAACTGGCCGGAATCCAGAAGGCCCTGAGCAAATAAGCGTGACTCCTGTCTTGTCGCGGTCGCTGTCGCTGTCGCGGTCGCTGTCGCTGTCAGGAGGTGTTGCGTGACGTACCCGGAAGACCTGGAACGCACCGAAGCCGTCGTCGTCGACACCTCCCGCGGAAAGCGAGCGCTCGTCATTGCCCGCGAGGCTCAGAAGTGGCTAGACGCACGAGAAGCTGTTAGGAAGGAAGAACGCGGGCGGACACCTGCGAAACCTTCACCGAGAAAACCCGAGCCCCGCCAATGTCCGTTGGTGGGTCGGGCCATGGAGACAGAGAGATGAGCACCCGGTCAAGCATTGCGGTGAAGCGCGCGGATGGGACGGTGTTGGCGGTCTACTGCCACTTCGACGGCTACCTCGAAGGCGTCGGCGCAGCGCTGCTCGCGCAGCACAACTCACAAGAGAAGGCGGAGGCGCTGGTGGGGCTCGGGGACCTCTCGATTTGCTCGGCGCGCGATGGCGTCGTCGCCTACAGCCGCGACAAGGGCGAACCCTTCGACGACGTGCGCCCGCACGAATACGTTTCGTGGGACGACTACCGCGGGAATGTCGGCAAGCAGATTGGCGACAACGGCTACCGCTACGTATTCGACGGCGAATGGCGCGCGTGGGGCGAAAGCGCCGGCCTGACGCCGGACCCGCTCGAAGTCGGAAAGTGCATCACTCGCGAGGCGTCGCTGCCGGAGAATCGCGAATGACCGACAACACTCCGAAGTTGTCTCTCGTTCGGAAGCTGTCTGAGGTGATGGCGCTCGTTGAGTACGTCCCGAAAAACGGGACGAACCCGCACTTTGGCTACAAGTACGCGATGGAGTCGGACATCACGGATGCCGTGCGCAGCGAGTTGGCGAAGCGCCAGGTGGTGCTGATTCCCTCCGTCGAAAAGGTCGAGGTCATCGAAGGGAAGAACGCAAAGGGCAACGTCGAGCGCATCTACACAATCACGGCGAAGTTCATGTTTTACGACGGGGAAAGCGGAGAGACGCTGCCGTTCGTCATGGTGGGACAAGGGTCGGACCCATCGGACAAGGGCACCTCAAAGGCGCTTACGAGCCTCGTGAAGTACGCGCTTCTTAAATCCTTGCTGATTCCCACCGGCGACGACCCGGAGAAGGAAGAGGCGGCGCCCCTCGCGAAACCAGCCGCTCCGAGGCCGGCCGCCAAGCCCGTCCAGCCTGCGCCGAAGACGAGCGAGCGCGAGGTTGCCCAGACGACGGGCGTCGCGACGAAGAACTGGAGCGAACTCGGGGAGCCCCTGACGGAGGTGGCGAAACTCGAGGTCAAGATGACGGAGGCGCAGACGGCAGAGGACTTAACCGTCATTGCCTCAGGAATCGCGGACGCAGCGAAGGCGGGCGGATGGCCGGATGCTGACGTGAAGGCGCTGCGCAGCCACTACACGAAGCGGATGAATGCACTTCTCATCAAGAGCCAGAAGTGAACAAGGCAATCCGCGCCGCCGTCATGGCTCGCGCCGACGGTCTATGCGAGGCCTGCTACAAATGGGCGGGCGAAGCGCTGCACTGCGACCATGCAAGGGGCCGTCGCAACGCGGAGTCCCTGGAGTCGTGTTGGGCGCTGTGTCCTGTCTGCGACCACCTCAAAACGACGAATGACCCCAGCGCGCGGAAGTGGGTGGAACGCTTCATGGCTCACTGTTTCGCGCACGGCTACGCCGCCGAAGTCGCGCTCGCTGAAACACGTCTTGCTGTGCTTGCTCAGAAAAACGCCGTGAAGGAGAAGCCATGAAGACCACCGAAGAACTGAAGGCGCTGCGCGAGGAGTGGGAGCACGAATCGCTCCCGCCGCCAAACAGCAACCGACTCAAGGCGGAGGTCCTCGCCATCATCAACACTGCGCTGGCGGCGATTGCTGAGCGAGATGCGTGGCGCGACGCGCTCTGGCTCCATACCCGCGACGACGACGAACGCTCACCCTCGGAACTGGTCCCGCGCGACATCGACATCCAGATGCATGCGACGCTGGTCACCGCACGCTCCCTCGCCATGAAAGAAGCGGCGCGCGTTGCTGTCGAGTGGATGGGCGAAGACTCAGCAACCGCCCAAGAAATCCGCGCGCTCGCTCCACTCCCTTCAGGTCTTGTTGCCGTACGGAAAGAAGCGATAGATGCACTGGAGGCGGTTGCCGAGAACGCGTCCGCCAACCCCTACGCGTATGACCACGAGCGCGGCTATCGATGCTGTCGCGGCTGTGGTCGCGCCGAGCGCAAGGAAACGCACGCGGCGGATTGCGAGTGGCTCAAGGCCCGTGCCGCCCTCGCGCTGCTGAAGGAGCCCCGATGACTCCCAAGCAGCGGAATCCCCGAGCCAAAGCAAAGCGAGAAGCGCCGAAGGTAGAGGCGTGGGGGTTGGCACTCGTTGCCCCCAATGGATACCGCGGACTGTTCTTCCCGGGCGAAGAAGCGAAACTACGCGAGCATGCGGAACCCGGGACAAAATTCGTTCGCCTCGTTCCCGCTGACCCTCTTGCGGATGCCGTAGTGCGGACGTTGTTGGAGGCGCGCGCCGCGTATCGGGCATGGGCGGCCGACGTGAACTCCGCCACGAGATGGAAGGCCTACGTTAAGGGATTCGTTTGAATCCGCGAAGTTAACAACCGGAGAATTTAACGAGCCATGAAACTCTGTATCCACGTAAGACCGCGAGATGACGGGCAAGGTTGGGCGATCGATGTCTACGACGGGCGTCGCGCTTGGACCAAAACCCACCTTGGAGAGAGGCCTCTGAACAAGGCCGAGGCTCACAGGCTGGCTCACAAACTCCGCGACCCGAAATTTTACACCGCGCGAACGAAGCGCGCGGTTAACAGCCTGACCGTCGAGCGCGGGCCG
>OFQW01000016.1_pt1 | contig 36227 bp, 47 predicted proteins | sample 1542941 | NCBI WGS metagenome assembly OFQW01 (sample SAMN07774219, study PRJEB24372) | wastewater metagenome | isolation source: Exp Tend NO 90WW | collected 2016-02 | reverse complement strand
CCGGTTTTTCTCGGCGGAGTTTGGTTTTGCGCTATATGCAATCCCGCGATTGCTCATTTAGGTGGAGACATAGAATCATGAGTAAATCAACCATACCACAGCATTCAAAAGTAGCACCACCGCTATTGCCCCAACAGGCACCCATATAGAGTCCGGCAGATGCAATCGTTTACGCCAGCCTGCCACGCGGAATATCAAGCACCCATCAGTTAGAGCCCCGGCAGCATTTTGAGATGCTGTAGAGCTTCGAGGCGTTCTTTCGGAATGTGGCCCGTGATCGCCCCGAGAACGACGATGATGAATATCCCCCACAGCAGCAGTTTCGCGATTTCCTTGCGAGCTTCGCGGCGGTTCTCCATCGCAATCGCTTGGGATACTGCGACCGAGCGCATCTCCGACACCTGCCCATGCGTCTCGTCTTGAGATGCGCGCATCGTTGCGATTGACTCGGAATTCGCCAGCACTTGGCGCTTGGTCTCTACCGCGTCCTGAGACAGCCTCCCCATCTTGTCGTCTCCGATTATCAGCCGATCGTGGTGGGCGCGCATCCTGTCGTAGACGTAGTGGCTGAGGCCCGTATGCCTCTCTTCCAGTCGCGCCATGCTCTCCCGTAGGATTGCTACGCTCTCCCTCAGATCGCCGTGCGGTGCTGCGTTTCCTGTCGAGCGCATCGGTGATGGCGCGCTCGAGGTGTGATGATGGGGCGCATGATCGTCCCAGATCGGGTAAGTCATTTATCGTCGCGCCTCTAACCATTTGTATCACTCCACTCGGTTGATTTTATCCCTTTGCTTCGTTGCGACCGTATGCACATCCCCAGGCCGGACGGCTCTTGTTACTCGCCTCGATTTGGGATGCCGTTGGTTCCGTTATTTTATCAGATTTCGAGACTGTCATGTGCTGCCAATCCCGACAAAGTTCAGGGGTCGCAATCACGGCAAGATTCTTCGAGCAGCCGGCCAAAAGAACCAGGCTGAGAAGCACGGCGGCGCACGTCGAGATTTTCGGCATTGGCTTTGGTTCCTGCTGATTTGCCAGCGGCCAAAACCTTGTCTGCGCCGCGCTTTTCAATTTTTCGATCACGCACAACGCAACTCCCAACAAACACAGATACGACAACGCCGCTGACGATGATGCGCCACCACGGCATGAGCACTGACATCATCCAGGTCATGAGAACCTCTTGATTAACGATGGCCCTGCCCAAACGCTAACGAGCACCGCGAGGCACCCGCCCACGAGATACGGATTGCCCCAGCCCCATGAAACAATTGAACCGATCTGATCGCCGAAGACTTTCCACGACGAAACCGGCGTGAGATCAGGTGGAACCGGAATGGTAGGCACTGAAACCGAAGTTCCAGTCACACCAACGGCGACGGGAACCGCTACTTTTGCCGCGGCTTCCAGCGCCTCACGGTCTTTGCCTTCCGGCGTTTGAAACGGCACGTCGTTGTCTGGCGTAGGCTCGGGCGCTACCGCCCCGCCGAATGCCATGCCGTGAGATTTGATCCACTCATCCTCGGTGAGCTGTTCGGCGTAGCTACCACGCTCCCAGCGAGCAATAGCACGCGCGATTGGAACCGCAATGTCAGGGTCTTGGACGCGCTCTGCCGTGAGTAGTGACGTTGGCTTAAGCCCTGTCGCTTGACACATGTGGTCGATGTAGTCCGACGCCCAATAGCCCCCGCACCAAGTGCGAATGGCATCTTCGATCGGCTTTCCCCGGTAATATTTGCCCTCAGACAGCAGGATAAACATCGCTGCCGCTCCATGTTGATGCGTTGGGAACGTCGCGCACTTGTTCGTTCTCGTCTTGCCCTTAGCATCAGTCCAGCGCAGCTTCTCAAAGCTTGTCGATCCCATGCGCTTTGATGCAAACCCTGGCTCCATAGCGCCGGGATTTTTGTTGCGGACGGCGGCGGGTATCGTCATGCAACGCGCTCCTGCTTTACGTCCAAGGGAATTTTGGCTTTCAGGATCGCATCAATCGTTGACCGCTGCCGCGCGATTTCAATCGCCTGTTCGTCGTACTTTTGCGCAATGATCTGGACCATGCGCACGAGTTCCTCATAGGCGGTGGTGTCGGTTGACTGTGGCGGAGTGCTGATCTGCTGTGGCCGCGCCGCTAGAATTGCATCCGCTTCATCTTGCGTGATCTCGCGCGCACCCTCCGGGCATTTCTTGGCGTGAATAACAGCGCCGTCTTTTGTGTAGTATCCGCGCTTATGATTTGGACGCATCGTAGGCCCTCCACATCCGTTCTTCGTCGATTTTCCGGGCTAGTTTTGCATCGATCCAGATCGGCCCCCCATTGTGGGAGCGCCGCCACGCATCTCGATGCGTTAGATCGATTGGCACTTCAGACGCATCTACAAGCTCCGTTGCGGAGCCTAGTTTTCGGCAATCCCTATCCGCGATTAGCCACAGCGCTTCATGATTGCTCAACCCGCCCCACTGCATGGCGCGCACCCATCGCGCCGCAATGTCAGCTGATATGCCCTCGGCGACTTGCCGTTCGATCTGCTGTTCAATCCATGCGCCAGTTGCATCAGGCCAGCGGCGGCCATGCTTTAGATGCTGGAGACACTGCGGAGCGGGGCACGTGATTACGACACCGCCTGTCGCGGATGTGCTGATAAACCTGCGCGTCACTGATCACCGAAAAATGCTACGGTATAGCGTGCCACGTTGCCGATTCCCTCGTCGTCTCCGACACCAGATCGAAATCTGCACGCTAGCGTCGTTGGTGCAACGCCAGCAAACTGCCACAACGCATAGCCACCATGACTGTCATTGGCCGACGATGATGTCGGATGGGCGTAGTTGGCCGACGAGAAGGCCGTATCGAAAGCAATGGTGTAGTCTCCGTTTGAATTGTTCGTGAGACTAGACACACCGTAATCTGCCTGTATTGTCCCGCCGCTGCCCTGCACCCACGCCTTTGCAACGCCAGGATGGTGCCGGATCAGTGACGCATCAGGATATTTTTCAGGCGCTTCGGTCTCGACCTCGGTTTGCACAGCCTTTTCGACTATACCCGGACGATCTGCCGTTGCAATTCTCGACGTCCACGCTCCGCCTGCATAGGTGTAGTGGAGACCTTCATCAGCGACCCACACCTGCCATCCCTCATGCGGCACAAACCGCACCCAGGCACTCGACGTGTATTGGACAACATCGTTTTCAGCGAACGCCGCCCAGCTTCCCGACGGGGGGCCACTAATCAAATAAAACGCGCCGTTAACTTCACTGCCGGGTGGAGCGGTCAAACGGTCAACAACTGTGATGATCCCATGAGCGCTTTTGACGTGCGGTGATGTGTGGCTTGAGATGCGCCAGTTACCACCGTCGGACGTGATTTTCACACTCTCACCTGACAACGAGAGCGGCAGAACCGTAGCGTAATTCGCCGAACCAGAACTGATTGTCTGGCTCGATGTGCTGTTGATCAGAACCTGATTGGCGCTTCCGGCATGCTGAACTGAGACAAACCAGCCATCACCAACATCAACCGCAGACGGCAGCGTGAACGTCACGTCACCCGACGAGCAGTTGCCGACGAATTCGGTGCTCTGATCCTCCGGCACAATGATGTAATTGAGCGACTTTGTAACCACCGGCGTCGTCGCGATTACCGACAAATCGCCAGGGTCTATGACTTTGACCGCCCCACTGATGTTATCATGCGCCCAGATCACGACGCCGGCGCTTGTCTTTGCAACGATCTTGTATGCCGGTGTGCCAACGTAAATCTGCGTCTTGGTGGTGCCGTCCGACGTGGGGTATCCTAGCGAATCGCATGTGACGCTCGTTCCAAGCGGTGTTGCCAATTCTTTATCTGCGTAAACTGTTTTAGGATTTGTCGTATCGGCGTCGTAGAATTCAAGCAGTGCTCCTGACACAACCGCACCGGTAGCATTGTCAGTAATGCGTGTGCCGGGCGAGAATACAGCTACGGAATCAGTCATTGAGGGGCCTCATACAATTTAGGCGCGCATTGAAGGGGTGGTTTTCATGCTCGGATTGACGGCTATCCAGTGGCACGGTTTCTTTCTGGCGATATTTGGAATCGCAATCGTTCGTCTGTACGACCGGATACGCTCTCTGAGAGATACGAACCTAACGCTCTTGAAGCGCATAGAAGCACTAGAGAAAAAGGACGCGGATGATTAGCGCCGTGCCTTGCCTTCTTCTGCAAGCAGGCGATTTATTTCGGCTTGCGTCAGCGCGTCAGTCCATGTCGTATCCATGGATCCGCGAAGCGGCTGCGTCCCCTCACCAACTGCCCGCGCCGCCCTTGCAGCAACAGGAACAGTAGACGGCGGCAAGCGATCGAGACCCGACACCCTGGCCGCCGCTGTTGCAGAACGCTCAACACCACCCGCCACGCGTCCCGCAGCATGCGCCGCTTCGCCAACGCCGCGGGGCGATGTTAGTGGCATGACAGCGAGCGCTGTCGGGTCCAGGTTCACAGCGCCGTATATGGCCCCAAGACCAGTCCCTACACGAGCAAGCCCACGAGGCTCTAGACCCGACATAGATTGACCGGCGAGCACATAAGGCAAGTCTGGCTCATATTGCGCCAAATCATCCACCAACGCACGGCGCTGCCCGAAATTCGTATTGACGTTATCGCGCTGCGACGATTGAAGCTTGCGCAGCGTCGTATCTGTTGTGGCTTTCTCGTTGATAGAAAGCGTGCGGCGCATTTCGTTTAACTGGTCGCTGGCGCGGCTGTAATCGGCCATCGTTTTTGCGTATTGCGGATCAGTCTTGATGATTGTGGACTTGACCGCGTTTGACATGTTGCGCGCCACGCGCTGCGCATTGGATCCGGGCTCCAGCGAACTGCTACCGTTGTAGAGCGCTTGCTTGAAGTCGTCCAAGTCCTCGATGGTCATTAGCCCGCCGCGCAAATCGACCAATTCGTCAAACAAAGTCCTGGCGTCCTGAACCACCTTGAGAGCCTTGGGGTCCTTGACGAACCCGTTACGCTCTATCGCATGGCGGGCTCTGTTCATGACACCAAGAATTGGCGACGGGTTTATATAGGATTGCGACGAGCGTACGCTCTGCATGCCAGCATTGTAAGCAGCACTTCGGTCTGCGCGCAGGCTCCCAACCGCGCTTTCTGCCATGTCCACTGCATCGCTCAAGGGGCGCTGTCCGCGCATGTGCTGGCGAAACGCATTATTGCCTTCACGCCCAGCCCGGAACGCCGTCTGGACGGGCGTTGTGCCCGCCCCGGTCGTCAAGCCTAGTGCCGCCGCAGAGAACCGTCCCGCTCCTTGCGCAACCTTTCCCGCCGCCTTACCCGCTGCCATCAGGGGATCTATTGTGCGTCCCACCTTACCAACCGTCTGCGCTGCCGTGCCGACGACGCCAGGGGTCCGCGCTACCGCAGCGCCGCCGCCCGTCAATACAAGAGAGATGTCTGCCAGCGCCCCCACGGGATCGGTCGCCAGCGTTTGCTTGAATGCGTCCAGACTGCCGTAGCGGTCCATGACGAACTTGCCCACGGCATCAACAGCCTCTTGCCGTCTTGGATCCTGTTCAAACCCAATTGTCTCAAGCGCCTTGGATCCAAGCCCAACGCCAACATCCTTGATAGCGGTCGCCGTTTCTACGGGATGGCGGATGGGATAGGTGACATTATCGACAAACCGCTTGGCGCTCGGGACGAGGTTTTGTGCAGCCTGCCCTGGAACGTCCGACCAAGCCATCGACCGTTGCTGCGCATGCTGTGGCGCTTGCGGCGTGCTCTGATCTAGGCTTGCTGACTGCAACTGAGCGACATTGATGCCTTCCGACGCGAGGTATGCATCAATGTCGCTTTCCGGCGCACGCGCTTCGATCATGCGGGATATGTTGCGCTTTACCTTGGCAATATCAGTCATCATTCGAGTCCGTATTTCTTGCGTAAGGCGTCATTGCCTTCGCCTTTTGCGTCAAACTTCAAATCAAGCCCGAAGTTTGCGCGTACCCGATCACGCACTGAGTTGAGGCGGCGACGGTACTCGTCTTTGTTGCGTGCCTGTGCCAAGTCGCCAACGATCGAAACGAGGCGGGATTGGTCAGCGTCCGTCCAAGGTCCCTCGCCGGGACCACGGATCAGAGGTTTGATCGCTCCGGCGAGCGCTTCGGTTGCGCCCGTGATGTTGGATCTCACCTCGCTCGGGCTAATGTTGCCACCGCCCATGAAGTTACTGATTTCTCCCCAAACGCGCGCAATGTTGATAGGCACAGCGCCGGCAAGGCTATCGGGTGTGGATCCTTGGAAAGGACCAAGTGCACTCTCAAACGATGTATCGTTAGTGGTGTTGGCCGAATCGAGCAGATTTGTCAGGCCAGCATCCACCTTGCCCGTTAATTCATCGCGCTTGGCAGAGTTGGCCATCTTCTCGTAGGCCTTCGCAGGGAGACGGCCCGTCAGCATGTAGGTTTGACCCTCGGCACTCGCCGGATCAATTCCCATACTCAACAATTTAGGCTCTATCTGTGCTCGCTTCACCTCATCCATCAAGTACTTCGCCATCGCCGGATTGCGCTTAGCGATGGTGGTAGCAACCTGCATGGCTTGGGGTAGAGACAGTTCGCGGCTTCCGAATACGACTGACGGCTGTTTGGATGGATTGACGGCAGGCTGCGCGAACCGTCCAGCGCCTTCTGTCGGGACCGCTTCTGGGGTTGGCGTTGCAGGTTGCTCAGCTCCAGTAAGCATACCATTGACCGCCGCCATCTGCCTCTGTTCGTCGCGCAACGCACCCAATTGAGCGCGCTTGTAATCAATGCCGAGGCGTTTTTCCTCTGCTTCCAGCGGATCAATCGACATGCCCGCTTGCGCCGCCAGCATCGCCGGGCCTGTATCCGGCGACATTTCTTCCGGCGTCAGCCCTTGCCCGCCGTGGCGTTGCAGGATTCTCTGAAACGCAGCATTCCGTTCCGGACTTCCTTTCTTCATGCGATCAACCGCCATTGCGGCCTTGCCGTACCATTCCATTTCAGTCCGCGCGTCCTGCTTCTCAGTTCTATTGCGCGTCCAGTCGTGCTGCTCCTTCGTCATGTCCATTTGCTGCTGCAGCATGGCATTACGGGTCGCAGTTTGTTTGGCCTCGCCGATCGCGTTCAACCCCTGATTGACGGGGCTGAAATCAAGCATTGCGTTCTTCGGCTGCGCTTGTGTCAGTGGGACGAAATATCGGCTCATGGCTTACACCGGTTTGAAGAATTTCGAATAGGCGTTGAGGCCTGTGCCAACCGCGCCCAATAAATTGTTCATGCCTACGTTGCGCGTTGCCCCCATCGCGTTGGCTTGACCCATCGCGTTGTTGGCCTTCGTCGCTGCGAACCCGTAGGCGTTGTCGCCCTGCGCGGCTTTGATCCCGGACATCGCGTTAGCGGCCTGGAAGCCTTGCTGCCCGGCCTGATTGTAGCGATCCATCCATTGGCCGTAGTTCTGCTGCAAGACGCGCTGGCCAGCGAGCGCCGCCGCTCCACCTGCCCCCTGACCACGCGCGTTCATGGCCCGCAGCATGGCGTTGCTGTCTGATGCAAACTGCCCCTGGAATAACGGGTCGCTGGTGATAACGCCCTGCGCAGAAGATCGCGCATCGGCGCCATTGAGGCCAAGCAGATCGGAGTACATGCCAGAAGCCTTCCCGCCCTGCTGCATGTAGGGATCGAACAGCCCGCTCGCCTGGTCGTAATAACCTTGGCTTTTGCCGTATCCCTCATCGAGCATCGCGTTGGCCTGCTTGTAGCCTTGGCGAATGTCGCGACGTTGATCGCCGCCGGTGAGATTGCTAAAAAATCCCATGCGTTGCTCCTAATAGTTCGATTTTGTGGATGCGTCACAGAGTGACGGCGGAACCCTCGTCCGTGAAAGTTCCGTAGGGCGTGAAGTCTCCGCCAGTGCCGTAGTTTGTGCCGAACGTTGATGCAGGTCCCGTGAGGTAAATCGACGGAGATACGCCAAGCGGCTTCTCGCCATTGCGCCCCAGGAACGCTGGCTTGCCATTAGGGCGCAGAAATTTTTCGCGATTAGACGCGACGGTTAAATCAATGAATTGGTTGGGCGCGAAGAAAAATTCCGCCATTGAAGCGCCAGGACCGAAATAATCGGTGTTATCTAACTGCTTCCCAAGCGCCCAATAGGCGTTGTTGTACCTGATAATGCCGTTGGTTCCTGTAGAGGCCCCTGCTGCGGACGCACCGTTCACATACATTAATCTGTTGCCAGTCCCAGAATTCCATGACGCCACGATGTGGTACCACTCATTTACCCCATTAGATTGAGCGTAGTTCGTAGCTATAGATACTCTCGTCGTGTTTCGATCGGTGCTTTTACACACCATGTTAACCCAACCGGTATTGCCTAATCGCGCGTACACAGCGCCATTCCAAGTTAGGTCGGGACTCCCTGCAAACAATTCACGGAACACTCCTGATGATGGGACTTTAAACCAAAACGAAATCACCCCAGTGTACCCATCACCGACACCCGCCAACGCGCCGCGAAGCATGTACGCCCCAGACCCAAACGTAACGCCCTGCGCAGGCCTCGCCCCACCAATCACGCCGCCTGAAAAGATCATGACGCGGCCAGCGCGAGTGTGCCGGAGATTTTAACGCTCACATTCTCAGCGCCAGACGTGCTGGAAAACGTCAGAACCACATCGTCACCGATTGAAACCGAGTTGGAACCAGTGTGGGACTGCGATTGTTCCGAGGTCGAGACGCTGTTTGCGGATCCACCCAACGCCGTAGCGTTGATTTTCACGGTCAGAGTGGCAGTACCCGTGGTGCAGACTGTCGTTACGTCTGTGATGTTGCGCGCAACGGCTGAATTCACCACAACGCGGTAGTCACCATCGTCGGGATACTGGATAAGCCAGGACTGTTCCCACGTCTGCGTGAGCGTTGCTTTGCCGGTCAAATCTTTTGCGTTTCGCGCATTCCGGCGCTTTTCCTCAACGATAAAGCGGTAGAACGTTTCGTCTCCCGGTACGCCAGATGGGCTGATGTCGCTCATGCTGCGTCCTTCTCAATCTCGGCATAGACGCCATACAGCGCCCGTGCCACCTTGGCTGAGCACGAGATACGCAGCGTGAACCCCAAGAGTGACTGCCCGAGACGGCGCGCCACAACGCGCGTCAGACGTTTTCCTTGCTGGCCTAGCGTCAGGGTGCGTGTGCCAACGAACGTCGCGCCGCCGTCCTTCGACCATTCCAGCATGATCTCTGGATTGATGTCCTGCGCATTGCCCGTACCCGTTCCAACACCACGCTCCACATCGATATGCAGCGCATGGAGCGTAACCGGGTGCGGGTAGGCCGATACGGGCGGCAATGTCACGCTAAAGATAAGCGGATCGCCGGCCTCGTCAGCGAATGATTGTCCCATCTCGTAGAGATTGGGGCTGTCACGATCGCCGGCAATGACCTTGCCGAATGCCTCAGTGACAGTGGAAATGCGCCAGCTGCTCCGCCCGTAACTCTCTCGGTTAGACCAGCCATATTGGCTGTCATAAACCCACGTCCATTTGTCCGTGCTGATTTGATAGTAGGAGTGGCCGTCGCGGGTCCAGCTCGTGGCCTGAATGGTCCTCTTGTCGGCAAGCGCCTCGATATCGCGCTCAACCGCGGGCGTTGAAATCCGCTGTCCGGAATAGCCCTGCAACAGTCTCACTGTGCGGTCATGCGCTACCCAGGCAACGGTCTGATCCAACCGCGCCACGCTGTTCGCAGATAGGCAACCCAGGTCCATCACAGTGGTGCGCGCGAACCCTGTACCGTCGGCCAGACCGGCGTTGGCCCAAAACTCACATGTGAGCGTTCCCAAAATCATCAACTCATTTTGACGATTGAACACCCTGACAACTGGATCAGGACTGGCGTCAGCACGCTCAAAACTCAGTGCATCCCACGATAGCGCATCATCGATTTCGCCGGCCTGCCATTTGTTGTCCACAGTGCCGATGATAACTATGCCATCAACAACAGTCAGGCTAAGCGGGGCGAGCAAGTCAGCATCCGTCACCTGTTGCAGCGACGTGCGGTAATTGTACATGACGCCATCGCAGGCAATCGTAACGTCTGGCGTTGAGCGCCGGTTGCGCACCATGTAGACCTGCGCTGACCCGCTGATCGACATTGACCCCAATGATGTGCTGATGCCGTTGCTCTGGATTTTCCAAAGCTGCGTGCCCGCCACAACGTAAAGCGCACCATCAACTTCAAGCGCTGCACGAATACCGGTGGCGATTCCCTCAAGCCTGGCAAAACCCTGCAACCCATCAGCGCAGTACAGTGCGAATGTAACCCGGCCTTCCTCGCCAATCGTCTCAGCGAAACCGTTCACCAGGCGCGCTGTCCCGCCTTGCTGGAATCGAGCCGGGGCGGATTTGGCGTTGAGAGAGAGGGGGATTGGATTTGGCATTAGTTCCCCACCGTGATTATACCAGTTGAACGTCGCCAAACCCACGTCACTGTGCCATCCGTGATCTCTGAGGACGTGCCGGCTGGTCCAGTCGTTCCGCTTGTCCCAGGCGTTGCGCACTCATAGACGTTGCCATTCCAAACGACCACTTGGCGCACGTAATAAGTCGATCCCGACTGCCACACTCCATAAGGCAGTGGATCATTGCCAAGCAGCGTTACGGTTCCTGGGGCGTCCTGAGCTGTCGCTTTAACGCCTGCGTCAAACTGCGATAACGGTACTGCGAAGAATGCAGCGCGCAAATCGCTCCACCCGTCATCGGCATCGCGCGCGAGAACCGCTGTCGGCTCTTTGCCATACTCATCGGCCAAGCGCACAGCGAGCATGGCAACAACGGCCTGTTCGAACCGTGCATCAAGCGGCAATGTATCTCCGGACAAGCCCTTGGCTTCCCACGACGCAATCATAGCGTTGAGCGCTTCCGATGCCGTGTCCATATCCGCAGCGGATGGTGTTTCGTCGACAGCGATAACGCGGATGCGTCTAAGTGCTCGGGTCGCTATCTGCTGTGCTGTCGCCATGGTCGCCTTCTGCTTGCTTGGATGGCCGCCCGCGCCGCTTAGGCTCAGGTTTGGCCGCTTCCAGATTGTCCAATTCCCATTGCGGTACAGGACCCCATGAGTATTTACGCCTCAACGATGCAGGAATATTCATTGCCACTCCTTGTGTTGGGGTGGGGCTGTTGAACCCCACCCTTTTATTGCTTATGCCGTTCCGCTGAGGCGGAGACCGGTGCGCGGGTCAATCAACTTGCGCCCATACAGCATATCCAAACGCCATTTGCTGATGTCGTTTGTCCCGTCGTAGATCGGGATAACGCGAACCGAAAACCCCTTGTACGAACGACGTGCAGACCCGTAAGCAGCTGCCGGCAACTCCATCGGGACGCAAGCCAGTGCCATTGCGTTCTTGTGGAATGCCATCGACTGCTTGTAAGTCGTGGAAGGATCGCCAACAAAGGTCAGAGCCGCGTTGTCCGCGGGCTTTGCGTCAACAGTCTGATGCGGGCCGGCGATGATGATAGGCGGCGAGATCGTCATGGTAAGAGCGCCGGCGGTAGCCGTACCGTCAGCCGTCGCAACAAACTGTTGCAGGATGCCGGTACTTGCCTTTGTGCGCTGGTTGACCATGTAGACACCGGCGATCGTGAACACATCACCTTTCTTCACCGTCGATGACGCATCGAAGCCGTCGCAAATCAAACTTTGCGACCACGTATTCTTTGCGGTGTCGTAGGTGACGTTCTGATCAGCACCGTTAACAAGCGGGCTTGTGTTGTCACGGGTACCGGTCGTATGACTTGGCGCTACCTGCGATTCAAACGTCTCGCAGCCGCCCACCTTACCAAGGCGCCCGTCTGTATATGCAGACGATACAAGCCCGCCGTTGAATAGGTTCGTCTGACTACCAATCAGGCCCCAGTTATCCGACGGCGCCAGCAACGCAATGCGCCCATCATAGGGGACTGACATTTCGGTCAAACGCTCTGGTCCCCTGGCGAAGTCCGCATAGCTGTTGACGATCTGCCCCGGCGTACCAACCCAGTTATAAAACCCGGAGTACATCTGAGACGCACAATCCGCCGCAATGTGATTGACGATACTCATCATCGCCGGCTTCATGACCCGCTCTGCAAGGTCTTCGATTTTGAGCGTCAGGTCGGTTGACGAGAACTCAAAATCAACGCCGATCTGCTGATCGACTTTCAACGTCGTCTTGCCCTCGATCACATCTTGGGTTGAAAGAGTGGGGCCAGTACGCACCGTAAAATCAGCCGGACGCCGGATTGAAATCTCGTCCCCGACCTTGTAGCCGTTGACGCTTTTGGAGAACTCTTCCTCGGGCGCACGGTAGAGCTGGTTCACCCAGCCCAATTCGTTCTCAAGGATCGGCAGCGCGGACTTTGCTACGATGTCCGCCGTCAGTGTCGTGTTCGACATTTCTGTTTCCTCAGATGATGAGGCCCCTAGCGGATCACGCCCTTGGTGCGCAGATATGCCGCCATGTCGCCAACTCCACCCTTGTCAGGGTCGAAGAAGCCAACGGGCGTCACACCGCCACTGATAGGCGCTGCCGGTCGTGGGGCTGATGTGGGTTTAGCGGCAGTCGGGCGGCTCAATTTGGCCTCCAGCTTGCCGAACTCTTTCAGTGCGCGAGCTGGATCACTGGCGAATGATTGATACAGCGATGCGGCTTCCTGCGGGTTTTTGCCGAGATAATACGCAATCTCTGCGCCCATATCGCTTTCCGCGATATGACGCACAGCGCGCTCGTGGACTGGCGTGTCGCTTGTAAAAACCTGATCGAAATCAGGCATGGTTTCCCGAGCGGATTCGACGGTTTCGGCCCAAGCGGCAGCAAGCTTTTGGTGATGCTCATAGGCGATCGCCTCACGCTCGCTTTCAAGCCGGTCAGAAGCTTCTTTCGCGTTCGCCTGCCGGACTTTCCAGGCAGTGCGTTCGGCGAGTTCCTCATTGGGGTCTGCGATCTGCGTGAAGTCTGGCGGATCGCCACCTTTGAGGCGTGCAACTTCCTTTTCCAGCATTTCAAGCCGGCGCGGCATAACCTCCCGCGCCGATTTGTATTCCTGCCAGCGTTGGCGGTTGCGCTCCTGCTTCTTCTCCTTCCACGTCTTCGGCTGCTCTCCTTCAGGAACGTCTTCGCGTCCAGCGGGCGGCTCATCGGCTTTCGCCTCTGGTTTCGCCTGCGGTTCTCCGGCTTGGCCTTTATCGGCCTGCGGTGCGTCCTGCTCGTGTGTCGTCTCTTGCGTCGTAACCTGCGGCGCAGCGGTATCCGTGCTCGCCTCATTGGCGGCCGGGATGGTCATATCGCTCATGGTTTTCCCATAAAAAAACCCGCCTTAGGGGCGGGCATCTGATCCAGCTGGCCTGTTGGCCTGCGGCGGCGGTTCACTCAACTTTTTACGCTTCAATTCGTTGTCCAGGCGCGTACCTTCGAGCGTCTCGGCCGCTTGCAGGGCGTCAACCTCAACGCCCTGAGTAGCACTCGCCGCTCTGGCTTGTGCTTCTTGCGCCTTGGCCTCGGCTTCCGACCCTTGCGCTTCCATCATCCGCATTGCACCTTGTGCTTGCGCCTCGGCCATAGGATCGGGGGGCGGTTGCATCGCCTGGGCGGCCTCTGGGTCTGTGGCCTGGACGACCTGCGGCGGCAACGTTGCGCGCAAGCGCTCCGCCAGCTGTTCCGACCCGTCGAAATCCATGTTCTTGACGATCAAATCTGCCCCGACGGCACCAACCTGCGGGAAGGCTTGCACCAACTTCACCATTTGTTGCACCGCCTCAGTCCGACGGGACGCATAATTCGGACCAAGCGTCACACGAACCGACTTGAACTTCATCTTCGAAAGGTCGTTGTGCTTGAACTCCGTATCACCGGCTTGGAACATCGAGCGATTAACGGTTACAGTCTTTTCCGTGTCGTCTTCCATGACCAGCTTCAGCGTTCGCTCGCTGTCGTAGACTTTGGGGATCATGTCGAGAATGACACGCCCCATGTGCTCTAGAGAGTGTTCCAGATTATCAACGAAATGGAACGTGGCAGTATTGCCCTGCTCTTCGCGAGCCGTAATGGCAACGCCACTCGTTTCATTAGACCTGGCACCCAACGATGCATCGTAAATTCCAGTCGTTGCCTTCATGTCGTCCGCCAGCATCTGCGCCATCTGTATCAGCCCTGCTGGCAACGGCGGTGGAGCAATGCGCTGCGGCGGTCCACCTGCTGACGCATCGGCATCATAGGGCAGATAAGGTGTTTGATTTCGGTTCGCATTATCCCACACCGACTTGTACCTCTCGATCTGCTTTGTCGTAACGAGGTATGGCGCTTTGGGCTGTTGCGCCAACGTTTCGGCCGCAACGCTCATGAAATAATTGTGCAACTGCTGTGGTTCACGTTGGAACCGAATGAGGCCATGACGATAAACACCATCGTCCAGCGGAATCTCGGCACCAACGACCGGGATGATCGGTATCCATTTTGACGGACAATTGTACGGGTCTTCTAGTGTCTCCTGTCCTGTCACCTTGACCATATCGACGGTGTAACCCTTCACCTTACGCGTTGTCAGGATGTATCCAGACTGGATCAACTCCTGGACGTCTTTACGGCCTCGGTCCGTCAACTCGTAGGTTTCGCCGTTGGCCAGAAGCGCAATCTCGCGCTCCATCTCCTTGCGCCGCCAGAACTCGGCAATCCGCACATAGTCGCCATTGCTCCAAGTGAGATAGTGCCCGTCATTGCGTTCTGAATCGACACTGATTGGAGCGGCCTTGGGATAACGTTTCTTGAACGCCTTGATGGGCAACATCTGCGAGACAACGCACCACCCCATATCATTGCGGGCAGGTTCGCGACTGGCCGGATCAGCGTAGACGCTCAACGGATCGAACACGCGCTTGATGCGAATTTCCTGCTCGAATGCTTCCTCGTCTGCATAGTCATGCTCGACCCGCATCCATCCGATTCCGCAGGCAACCATGTGTTCCACAGACGCAGCGTAGACGTGCGCAGCGCTTGAGTTGTACTGGATACGACGCATCAGGCCGTTTGCGATTTCGGTAATCTCATCATCATCGTCGCCATCTGGCTCCGCTTTGATGACAGGCATATTCTGTCGGATCGGGTTAGACACCTGGCGCAGGAACTGACCTGATCGGTTGATCGTAATCATCGGGCGGCCTTTGCGCTCGGCCTTTGCCGCATCACTCCACTGAAACCCGGCCGTAAAGCGCAAATCTTCTACGGCTTGCTCGATGTTCTTCCGATCGTATTCGTAGGCCGTGGCCAACGCTTCGCGGGCGTCTTTAACGACATCATCCATCAGAGCAACACCTGCAGAGACCTACGCGTTTCCACTTACGCATCACTTTTCTCGCCTCGTCTCGAGTGTAGATCAATCCACGACTGTGGTTAGCAGGGTCTGGTACAACAGCCATAAACGCTCGATCCTCAACCGCGTCGTAAAATGGAGCAAACCAAACGTCTGACACCGTAGGATCAAATCGATTCATATTCCCATCCAATCACCGGCTGACGACCGCACCGAGAAGTCGAAAGTTGGCCTCGTGGCCACGGGCTCAGCAAACGTGAGTGCAACCGCGTCCCACTCGTCCGGTGATTTGATGCCTCGCTTTCGCATATCGTCTTTCGACTCCAGCTGTAGCCTCGTCAGGCTGTCATACTTGTAGCCAGGTCCGCAGGCGTCTGCTTGCAGCGTATCTGTGTCAGGGATATCCACGCCGCCCGGATCTTCTAGCCATTCTTTCGACTTGCCCCACATTTCGGCGCGACGATTCACATAACCGCCTTTCGGACGTTTGTTCTCGTCAAGAGGTTGCGGCTCAAGTGGAGCGGAGCCGAAGTTTACTGCTGTAACAACGTCCCCGTATCCCATCTCAACCAAGCGGTCATAGACGCCAGCACCGACGCCGCCCACATCTACGAACATTCGGGCTGGGTTCTCAGCGTCGATCACCTGCTTGCACCAGCCGGCAGCCTGCATCGTGTCGAGTTTCGACCTGGTTTCGATCCGTTCCACACGACGGCCTTTGCGGAACGCCATTGCATGCCGGTCGCTGCCCTTCCACGCTGGATCATAGCCGATAACGAGTGGACCGATTCCCTCGTGCGCGGCCTTGCGTGCTCTCAATACCAATTCAGCAGAAATATAACTGTCGTGACCAGACATCTGGAACGCTTCAGCCGCTGTCGCTGGGTATTCCTGCTTGAACAGGATCGGGTCTTTTAGTTCCGCAATCTTGTTCCGCCGCCAAGCGATTTGGCCCATGTCGAGACCGTGAGCGACCATGTATTTGCGTTCTTCGTCTGTAATCTCGAAGCCTCTAGGAACGTCTCTCCGGTACTCTTCCTGCCAGAACCATGGAATAAACACCGCGATATAGTCGCCCTCGCCACGCTCCGCCTGCTGCCATCGCTCGTGGAACTCACCGCCGACGCCGTTTGCGGTGCTTTCAAGAATGATCTCTGTTCCCGGCAGATCAGGTACAGCCTGAACAACTCCAGCAAAGTGTGTTCCTGCATTTGGCCAGAACGCCACCTCGGAACCGTGAAAAAGTTGGATTGTTTGCGAGCGACCAACCGCCTTCGTGCCAGCCGTTCCAACCGCATACCCGCTTTCAAGACGGTGAAATGAAAGCTCTTTGGCGTTCGCCGCACCCGTTTGCGGCTTAAGCAGGGACGGACAGTTGTCGTGATAGCGTGACACCATCGTGAACAGGTTATCGGTGGCGTCTTGCTCATGCGTGAGAATGAAGCAGCGAATGCCTTTGCCGTGAGTTGTGCGCCAGTAGAAGCGTCCGCCGATATAGGTGCTGATCCCTTGCTGTCTGCCCTTGAGAACCAACGCCCTCACTTTTTCATGGGCTGCACGCTGCTCTTCGAGGCACTGGTGCAGATACGCTTGAGCCTTGTTGAGCTGGAGCGGAACATTGCCAGCTCGTGGGTCTTTGGGGCGAACTTTGAGGCAGCGCGGCGCGTAATGTGTGAAGTCATCTCTGAGTTTCTTGCGGACCGCGCGTTCGCGCTCACTCAAGTTGCTCAAGGGCATCCTCGTGTTTGTGGTGGTGCAAATCCATTTCGCCGCTGATGCTCTGCAAATCGGGTAGCGACTTGCGCAACAAAACCTCAATTGCCTTAACATGTGTGGAACTTAGCTCGACGGGTTTCCCGCTTTGCGGGTCGTCTTCGCTAAGTGCATATGCATGCAATCTATTCAACAACTGACTGGTGCGGATTTTATCCCGCGTTTTGTCATCGTGTTGAACCTTCCTTTTTCGTGCGGCCATGACCCTAACTGGTTTGTTAATGCGTGATGCTGAACACCCGATCGCTCGTGATCTTTGGAGCGTTTGTCGGGTCGGTTGTTACATCGCTCCGGGCCTCTGAATCTCTCGTAATGACAGCGCCGAGGCTTACAGCGGCAATGATATTCGTTGGCACTACTGCAGCACGCGTGATCTGCGACAGATTTGTGAGTACCGGCTCCACAGCAATGATGCCGGGAGTGTAGGTGAGGGCTACATCATGCCCCGTCAGAGCAAATTCGCCAGCCTCTGCCGCCATGATGAGCAGGCGGATCAGCGCTACGTCACTGCCCGTTAGCGAGTACACCCCGCACTCAGCGGCAACACGGCGGATGACGTCGAACGATACATCCTGGCCACTGATACCGAACGTGCCGTAGTCAGCAACAAGCCGCCGGCCTACTTCTAGACTGACCGGCTGCCCGGAAAGTGCGAAGTCACCACGCTCTGCAATGAGTGGATTGTGTGTCTGCGAAAGTCCGACCGACTGGCCGGTGAGAACATACGACCCGTATTCTGCGACGATACGACGAGCGACTTTGAGCGCTGCAGATTGGCCCGTGAGAACAAATGCCCCGCTGCCGGCGCTGAGTTGATAGCTGTGCCTGAGAATGACTGGCTGCCCTGACAGCGTGAATGATCCAGCGCCAACGACCATAACAGGATTAGATACTGGCGTGTAGGCGAGCGCTACAGGTTGGCCGGCGAGTGCGTATGACCCAGGCCCTACTGCTAGCCGTCGATTGTGCTTAAAGCTGACAGCACTACCAGCGATGCCAAAGATACCATGGTCTGCTGCGAGCCGGCGGCCCGCTTCCAGGCTGACCGGCTGGCCTGTGAGGGAAAATGTGCCGTTCCCAACAGTGAGTGTGACGCCAGGCGTGTAGCGAATGACGATGATGCCTTGCGTGCCAGCGCCGAGAGCACCGCCAGCGATCTTGCCGCCGCCGCCACCACCACCGCCGCCGCCGTAGGAGCCCGCAGCGCCGCCGACACTGCCAGCACCGACGAGGGTCGTTCCGTCACCACCGCCACCACCGCCACCGCTGCCAGGGCCGTAGGAGCCCCATGCCGTGATAGCGTCTTGGCTTCCGGTGCCGCCCGGCGTGTCCGTGCTGCTTGTCGATCCGAGGCCGCCACCGCCACCGCCGCCAGACGAACCGTTGCCGCCATTCGCAGCGCCACCGCCCGAGCCGCTTCTGTTGTTGCCGCCCGTGCCGCCCGTGTTGCCGCTGGCCGTGCTGCCAGCCGCGCCGTTGTTCGCACCGCCGCCACCGCCACCACCACGAGCTGCGCCGTTGCCTGCATTCTTGCCCGCGCCGTCCGGGCCGGCTGCACCACCACCACCACCGCCGCCGCCTGTAGATGCCGCGCCGGTTCCTCCGTTGCCGCCGCTGTACTTGGTCGATCCAACGCCAGAGCCGGATGCGCCGCCCGTCGCACCACTTGCGCCCTTGGCCCCGACCGATGACGCGCCAAGGCTCGCGCCGTTGAACCACGTGTCGCCAGCAACCGCGCCGACGGCGTAGGTCACGCTGGCCCCGGGTGTCAGGCTCAGGTTCGAGATCGCCGAGTAGGCACCACCGCCACCGCCAGCGCCGCCAGCGCCGTTCGCAGCACCGGCAACGCCGTTCGCGCCGCCGCCGATGCACTCGATCGAGTTGCTGGCGTTGTTCCAGTCTGCGGGCACTGTCCAGCTTGTGCCGGACGTGAGAACGATGACGGTTTCAGCCATTGGTCACGCCCCGCTTGTTCACCCAGGCGTTCCATGCCGAGACCACCGCGTTCGCCTTGTCGGCAAACCCTGCATCAGCCATCGCGCGCGCGGCTTCGTTCACGTCGCGCGCCTTGATCCACGAGGCGACCGTGATGGTGTAGACGTACTGGCCGTCACTCTCGATCAGGCTCTTGTAGGGCGTGTGCGGCACCATCGCCTTGCAAGCGAGGTTGTCGAGATCGAACACGCCGATGATCGTCATGGCGTCCGTGTTGACGAACATCCATGAGAAAGCCTCATTGATCAGGTCTTTTGCATCCTGCCCGCGTGCCTCGGGCTTGGCGTACAGGAGTTTGAGACGGTGCTTGCCGTTGCCATCGGAGTCAAAGATCAGCGTGCCCGCGTCGGTGCAGAGCGCGTGCATGCGCTTGAGGTCGATCGGCTTCATCTTCATGCCGGTCGCCGTCTCGACTTCCTCCATCGTGGTCGCCCTGGTGATCATGAGAAGTCCAGAGCCTCCACCTCGACGGCCACGCTGGCGATCTCTTCCGCCGAGCGCTGCTCGACCGACGGAATGAAGCCGCGCGCGGCGCTGTAGGACCACCCGGCGACGACTTCGAGCCCGTCGGGGATGGCAACGATCTCCGTGCCCTTGGCAGGCTTGTCGGTTGCCGGGTCGGCCTCGATGATGTTGATCACGTGGCGCGATGCCGTCTCGATCAGGGCGCATCTCATGTGCAGGTTACCTTGATCGTCAGAGTGGCCTTCGTGACCGTCGAGGCGCTGTCCACGTTGAAGCCGAGCACGTCGCCGGCAGAGATCGCCGTCGTCCACCCGGTCAGCGTGGCATCTTGCGCCTTGGTCGCGCTGCTGATCGTCACCGGAGCCGATGCCGTGATCGAGTCCGCGTCGGTCGGCGGGAAGTTGGCGTATGTGTCCTTCCACACGTCCACCACGATCGAGCCGGTCTGATCCGTGACCATGGTGACCTGAGTGATGGTGCCGGCGAAGTCGATCGGCAGGTACGTCTTGACGCCCGTGGTGATCGCAGAGCCGCCGCCGTCGATCACGCACACGATCTCGCGCGTGCGCTGGTTCGTCGTCATCTGCAAGTTCGTGCCGCTGATCTCGATGCCGTTCGTCTGAGCGAGCCATGCCACGTTGCCAGCGCTGTCATCCCAGAACGCGATGCGGTCCGCGTTCGGGTCCGAGAGCGACACGCCGAGCCCGCCGTTGGCCAGCGGGAGCGCGCCGGTCACGTCCGTTGCAAGGTCGATCTGTCCGAGCGTGATCTGCTGCCCCGAGAGAGTCAGATAGTCGTAGGAGCCCGCCAGCGTGACGTTCGTGCTGTTGTCGGTTCCGGCTGCGTCAACGCCCAGCGTGCCGCGTGCCGCCGCCGCATTGGCGTCATCACGACCAAAATCAGCCCCGACAGAGACATTCGGCCCATTCGTCGCAGCGTTTGTCAGGCTTGTTGCGTTAAAATAAACACCACTCGTAAATACGCCTACATTGATTGTGGCTCCTGGAGTGAGCACAATATTATTGCTCTGTGCAAATGCACCTCCACCGCCGCCAGCCGAACACCCGCCCGACCCCGTCGCCTGTCCGCCCCAGCCACCATGACCAATACAAATGACGGAGTTGTCAGCGCTATTCCAGTCGGCTGGAACATGAAACGTCGTGGCGCCGAACTTGATGAAGATGACGGGCATGGTCTAACTAGACCCGTGTTTTGCCATCTGGATCGCGCAGGAACCTGGCAATGGCGCCGATTTCAACGGACAACTCATAGAGCGGCTCACGGGCATCCTTTAGCTGCTCGTTGAGCGCGTCGAGACGCTCTTGCATTGGCCGCATCTCTGCAATCAATGCCTCGCGCTGATCAATCAACGGCTGGACTGCTGCCTCAACTGCCGCTTTCTCTGACTGCGCCACGTGGAACCGCTCACGCAGCGTTGCCTTGTCGAATTTCATTGCGTCCCCCGCGCTATGTAAGCGTCATCACGCCTGTGGTTGCGTCAGCATCCCACGTGAATATTTCACCGTCCGCGAGCGTAACGGCAGCGCCGTAGTCCCAATAAGCGATCAGCTCATCATTCGTCGCGGTGTCGTTGTAGAGGACAGCATAGCGAAACGGGCCGATGCTGCCGCCGCTTGCTGTGAACACAACATCACCCAGCACCAGCTTGTATGTGCCGCTCGTTTGCGCTGACGACGATTGCGCCGCGGTAGAACCGCCGGTCGTGTAGCCGTTACCTCCGGCCACCTGAGTGATGTTTGAAAGTTGTGTGTTGGTCGCGACTGGCGCGGTGTTTGTGAGCGCGATCTTGAGAACATCCGACTGTAGATTGTGGACCTTTTCGCTCAGCGCTTCGGAAAACGAGTTGAATTTGTTGAACGCGGCTATGACACACCCTCCCTCAGATTGACTTCGTCAGATAGCCAGCCACAGCCAGTTCCAGGCCCGAGCCGCGCGCAATGTTGATGTTGACGCCGAAAAACTTAGCCAGTCCCACGACGATCAATGCGGTTCCAACAAGTTTCAGGACCGGGCGCACCTGATTTAGGGCCTGATCTGGATTCATGTGGTGGCCTCGCGTGGTTTCAGTGGACGATGCGACATACGTCAACGTCGTCATAAATCTCGGCGTACAGGTCGAGCAGGATCACGCCGCCGTCCTCGTAGTCGATGCCGTTGCTGCGCATTCGATCAACAATCATCCTGACGAGATCGGGAAGATCAGGCTCCTGCGTGATGGTCATTTCAGCAGAGCCTTTATCCCCACAATCATTGCGATCACGCCAAGACACGCCACAGAAATGGCCAGAACCAAGTTCATGACTGGTTCATGCCTCGTGGCGTAGATTGATGATGTTGAGTTGTTGTTGCTTTTGATAGTTCCGCGTCGGCGTATGTACACCAACAGCGCGAGCCGGACGTTGCGTAAAGTGGGCTCGCGCAATTTTCAGCGCATGGGATTATTTTTACCCACCTACGCCGTACCTTAGCATAGGTAACAGTGATTTGGACCTTGGCGCAAGGTCATTCAGGCAACGCTCAACGAAATCCGTCACTTCCGCCCTGCATCAATCCAGCCGCGTATAACCTCGGAGATCGAAACGCCGCGGCGTTTGGATTCACGATCAGCCGCCTTACGCTGCTCTGGCGTGATGAGAAGCTGGATGCGCTCCAGGCGATCCCCGTATTTTGTGGGGCGTCCGGGGCGGGCTGTTTGTGTGTTGCTCATGCTCCATAAATTACACACCTAAAAAAATACGTCAAGACGAGTTGACAACCTAATTAGGTGTGTATATTAACATCATTCGGTACTCACCGAAACAAGTTGCCCCCGCATCCGCTGGAACGGACCGGGGGCGTGATGATCCAAAACCGTTGGAAGGACCCTGGACCATGACTTCAGCTTACAAAGCGCTGTGCGGCGGCGCAATCATGATTGCCGCAGGACTACTCGCTGTCCAAATTATGGGCGGCATCGAGTACACACAGGGCGGGACTGCCTACACCCGCGTTTCGATGATTGCTGCGATGGTGACGCTTGCTGCCCTGCCTATCTTTATCGAGGCTGCACGGCGCATCGGCGCTACCGGAGTTGCTATTGCATTGTTCGTCGCGTTCCTTGCGTTCCTAGCGTACTCACTTCCGGCCAACATCGGGCGTACAGGCGAGATCAAGGAAGCTAAGGTTGTTGCCGCTGGTGATGCGGCTGAAGCGCGCCGCGAGCTGGCGTCCATCAACACAACCCTGTCCTATGCTCTGCCGGACATGACAGCGGAATGCATCGGTGCGCCTGAACCGCTGCCGCCGAACCGTTGGCCAGAGTGCCGGCGCAAGCGTGGCACTGTTGAAGCTCTCAAAGAGCGCCGCGCTCGCATTGAAACGACGATCCATGATGCCCCTGTCTCTGGTGATGTTGGTTCGGAAGTTATCGCCTGGGCTTCTGCTGGTGTTCTACCTGCTGCGGACGTTCGCAAGGTCGGTATCATCGGATTCGCACTCGGTCTTGATGTGGCGATCTGGGCGCTCTCGTGGTTTGTGTCCCACGTTGTTTCGCTGCATTCCAGCCCGGTTCCAAAGGATCGCAGCCGCGAACTACCTCCAACAGATGCCCTCGAACCAGATGCCGACAACGTTGCAGATTGGGCCAAGGCGTTTCGCACAAAGCATGGTCGGTCCCCGAGCATTCCAGAGGTTCAGTCCGCTTTCCCCGACTGCCCAAAAACAACGGCTTGGAGAAAGGCGAAAGCAGCATGAGACTGGATTTCGCGACTCCCATAACACAGGCGGACATTGACGAACTGATCCGCATCATCAAATGACAAAGGAGGCCCGGTCAGTAGATCGGGCCTTCGTCGTATTCGTCCAAAATCCCACGACGTGACGTGTCCTGCAACATAACACCTGGCATCATCGCGTTGCGGCCGTTGGAATTGAACTGAACTAGGTCTGAGAACCTTGGATTACCGTTCACATGTTCCCGAATGCGCGCTGCTGTTTTGGGCGCGACGGACTTGATGTAATTCGGGTCCTGCATGTAAGCGCGGATCGCTTCAGCCATGAACTCGCGCGGGACGTCATCTCCCTTGTATCCCATGGTTGACGGGTTTGTTTGAAGACTTGGCTTTGTTGGTTTGCCGCGCCTTCCCATCGAGTCATTCAAATCGTGATATAGTCGACCCAATTCCTTCGAGAGACCATCAATCGGGATTTCATTTGCGAATGTATCTATGCCATGACCGATTTCGTGCAGGCCTACTTTCGGAACCTGAGATGGCGTCAGATCATTGGCCACATAGGCGTGATATTCAGCATCGTTGTTTAGATTGTATGTTTTTTTAAATCGGCCTGAGTCGCCGCCAATCTCTCGGCGCGCAACGCTCTCAAGCCCCTGGCCATTGAGTCTCTCTGAGATTGCGTTAACGTCTGAAATCGTCGGCGCCGAGAAGGCTTCTTCATGTCCTCCCACAGCTCTTCGTCCGAATACGTAGGTTGCATCCGCGTTGAACGGTCGACCATCGATGTCATGCGTCAATCTCCCCAAATCGTCTGCTGGAATTTCACCAGGATAGTCGTCTGAAAACGACCTTTTTGGTAGGTTTGGCGGGTCATAAATATTAGCATTTTTCGAGTTTCGTATCAACGGATTTGGGGCCGAAACGTCAGGTTCAGGTCGCAACTTACGACGCAATTGTGCATCCACTAAATCGATGTCGTTGCCTGATTTACTGTACATAAAATCGGTCATGGCATTGGCGCCGGAATCCGGCACTCGACCATAGCTGGAGCCTGATCCGATCTGCGGGAATCCATTCCCATAATCAAAGTCCGGCAGCGTATCGATTGCAGATGGCTCGCCGCGATACCGCATTCCCTTGTAGGCGGCGATGGCTGAGTCTTTTGTCAATGGTACCTTCGGGGCCATATGCCCGCCAAGCGTCAGCCAGCCCGCCATGTTGGCCGCCTCGTCGATCATTTGATCGTCGGACATCTCGCCGCGATAGGCGCGTGCTGGAGCTGTGACGGCACGGCCCATGCTGTCGACAGCCCCAGAAGCCAATGCCCGCGCTGTCGCGATCGGCTCCGTTGCGACCTTCTTGACGGCACCGCCGATCGACCGCGCTAGGTCTGGCCACGCCGGCCCTATGCTCCCATCAGCATATGTTGCGAATGGAAGGACTGATCCACGCTCGATCGGAGTGTTGAGAATATCCGCTGTTGTGTAGTCGTCCAGTCCGAGAAGGCTGTTGGTGTATCGATTCCGGTCCATGGTCGTCATCCAATTTAAGTCTGGAGTCGGGACAATACCCGACCCCTTTTTCCTACCGCCACAAGCGGCACGCCTGACACGCTATCGACTTGGAGGCCGGTGACGTGAGGTGGACAGGCCCCATTGCACCACTCAGCGAGTTCACGTTTCGCCTCAACGATGGCGATGTTGCCCGGCACACGCTGGACCGCATCGCCTCCCTCTTGTTCGCCGCCAACGGCAAGCGGCTCACCTACAAGGCCCTGATCGCATGACTGAAATCCTGAAAGCCCTCGACGCGATCACCAGCCGCGTCCTCGCCTACCGTCCGAAGGACAAGGGGGTCGCCGCCACCAAAATGCGGGACCAAATCAAAAAGGCGGAAAGGAAGGCGAAACGTGAGGAAGGGGAGTGAACTATATAATTCCCATTAGATACAGGTCTTTCATCTGTCGGGCCTCGGTTCAGCCCCGCGGGTGCGGGGAACGGCATCATAGAATGTTAGCCGATAGCTCGGCTTCCTTACTTCAGTCATCTTGTCCCCTTTCAGGGCTGTGACCGGGTAAGACTTGACATTAACACTCAGCTGACTCAAAGTCTGCTTCGTGATCACACCCCGCCCTACCCGGCGGTTTCTTTTTTAAAACCCCTACCCGCTCCAACGGGTGGGGGTTTGCTTTTGTTCGAACTGATTCGAACCAAAGGATTATTGGGCAGTGATTCGAATTCGTCAATATTCAGATAACCGACGCCTTTTTTCTAGCCGCTTGATACGAAACACATTGGTGGATGTTTATATGCTTACCTCTGCCAATATCCTTTCCACTGACGGCTAACCGGGCTCGACATAGCCAGCCCGATGATCTGCTTCGTCATAGCTCCGTTGTCCATCATCCGGTTGTCTTCAAGGAACGCTGCGTGGTTAGCGTAGGCCGCCAGATAGCGCGCTGAAACGTGGTGGTGTTGGCCACGAACCATGCGACGGAGCCGTGAGAAGTAGCTTTCGGCTTGATCGGTGCAATTTCTATCCGACTCGACGATGTTTAGGTGGCTGAGCATTTGAATCAGATTCAACTCTTGGATTCGCCTCTTGGCTGTTTTCGCAATTAAAAACACCAGATGCACTATTGTATACTTGTGCAATATCAAAAAGAACGAAGCACGCCGCCAGGGCTGTCATGACGGAATAATAAAGCCCTATTATGGCCACCGTATGCATAAATGGAACGCCTGCATATGCGAGCATTATGGTGACAAGGGCGAAAACCTGGACAACGATGAAATGGACGAATGTAACACTTGCCTTTAAAAACAATGAATTCTCACTTCCTTCTTCCGAAATTATCGCAAGAAACCTATCGCTCGAAAAAACAAGTAAAATGGCAAACCCGCCAATAGAGAAGCCCAAGAGGCTCGGAATAATAGCTAACGAACTGTCTACCCAATTTTTATCGGGTCCCCAATAGATGCTAACCATAGATAAAATTATAGCTATACCAAAATACGGGGACGCGAATAGCGCTTTTATGCCGCCATACTGCTTCCAGTAGTAGGCCCAATTATTGGCAACGTTTTGCCAGGACTTTCTGAGACTAATCATATGAATCGTGCCTAATGAAGTCGAAGATCACGGAGAAAGGATCCGTTCCGTCCTGCACTTCAAGCGTGCGCTCGTCTTGGATTTGAGTCTGGTGCTTTTGCTACGCAATGCCGAGAATATCCGCTGTTGTGTAGTCGTCCAGTCCGAGAAGGCTGTTGGTGTATCGATTCCGGTCCATGGTCGCCATCCGATTTAAGTCTGGAGCCGGGACGATCCCCGACCCCTTTTTCCTACCGCCACAAGCGGCACGCCTGACACGCTAACGACTTGGAGGCCGGTGACGTGAGGTGGACAGGCCCCATTGCACCACAAGGACGTCAAGCCCTTCTTGGATCAACACGAGAGCCGCGGCTGCGGCCTGGTCTTTGCTCTTGCGCTGGCACAACGCTCCGCCGATTTCGTAGAGGCGCTCCGTTACCTCGATCAGCATCATCAAGGCCGCCCACTGACGCTGAGGCACCATCTTCTGCGCATTGGACACCGATAGCGAATGGCGTGTGCGTGCCGGGATGCCGTCAAGATCGCTAGGTCCGCCGTCATCCATGCGAGCGTCCGCACCTGATGCGCCGATCATGTGGCGCTCAAGTTTCATCCCTGCGAGTGCTTGCTCCTGCGTGATCTGGCCACCGTTGTGCAGTCGCTCGAACGGCGATTGGTGGCGATAGTAGTCCCGCTTCTGCTTCTGGTCATAGACGGGGCGTTCCAGGCCGCCCTTGGCGATCCGCTCTGGCGTCGGTGCTATCGTGGCTTGCGTCATTGGTTCCCTCATTGAGTAGACGACGCAGAACGAAACTCGGCACTCGTGTTATGTGGCAATCCGTGGCGTCCGAGTAGGCTAGACACACGCGGATCAATTCGATGTCGGCAGGCGTTAAACTTTCCATCATTTGCCCCATTTGCGCTTTGGGTTCTTACGCTCCGCGATTTTCTGCGAAACGCTCTTGCCCTTTCCTGATCGCACCGGCTTGCCGTCCTTCATCTTCCAACCCTTGCCAAGCACGATTTTCTGACCTGCCATTTTTCATCACCTCGCAGAGGTCTTTGGGGATGCCTGTGATCTCTGACGTGCGCTTGGCGCTGTAGCCGTTGTTGAGAAACCATTCGGCGCGTTTCATAGCTCCCACCCTTCCGCCTCTGGCACGTAGACTTCTTGCACTTTGCATTCGACAGACAAAACAGTCTCACGAATGCCGCCATCATCTGTGATTTCCATCTTCGCGCCTTGGCGAACTGATGCTTGCCAGTACTCGCAGCGCTCCAACGACGGAGATGCGATTTCCAAAACGCTGCCGCTGGTCATCGTGATGATAGCGATGATGAGGATTTTCATCTGTTCCTCCCCGAGAAACCCCGGCGTTCAGGCCGGGGAAGACGTTAAGCTGCAGCACCCTCCGAAAGCAAGATGTCGTTCCAATCAACGTCAAGTTCTTCAGGCACCTGTACGTCAACGCGATATCCCTCAGTCTTGAGGCGATGCGCCAAAGCAAACGCGGATGCCTGCCCTTTGTAGGATTGGTCTGCATCCGCGAAGATGATGATGTTTTTTGCCGTCTGCGGCGGCTCCCATTTCAAAAGAAGTCCCTCGGTGAACGTGGCCCAAACTGGTACGTCGTAGAGGATCATTGCGGCCATTGCCGTTTCGATACCTTCAGCAATGCCCATCGTTTCGGACGACGGACACAACCGAACCGCTCCGCCGAATGGGAACTTGCACGGCGCGAACTTTTTAACGCTCGGCAAATCTGCTTTGTCGCCATCCTCGGTCAGATAAATCGTCTGCACCTGAAATGCCGCTGCATCAGCTCCTACAAAGCGCGCTACGAGTGCCGGGTGATAAGTCACAGACTTGTCTTCGTGGACATACCGCATGCGAGGATGGAAGCGCAGCAACTTGGGCCAAGGGTCCATGCGCAGGCCGCGCTTTTCGAGATACTTCGATGCGGCGTCAAACCCGTTGAGTGGATGACTCGTGCGCCATATGTCGTCCACGATCTTGGTGGCGGCTTCGCCTTCCGCCCGCGCTGCCTTTGCGACTACCACCGGCGCATGCCCTGCCTCGGCCAGGATGCGCTTGCGGGCTTCTGAAAAATCCAGCCCGAGAACCCCCATCACCAGATCAACACCAGACCCGGCCCCACATTGGTTGCAGTAGTACGACCCCGACCCGCCTTTGTCGTCGAAGCGATAGCGATCAGAACCGCCACACATCGGGCACGGGCCGTGCTTTCTGCTCAGTGCTGACATAGGAACTCCCAAGGCTGGAAGAATTGCCCCCCACTTGCCGCGCGCAATGTCGTGAATATTGTTAGACCGCATGGTCCGCCCCCGCGTTTGAGTTGTTTGAATGACGCGACTTCACGAACCGAATGTCTTCACTGCGTACCCACGACAACAACTCTGGCAACGGGTCTTCAAAGTCCAGTTCGTTGAAACTACTCGACGGCCAGTTTCCGAAAATCGTTCTGTACTTGTGCGCTACCCAGCCCGACTTGCGCCCTCGCTCAAAGCGGATGTGGTTGAGTTGCGCATAGACCGAGCGCCGCGGCATTTTCGCCAGAAGATCGACAACGCGACCTGTCCGCCCCTGTGCTCCACCGCCGAATGCAACCAGGTCCCCATCAACCTGCTCGATGCCTGGGATCACTGGCATTTCGTACCCACACGCAACACATGATTTCGAGAGCACCGGCATGAGTGCTGTGCATTGCGGGCAGCACTTCGGCAGCGGGTCTTTGCGCTCCTTGCGCTTCGATTTGGAGCGCTTGTCGTTGCCACTGTCCAACTCGTCGACATCGATGTCGGTGACCATTCCAAGCCGCATGTGCGTGTCGGAATGGTCAAGGATCAGCGCATCGTCTTTGCCCTCAGCCGTCCGCAACGCACGTCCGATGATCTGCACGAATAGGCTTTCCGATTTCGTTGGACGCGCCAGGATCAGACACCGCACATCCCAATCAATGCCCGTGGTCAGGGTGCCGATGTTGACCACGACATGCACGTCACCAGCCGCCAAACGCTTGCCGATGGCCTCACGTTCTTCGCGTGGCGTGTCCGCATCGACGTACTCGGACCGCACGCCGCAGGCCGTGAATTGCTCATGCAGCAGGCGCGCATGCTTGCGGTTGACAGCAAAGCACAGCGTTGGGCGATAGTCGGCGCGCAGCAGCCACGTCTCGACCACATCGGCCACGAGCGCGGGCTTGCCCATCACCTGCTCAAGATCGCCTTCGTGCCAATCGCCCTTGACGGTACGCACGCCGGTCAAGTCAGGCTTGGACGGGGCGAACACGCGAAACTTCGACAGGTATCCGTTCTCGATCAGCCACGACAGCGAGACGGGCTTCAGCAGGTCATCAAACTGCTTGCCAAGCCCCCGCGACCACGGTGTCGCAGACAACCCGATGAATTTCACATCCGGCCGGGCTGCCATCCAGTCGGAATAAACCTTGAACCGGATGTGGCACTCGTCGACGACGACGAAATCAACTTCTGGAAGCTCACGCCGCGACAAGGTTTGTGCGGTGGCAATCTGGATCGGGGCAGCCGGTCTCCGCCAATGGTGATCGCCCTGGATCACCCCCATGTCGGCCGGCGAAATTCCGTTTTCGATGAACCGATCAAACGTCTGGTCAATCAGCCCCAGCGACGGAACGCAGAAGCAAACCCGCTTACCGCGCTTGTGGATGCCCTCGACGATGTGGGCAGCAACGACAGTTTTGCCAAACCCCGTTGGAGCCTGAAGCAGCGGACGGGTCTTGCCAGCCATGAGGGAAGCTCTGAGACCGTCGATAGCCTGCTGCTGGTGATCGTACAGTGGACGCAAGCCGCTCATGACAGCACTCCCTTGCGCACGTCATGCCCACTCGCTTGCGTATACGTACCCTCACTACTGTCTGAACCTTCTTTCTGGATGGAATTTGTAGAACCGTATCTAACTCTACTACGTGAGTTAGTAAGAGAAGAGGAAGAGGAATATACCGTTTCAAGCGTTTCATTCGCGTTACATGAAACGTTTCGTTTGCGTTTCACTTGCGTTTCATTGCACTTAAGACGTTCACGGTGACGCTTCACGCGCGGGGTTGATGTGCCATCTTGTTGCCACCTGTCCCACGCATGGATAGTCCACACAACGCCACCGTCTAGGTGGTCTTCATCTATCAATTCGAGGGACACCAGAGCCATGATGCGAGAGCGCGCTTCAGCCTCTGACATGCGCAGCCGGAATGCAATCTCACGCAGCGATGGCAAGACGCCGTGATTGCCCTTTGCAAGCAACAAGGCGTCCATCCAGAAACAGCGTGTCTCAGCGTCCATCTGGCGGATTTTGATATCGTCGAGACTGGAAGCGTAGAGCCTGACGTAAAGTCCGTAGTATGGCTTGCGCTTACTGTCGTTCTTTGCTAGTTTTTTCATCTATTAAGTTCCTTCTGCTACCCGGTTGAAGGTTTCGCCCCGAGGGATCCAAGTCCCTCGGGGTTTTCATTTATGCGGCGCGATGAGATGCGATCAGATCGCCAAGCGTGCCGAACTGAGCAACGGTGCGAGAACTGTCCGCCTTAGCCTTGAATGCGTCCGCTACACGCTCCTGCAGCGTCTCCAGTTGAGCGTTGACGGGGTTGATGCCCGTTGAGACGTTTGCCCGTGTGGGAGCAACCTCGGGGCGCGTAGCATCATCCTCTCCAGAAGCCTTGCGATTGCGGCCAGCAACGAAGAACCCAATCGGCGCCATGATCATGAACGCCAGCGAACCACCACCCGCAATGAACAGCGACGTGAACGACGCGGTGATTTCATCGGGCTTGATTGCCTGATCAGGTGCGGCACCGGTGAACGCTAGAAACAGCTGAGCGGCAACGTTGTTTTGATTGACGACCGCTGACGACCGCAGCTCAGTGCCAGCCGATGCCTCGCGGTACTTGTCGACAAGCACCTGCGTTGCTGCGATGCGCTTTTCCAGATCAACCCGCTGCTCAGCCTTGGCGATGCGATCTTCTTGCGCCGCCTTGGCTTCCATCAGCGATTGACATTTTGGACCGCAGCCGCCGCGCTTCGTCTCAAGCTCGATGGCCTTATTCATCGCCGGTAGTTGCGCACGCAATCCGTCTGCGTTGACAGTGGCAACCCACGGCGAAGCGGTGCGCAGCTCATCGAGTTGCTTCGTCCACAATGCGAGATTGGTTTTGTTGTCAGCGACCTTCTCACGCGCATCGTCGTAGCGGATGTTCTGCGCGCCCGTTTGCTGCATGTCGCCAAGCCGAACGCCAGCGCCGTAGCCAAGATGGCTGTAGAACGCGACGATGCCGAGCGGCACACAAAGCAGGCCCAGCACAATGCCAGAGGCGACGCGCTTGCTTTCAATTTCTGAGTAGGCAGCATCGGGCAACAGCGCGAAGAAGATGGCGACGAGCGCAAAGCCAAGACCGTGCAACAGCGTCAGGCTGATGCCGTACTTGTAGGAAATCGCGGCATCGACAGCGAGCGCTGCAACACCCACACAGAGCCAAAATCGCCCAACGCCCGTGTAGGCATTGAGAATGGATTTGATAGTTGATGACATAGCTGTTCCTCGCGGTTTCAGCGGGTTTCATTGCGGTCTCACGCTGGAACTAACTGGGGAACTCAAAGGATTAGGCGGTGCTAATGGACACTGTGCTGCACGGAACACCGCCTAGCCGTGCAACACGAGACGCCGGGCGCGGAGAAGGGCGCTGCCGTCGGAGAATGAGCTTGCGGCTCGACGGCTGACACGCCCGGCGACTGGTGTTGCCTGGAACTCAACGGAACTGAGGGGAACGCTACTGGAACTCACGCCACGGCGCGTTCGCTCACCTTCGGCAATTCATCCATTCTTCGTTGACAGCGCTCATTGTGCTCGCTCATGCGATGGCTTGCGTTGACCGCCGGTAGTGGTCAGGCCTTACATCGAATTCTGATAATCCGGTGATTGCGCAGACAGCTGGGACGCGATCCAACGGCACGCGCACCCACTGCGACACCGCAGAGCGCGTCACACCAAGCCTGTCTGCTAGCTCAATCGGGCGCACGCGCGAGAACACCCGCCGCAAACCCTCATCATCACGGTTAGTCATGTGTGCAGAGTACAAGCGGATTGATTTATAAGTCAAGCAATACTAAACATTCTGGTATAGTTCGACAGAACCCACAAGACCTGCCTGGTGAAGTAAACTAAACGAACACCAGTCAATTAGCAGGGGTGGGCAGTGAGCATCGGTAAACGGATATTCGACAAACGGAGAGAACTAGAAATGTCCCAAGAAGAATTGGGACGTCGAGTAGGTGTCACTAAGGGTGCGGTTAGTGCCTGGGAGAGCGGCGCGACAGAACTAAGCATGAGACGAGCGAACGACGTGGCGCGAGCGCTCGATATGAACATAATTCAATTAATGCACGGCATTACATCGACGGCGACAGATAGTACTCAGATTGACGGAGGCTCAATTGTGCCAAGAGTAAGAATGGGCGGTCTGGAGTTCTTAAATCCTGACTGGAGGGGGCCCGAAAAGACACCCCTGAGCGCCATAAAAATCGTCGGAGTGATGACCGAGCACGCGTCACCTAGATCGCGCCGCTAAACAGCATCCTAAAAATTGTATAGTTTCACTGAACTTCGCTGTTGACAGATTGTTTAGTTTTGCTAAACATTGAACTCATCGGCGGCGCGATTTGCACCAGAGTCCCCCACTCAGCAGGCGCTTCCTCCTCCCCTGGCGCTCTCCAGATCGCGCCGCCGATAGCAAAGCCACAGGAGGGCATATGAGACCCGTAATCATCACTACCGAATTTCGCGGCGTGTTTTTTGGATACGCAGACGACACCAGCGGCGACACCGTAATTTTGAAGAACGCGCGCAACTGCATTTACTGGTCTGCAGCGACAGGCGGGTTCCTGGGTCTGGCTGAGAATGGCCCAGCAGCGGGATCGCGCATCGGTGCCCGCGTTACACAAATCGAATTGCGAAAAGTGACGTCCGTCTCCGAGATGACAAAAGCTGCTGTAGCGGCATGGGAGAGGGAGACCACTCATGTCGGATAACGGCTACGGCTCCGGCTCCGGCTCCGGCTCCGGCGACGGCTACGGCTACGGCTACGGCGATTGATGTTTCAGATCACGCCCTGTTCAAGGGTTCCGGGGCGTGTAGCGGGGGACCGGGGAGAGCTTAACAAGCCTCCCCGGCAACCCCACAACGAGGAGACGGGAACATGCCACATTACGATTGCGGACGTCCTGAATGCACCGAATGCCAACGCTCATTCGGGCCGGATCGCTCCAAGGCCATCAAGCGTTTTCGGGTGCGTGAGAACAGCCACCATTTCGAGGCTCACAACACGCTCAACGATTTGTTTGATGATCTCGACGGACGCCTTGGTGAGTTTCTCAACGGATCGCTAGTTGCTCTGCAAACATCTGCGGGATGGAAGGCCGAAACGGCCGTATTCGAAGCTGCGAAACAGCTCATCACGTCATTGCGCAATTTGGACGACGCTCGTCGCGAAGAAGCCGACGAGGACGATCGCGAAGCGCGCCTTGAAGGTGGTCACAACTACCTCTCAATGCAGCAGCTCGGCGTCTCTCCGGGAAGGACGGCGGCATGAAAGCGGTAACGCTGGTTGTGATGCGCCGCAAGTTGCTCGACGCCTACGATCACGCCGGCGCGGCCTACTCCGCGATGACGGACAAAGAAAAAGAACGGCACGTATTTGAGATGCTCGACGCCATGTCGATCGCGGCGCGGGCAGCTGGATACAGACTAACAAAACGTAGAGAGAGTGCTGATGCGTGAAGCGTGGGTTGAGTTGGTAATTGCAGCGGTAATTGTTTCAACGATCGTAGCGTTTTTTTCGATCGCACTCGTAAGTGCAAACACCTGAGTAGAGGATGGATCAGGACAATGGACAACAATGCTACGCAAGAAATTACTGCCAGCCCTAACGGCATTTCTCATCTCTCTGATAGCGAGCGCCCTGCCGATCGGGGCCGCTCTGTGGCTTCTGTTGGAGCCATGAACGACGGCGGCGCGATGATCTCAATGATTGAGCGCGCCGCACGTGACCCCTCTGTTGATCTCGACAAGATGGAGCGTCTGTTCGCGATGAAAGAGCGGATGGAGGCTACGCAGGCTCGACAGCAGTATCTTTCAGCATTTTCTGACCTGCAGCGCGTGCTTCCGGCTGTTGCCAAGAGGGGTATGGGGCACGACAAGACGAAATACGCGCGCTTTGAGGACATCGTAGATACGATCAAAGAACCTCTTGCTAAACTCGGGTTCTCTCTGTCCTTCCGCCTTAATCACAGCAACGACAGCATCACAGTCACGGGCGTTCTTGGCCACAGCGGCGGACATTCTGAAAGCACGTCAATGTGTCTTCCTGCAGACCCCGGCCCGAGGCGCAATGCTGTGCAGGCGTGGGGCTCTGCTGTGACGTATGGCAAGCGCTACGTGGCCCTAACGCTTTTGGGCATCGCAACTCAGGACGACGATGACGGAAACGCTGCCGTGAAAGGCCCTCCTGCACCAGTAACGGAACAGGATATTGCCGATCTTCGAAAGGCTCTCACAGACAAGAAGGTGCACGAGTCTATTGTGCTTGAGGAATTCAGCGTTGCGGAGCTTTCCGACCTCTCAAGAGTTCAATTCGACAAAGCCGTTTACCGCCTGTCCAGGACACAGGTGCGCAAATGAGGCTCATAGAATGCCAACAAAATACGCCAGAATGGCATGCTGCCAGGTGCGGCAGGCTTACGGCTAGCCGTGTCGCTGACATTATGCGCCAGACCAAGAGTGGCGTTAGCGCCATGCGTGCAACGTACATGGCTGAACTCGTCGCCGAACAACTCACCGGCGTGCAGGAAGATGGGTTTTGTTCTGCTGACATGCAGCATGGCAAAGATACGGAAGACGAAGCTGCGCTGATGTATGCGCTGGAAACCGGATCAACGGTGGCGCGCGTCGGGTTTGTTTTGCACCCAAGTCTAGATGGCTCGGGATGCTCTCCAGATCGGCTCGTCAACACGGATGGCCTACTGCAGATTAAGTGCCCGCAGACGAAAAACCACATTGCTGCTCTGCTCGGGAAGGACATCGCCCCCGACTACATCAAGCAAATGCAATGGGAGATGCGTTGCACGGAACGCCAGTGGTGCGATTTCGTCAGTTATGACCCGCGCCTGCCAGTGGAAATGCAGTTGCACACGGTGCGCGTTAAACGAGACGGCGGAATGATTGAGAAGATGGAAGCCGCCGTCATTGAATTCCTGTCGGAACTTGATGAAACCGTCGCGAAACTGCGTGGTCTCTATGCTCTGGGGGCCGCCGCATGACCATCAACGAAATGATGGACGCCATCGACGGTATGCGGGAAGCGCTCGACAAGATCGACACCTGTGACGACGCGGCAACCAAATTCGCGTTAGCGCACTCCGTCAAGATGTTGGGCCTGATCCTGAGATCAGGTGATCTCCATGCATGCCGCCGGCGTGGTGCACGATCTGTGTACCGGATGGGGTGCGCAGCTTTGGGCATAGAGGAAGAAGCAGCATGAAAACTCTCAGCATCACTCAGGATCAACTCAACGCCAACGGCGAGTACATCGGTGCCGACGATGTTAGTCAATTTGATGGGCACATCGAAATTGCTGCCAATTTAGGTGTCGTGAGGTTTTCTGCAGGATTGCAAGCTACGGGTCGAATTAAATCTGGAGATGGCTCGGGCATCAAGGCTGGCGATGGCATCGAGGCTGGCTGGGGCATCGAGGCTGGCGATGGCATCAAGGCTGGCTGGG
>OFQW01000015.1_pt1 | contig 36607 bp, 31 predicted proteins | sample 1542941 | NCBI WGS metagenome assembly OFQW01 (sample SAMN07774219, study PRJEB24372) | wastewater metagenome | isolation source: Exp Tend NO 90WW | collected 2016-02 | reverse complement strand
GCTAGGAATACTCTTGACATAGTTAAAAAGAATGAGACAGCTAAGGTTGCTGCAATAAAGTCTGGTAGGTTGTCCCTGGGAGATGCGGGGCGTATGATCGCTGACTTAGCTTCCGAAGCAAGAAAGTTCGCGGTAGATTCCTCTCGCACATGGGCTGGCTTGACAAGCAATCAGGTAAGCTCAAGTGATAAATACCTAAACAGTGTACATAGTCTGCGTATGGCTTTGAAGGCTGCGTATGAAGGCATGGCATTAGACTTAGCGAAAGTTAATCTAGGTAGTCCAGCTGCTAGACTCGGTGCTACAAACACAGAAGGTACAGGCGCTGCTTTTGTGGCTAGTTTGGTGCGTGAGAGCGAATCAATTAAGAACGGTTTTAATGAAATATATCTGAAGACTAAAGAAGGTTCGGCCTTGGCTTTGTCCGCTATGCGAGAGTATTATGCGCAAGTTGCGGCGCAGGCGGCTGTAGGGCAGCAGATAAGGGCTAATCGAGAACTGCTCGCTGCTACCTCTGAACGTATTTCAATGGGCTCTTTCACTAGCGAAGATGCTCTAGCTAAAACTAGAGAACTGTATGCACTTGAGCAGCAGATAAGGGCTAATCGAGAACTGCTTGCTACTACCTCTGCTCGTATCTCAATGGGCTCTTTCACTAGCGAAGATGCTCTAGCAAAGACCAGAGAACTGTACACAATTGAGCAGCAGATAGCCCGAAATAGAGAGTTGATGGCTGTGTCTGCCAGCTCTCAAACTCGCAGCTTAACTACGCAGATTACAGAGCAAGAACGTAGTCAGCATATGCTGCAGGCTATGCGCGACCAATACCTTTCTGCAGGTGCGACATCAAATTACACCTCTAGTTCATTCGCACCTGTCACAGCGGTCGATGCAAAATCAACGCCGATCAACCCTGTACACCCTCAAGCGATACGCGATACTGTAGCCCTAAACGCAGCCACCGTCTCTCTAACCGGCAGCCACAAAGCAATGAACGACGGCCTGCGCGGCCTTGTGCAGAGTCTTGGAATGTACAGCTCAACAATGAGTGCTATCATTCCGATGATGGCTGGTATGGCGATTGGTGCAGGCTTGAAGCATATGCTCGATCAAGGACGTGATCTGGAATACCAGATGACGTTTATTGCCAAGTTGACGGAAGGCGCAACCATCTCTGTAGAGCAGTTCTCCAAGGCGATGGAAGGCTCACAACTTACCACAAAAGAAGGTGCGCAGGGCTTACGCGCACTTGCACAAGCAGGCCTATCTGCAGAAGATGCTCTGATCGCTTTGCCCAATGTCATGAACCTGGCTGTGGTAGGTGAGATGCAACTCGGCGCAGCTGCACTTGTAGCCACCGGCATTATGCACGCCTTTAACCTGCAGATGACTGATATGGGTCACATCATAGATGTGATGACTAAGGCCGCTGCAATATCAAACACCTCTGTTGAAGGTATGGCAACTGCCATCAAAACGGCTTCTGTTGTGTCTGATCAATTTGGCGTAAGTCTGGAGGAAATCTCTGCAGGTCTGGTGGTGATGGCTAAGCGAAATATTGATGGTACCTCTGCCGGTACCGCGATGAAGAACTTCATTACCAATTTGGCGTCTACGACTCCAATAGCTTCTGCACGCATGAAGCAGCTGGGTATCGACGTGTACGATGCTGAAGGCAATCTGAAAACGATGTCTAAGATCATACCTGAATTGTCAGCAGCTTTTGTTGGTTTGAACGAGAAGACTAAGAACGAAGCACTCAAAGATTTGTTCAACGAGCGAGGTCGTCGTGCAGCCGCTGCAATGATTGACGATTTAGAGTTGTACGGCACTACTCTGGACACTCTTACTGCCAAGTCTGACGATTTTGCAGCATCTGTGGTAAGGGCTTTAGATCACACAGTAACTGGGCAAATGAAGAGTATAGCAAACTCCTTTTCTCTCAGTATGGATAAGGCATTCGCAGAGACCGGAGATGCGTGGAGTAATTTGTTAGCTCGTTTTGATGAAGGTGCTAAAAGTAACGGCTTAAAGGAGTTCGCGGTAAGTCTGTCAAACGCAACCGTCGCTCTTGTGGATAACGCTGGAAAGATAGCGGCCATTGGCGCTGCAACGGCAGGCGCTGCTGTGGTATGGAATACCTATTCAGCAGCTTCTGCAGCAGCCACAGCGGCGGCAGTTGCAGCTAATCCAGCACTAGCCGTCACTGCTCTGACGCTTGAAGCACAGGCAGCAGCAGCAGCTAAGGCTGCAACAGCCACAGGTGTACTTAGCACTGTGCTCGCTAGAATCTTCTGGCCTGTAGCTATAGTGACTGCGCTGTACGTAGCGTACCAAACCTTGGCCGGCAGTGTTGATGAAGTGGCTGAAGCTGCTGAACGCAGAAACAGGGAGTCAGACGACACTGTGGCTAAGCTGCAAGCAGAAACTGCAAGGATTCAGGACGAAACTGCGGCAATGGTTTTGCAAGTTAGAGAGCACATAAACCTTGCTGACGCCATAAAAAAGGTCAAAGAGGCTAAAGGTGAGTTGGCTTCCCAGGACCGACAAGGGGCCATCACTGAAGCTGAGAAGAAGTTGGCAGAGCTTAAAGCTGCGCCTCAGCCCGGAGGCACAGCTACTTGGAAATGGCTTGCTGATATAGATAAAGCCCAAAAAGGTTTGGCTAATTTACGTAAAGAGCAAGCCGATTATTTGGCTAATGAGGCAAGACAGGCACCGGAACGTGAAGCTGTTAATGTTGCCAGCGGTGCTCAACATCTGGTAGAGTCTGTAAAGAGAATTGATGACGCTCTTGCTTTGAAAAGTAAAAGGCTTCAAGACTACATTGACAAGGTTGGAGACACTAATCCTGCGCTAACTGCGAAGCTAAATGCCGCACGGTCTAGTTTGTCCGAATTTGGGGTAGAGATAAATAGACTTAGTAAAAGTGCAGGGTCGTCAAGGCTTGCAGAAACTACAGCTAAACTAGCGGGTAGTGTAGCTGTGCTGGGGCAAAATGCTAAGAACGCTATTGCGTCAGCTGATAAACTTTTAGAGACTAAGGACAAGGTTAAACCAGATTTTGGCGGTGGACCTCGTTCCCCTCGCGTAGAGCAAGTTAAGCTAGAGACAACTAACATACGCGAGGAGATGTCTAAGCGTGATAAACTCGTCTTGGACGATCAGAAGACATCAGCCGCAAATCGAAAAGCTGTGCTGGATTCCGAGCTTGCTGCTAATATGATTAGCAAGGCTCGCTACGCTGCAGAGATAGAGATATTGGAAGAAAAAACAGCAGCCGCAACAATTGCTAACATAAAGAAACAGCAAGAAGCTAGAGAGGTTGCTGCCAGAGAAGCTGATGTTAAAGTTCTGAAGGCTCAAGAAGAGTTCAACAAACTAAACGCAGGCAACGCTGCAGCAATAGACAAGAACAACAAAAGTATAGCCACGGTGTTAGCAAATAACGCCAATAAACTTGAGACAGACGCGCAGACCTCGGCAGCTGCGATAAAGGCCATTCAAGACAAGGCTCGTACAGAGACTTTAGTTGCTGAGAACAAACATCAAACAGAGCTGTACAAGATCAGGAAAGACACTTCAGATTGGGAGGTTTCTGAGGCGGCCCTGAAAGCAAAGAGTCTTAGAGCGATTATGAACGCAGACATCGCAAAAGATTCAACACCACTAGCAGCAGCTGTACTGTCAGCTGAATCTGCAGAATTTGAGCGGTTGACTGCTAACGCAGAGAAGTACGACGTACAAATTGCAGAGCTGACTAAGAGCACCAAACAGTACGAAGAAGACCGTGAGAAGGGTCTTACACTAGGTGAAGCGGAAGCTAAGGCTAATAAAAAAGAGTTGGAAATGTTGAGTGAGCTTTCTAAGCGCAAAGCCCAACTTACAGGTGTCATCCCAATCGAGATTCAGATAAAAGGTACTCAGGCAGCAGACGCTTTCATCCGTAACGAGGTTACACGCATTCGTGACAGTCTGACTGATGCCATCATGAACGCCGGGAAAGATGGCGGCAAAGGTGTGCGTGACATCATTGAAGCTGAGTTGGTGACAAAGCCGTTCAAGATCATGGTCAACGCTGTGTTGAACCCTATCACCGAGGGCATTGCTCAGGGAATTATGGGTCAAGCTGCAGGAGAGGTTGTAGGGGCAGCTGGTGGAAGTGGATTCACTTCTGTGCTTCAAGGAGCTTCTTTGGCAGCCAGTACGTTCGGTGCAAATATGTTTAGTGCAGCTACAGCAGTTGCCACAGGTGCGCAGACGTTTGGCGAGGTGTGGCAGACAAGCACAATAGCGGCAAAGGCTGCAGGCAGTCAGATGACCGGCATCGCCATGAAGATCGGCGCTGCGGCACCTTACGTTGCGGCTGCTTATGCTGCAGCAAAAGTTGCAACTGGTTTGATAGACAGGGCGAATGGTAGTGTAACCGCAGCCGGCACCTTCGTCTACGGCCACAACTCAGCCACAGGTTTCAAGACTGGTGGGCGTGCAGACTTTATTCAAGATGGTGGTGGCGGAACCAACCTGAATCAGGAGTGGTTCGATCCAGGCGAAGTTACCAGCAAGTACATGAGTGCAATGGCCGATCTCGTGACCAAGAGCGTCAAGGAGTGGGCAGATGCCATCGGGCTATCAGTTGACGCGGTGGACGGCTACACCGAAACTGTGCAAGCGGCTATTGGTAACGGTATGACCAAAGAACAAGAGCGCCAATCCATCGACAAGGCCATGGCGGGATACGGCGACGCTATGGTACAGGCACTGTTTGGTGAGATCATGGCGTTCGCAAAAAGTGGTGAGACCCCAAGCGCCACTCTGGAACGTATGGGCAACGACGTAACAGCGGTGAACAACATCTTGCGCGACAACGGGCATGAGCTGTATGACTCGACGTTCGAAAGCGCTAAGGCTGTGCAAGTCCTGATTGACTCTGTAGGCGGTTTAGACAAATTCAAAGAGTTGGCGTCCAACCTCGAAACCGTTAACGACGTGATGTTGAAGCTCGGTCAGGGCACGTTTGACCTCTCCTTGGATGGTGCAGAGGCAGCCGATAAATTGGCGAAATCTGTGGGTGGAGTAGACAAGCTCTCGACCATGGCCGACGAACTGATACACGTCAACGATAACCTTGCAAAGTTGGACCAACCGCTGTTGGACATCTCCGTTGCCAGCGCTCAGGCTGCACACAGCATGTTGACGGCCACTGATTCAGCTGTGAAGGCTAAGGAAGCAGCAGAGAAACTGGAAGCTAGTTACGCTAGTTTCACAGCTAGTATGTCTGGTACAGATAGTTCATCTATTCCGAGTTTGCAAGCAGCGTTTAACAAAGCGATGGCGGCTGTTACAGCAAGTATACCTTCAATTAGCGGTGCAAGTGGATTAGCAAGCGTTACTTATGACCAATACTCCAGCTATACCGATCCTCAACGCACTAAGCTAGATACAGCAGCTAACGCTTTTAAGAACTTGCAAGACGCTATTAACTCTGCCGCGAAAACTGCGCAGGATGCAGCAAAGACAGCGCAAGACGCAGCAGACACAGCAGCACAGGCTTACCGAGACGCGCTGAAATCAGTAGAAGATAGCACACGTGATGTAAACCGGCAATTAAGGGATTTTGGCAAGACTGACTTTCAAAAGAAGTTGTCGGCTATTTCTGATGGAGGGCAGGATAAGCAAGCTGAACTCGACAAACTGAGCACGAAGGCTGCGGAGTTGAGTGCAGTGGCCTCTGACGCAAGTTTGAAGGCAACAGCCGCAACGTTGGGTACTGTATCCACAATATCCAATGAACTTATCAAAGCGTCTACGGACCTGAGCAGCGATTCTCAAGAGGTTGCCGACAACATCAAGACTACCTTGGCAAATTCGACGGCAGCGCTAGGTGACGCCTTGACACTGGCTCCAGCCATCTCCAGTTTGTTCGATAGCATTCTGGCTGGTTTGTTGAAAATACCTCCGGCGCTTACGCTTGTAGCAGGTGCTGTAACAGGTGTTGGAAGCGCCGCAAGCAACGCATCAGGCGGGTTGACTGCTTTCGGTGCTGCTGCTGGCATGGCCGGATCTTCTGCGACCTCGGCTACCGGCCCGGTGAATTCGGTAGGCGCAGCGTTTACCGCTGTGGCACCGTCCGCCGCAGCAGCAGGCGCAGCACTGAGCGCACTTGGCGCGGCGTTCGACGCTGCCGGTGCCGCATTGACTGGGCTGACGGCGACATTCGGATCGGCTGCTGGTGCGCTCGACGGCCTGAATGCGGCATTCGGATCGGCAGCAAATGGATTGGGTAGTCTGGGTTCCGCGTTCGAGAGCGCAGGGGCTTCTGGTGCAAGTCTCGCCGGAAGTCTTGGCGCAGTCAGCGGCGCGATGGCAGGCATCGCTGGCGCGGCAGCTGGGGCGGCAGGTGGTATAGCTGCAGCAGTATCGGCGCTGTCTTCCGCATCGAGCGCAGCGGCGACTGTGCAGGTACCGAGCGCAACAAGCGCAGCAGCCCCCGCAAAACTTGCAGATGGCGGCTACATCCGAGGCGCTGGAACAACAACAAGTGACAGTATTCCAGCGATGCTCAGCGATAAAGAGTTTGTAGTTCGTGCTAGTAGCGTTGCCAAGTATGGCACAGGGTTCTTGGATGCGATCAATGCTGGAGTTCTACCGAAAACTGTTTACAGGGACGGTGGAACACCGGCTAGTGGAGCGGTTGGCGAACTCACGAGCGCTCAGAAGCAGGTTGTCTACTTGGATACGTTCTCATCTTTCCTCACGCGGTTTGGCGGCGTATTACAGACGCTTGACGCAACTGGCAAGGAGTTGACAAAAGCCGTTATTAAGTTGCCAGAGTCATACTCCGATGCGCTTGGAACCTTAAATAGCGTCAGTGGCGGAAAAGACTTTACTGGGATGGATTCTGAATCTGTGTCGAAGTTCTTCCGGGACTTGATGGCGAATAACGCTCCGACTTATGACGGTAAGACTTGGAGCCTTAGCCCCGAAGCGCAAGCTGCGCTCGCACCTTTCGCAAATGCAGGGGCGTCAATAGATACTCTGCTAAGTGGTTTGAAAGAGCGTGAAGGTTGGCAAGACAAGCTCGACGTACTCACAGGTAAGACCACAGATCGTGAACTGGCACTCAAGAAGGACTTAGCTAGCACCACAGACGCAGCTACCCAGAAACTCATTAGGCAAGTCTACGCCCAAGAGGATTTGAACAAAGCCCGCGAAGCAGAAGCAGAAGCGCTGAAATCTGTACAAGACGCACTCACGAATTTTATGAAGGAGTCGTCATCGCTTGAGGCAGACTTGAATAGTGCATTTGGTACGTCTGCTGGAGACAGCGCAGCAAAGACAATCAGAAAAGATTTGGCTTTAACGGACGTGCGCAAAAATGTAGCCGACGCGGGGATGCTGCAATCGTCTCCGACTTACGCAGCTATGTCCGAAGCAGACAAGTTAAAGACAAATGCTGCCATTCAAGGCATCCGGGATACGGCGCTACTGGCAGAAAAACAGTATGACCTGAACGAAGCACGAAAAGCAGAAATCACACTTCTTGGCGATGCGAAGTCACGCCTAAAGTCTTACACAGATGCCGGTGCATCGAAAGACGTAGAGATTGCGCGGCTGAAAGGTGATACAGCAGGTGCTGACGCAGCACAGAAAGCAATTGACCTTGCAGATGTTTACAAGAGCACTGCGGATGCTACGGAATTACTCAAGACTGAAGGATTGACCCCGCTCGACATAGCCGCGCTGAACCTGACTATTTCCACCAACAAAGCAACCGAAGCGCAGTACGTTAAAAACAAGTCGCTGGATGACGAGATAGAAATCCTTGGACGCTACAACTCAGCGAAAGCCGACGCTGACTCGACAAACATCGAACTGATGAAGGCCATGGGCAATACGGCTGGAGCGGCAGCGCTTGAGCTGGCGAACGCAACTAAGGGATTTACTGACGCACAGATAGCCACTGTCCGTCAAACCAATGCCACCAAGGGCTTGATTGCTGCATACGGCAACCTGTCAAGCACGGCTGATAGGGTGACGAACAGCCGTATCGGATTGCTGACTGCCAAGGGCGATACAACTGGCGCGGCAGCATTGCAGCGCGAGTTTGACATCAAGCCCTACGTAACAGCGATTGCAGACGCTACTGCAACGTTGGGTACTGCAACGACGCAGGCTGAGAAGGATTCGCTCAATCTGACAATTGCCACCAACAAGGGGGCAATCGGGAATTATGACCTGTCCAAGTCGTTGGACAAAGAAACTCAAGCTGCAACAGATGCAAAGGCAGCAGCGGACGCGTTAGCCAGCAGCTACGCAGATTTGAAGAAGCAGATCGAGAACGCAAACATCGAACTGTTGCGGGCATCTGGAGACACCGCCGCAGCAGACGAAGCCGCGATGGCCCTGGCCCTGCGCGACCATGCCGGCGATGCCTACTACGAAAGCCTGTACCGTGAACTGTTGACGATCCAGAAGTTGACGGCGGTACGGCAGCAGTTGAACGGCATGGAGGATACGGCGATACAGAGTCAGATCAAGTTGATTCGTGCGAAAGGCTACAGTGGCGAGGCCAATTTTATGGAGCGAGAGGCATTCTTGAAGAATGCAGCGCTCCCTGCCGCGCAGGCAAAGGCAGAGATTGACCGATCTAATCTCAGTTTTGCAAGCCTTCTGCAATTGCGCGGTGTGGCTATCACTGGAAGCGACAGTTTTGGCCTTGCCGGGTTGTCCGGCTCTTTATCTCCTGAAGAGCGCCGCATCAAGTCCGCATACTACGACGAGCAAACAGGCACGCCAGGAAATCAGCTCAACATGCTGCTGCGCGAGTTTGTGAATCTGGGCCGTACCGACTCGCAAAAAGCATCTCTACAAGGCGTAATCGACACCAATGCCGAAATCGTCAAAGCCTACGACCTGAACAAGTCTCTCGAAGGCCAGCTAAAAATCATCGAGTTGCAAGACGAAGCCTACAAGCAGAATCTTGATGCCCAGAAGAATCTGGCTGACGCTCAGAAATCATACGCCGATGTGCTCAAGTCAACCATCTCAACGATGCGCGACTTTATCGCCACACTCGACGGTGGCGCAAGCCCACTACAGAGCCTGTCAACCGCACGCGCTAACTTCCAGACTGTTGCCGGTAAAGCAGCCGCTGGCGACACCAGCGCATACAAAGACCTGACACCGGCAGCGCGCACGTTCCTGGACTTGTCCAAAAATTACAGCAAGAGCCTGGTCGATTACCAACGCGACGAGGCACGGGTACGCACCACGCTTAACGCGGTTATAACCGCAAATCAACGCGAATTGGATAAGCTGCCGCAGGAAATTTCCAAGGCGGCAGACCCAACGAAAGATGCGTGGATCAAGTTGCAAGAAGCAACGCTAAAGGAGACGAACACCAGCATCATGCTGACGGCGTTGAGCGTTGACAAAGCAGCGAGCAAGCGCAGATTGCGCACGGCAGAAGAAAGCCTGTCAGATCGCTATCTTGAAGCCGTCTACATGCTTGATGAAGCAAAGCGCACACCGCTACTGGAGATATTCAACACTGAAATTGCCAAGAAGGTAGACGAGACAGTGTTGCCTGATTACTCCCAGGTATTCAACCTTGGTGACATATGGGGCACAAAGATAGCCGATGTGCTGCCTAAGAAGCCAATGTCCAACGAGGATTGGAACAAGCTAATCGCTGAAAAATTCCCAGGGTTGGTGCCGTCTGACTTCTTGACGAAGCTCACGCCAGACGGACTTACGGGTTTGATCCGTGGCGTAATGCCTACGCAATTGACAACAGCAGACCTTATCAGCAGCACAGCAGATGTATCTGATTTAGTTGGGAAAAAGATTGGCGAGATTCTTCCGTCCAACTTTGCTGGGGCCAAATTCAATGCCCAGCAAATGATGCAAGCGGCCATAGATAAAGCGATGGGTGTAGGCGGTGCAGGTTCAGTCACGTATGACTGGGCAGCAATGTCTTATGAAGACATTGCAAAGCAACTTGGTCAATCACTGCCCAACGCAAACAATCTAGGCAACGCAGATTTTATTAACGGTTTGATAAAGACTTACCAAGGAAGTGATCTTGGAAAAAAATTGGAGGAAATTGCTAAGGCTAAGGGGACATACCAGGCGACGACGCCAAACGTATCGACTGGTACTGGTGCAAGCGCGGGTACTGGTACTGGTACAGGCACAACCGCAGGGCCGTCAACGTCCGCAATTGAGATTGCGAATAGGCTTGGCCTGCCTGTAAACGCCCTCGACATGCCAGACTACCTGCGAGGAATCCTTGCAAACTATACCGCACCGAAAGAATATGCATACCAAAAAACGTTTGGCAACGGTATAGATCAAAAGATTGCCGACTTGAAAGCCTACGGCAAATCCAGAGGCTATCCCGGCTTCGCAGTAGGAACCAACAACGTCCCCTACGACATGGACGCCAGAATCCACAAGGACGAGGTAATCATTCCCGCAGCGTTTAACCCAGAACGTTACAACCGAGCCAGTGGCAACACCGCATTGGTAGAAAAAATCCAAGAGCTGACGGCCAAAGTAGAGGTGTTGACGCAAAAGTTGGAAGCAGGACAGAACGCCATCGCTGCAAACACAGGCAAGACGGCGCGGGTACTGACGAAGTTTGACATCGACGGTATGCCAGAAACAAGGACATAAACCATGCTCAAAGTCCTGAAACCATCAACACCGACGTTCGTCAGCAGCACTGTAGCGGAGCCTGCAAGCAGCGATCCGGCAAGTGCTTGGTCTGCTACAAGCGCTTACGCCGCAGGCGACACTGTCTACGTGTTGGGTACGGAGCATCGTACCTATGAAGCTACTCTGGCACACCAGAGTCTTCTGGCTAACACCACAGGCACGGCAACGATGACTATCGCCACACCGTGCGTTGTTACATGGGGCAGTGCAACCCAGTTGGACGGTACCGCTGTGGTATTTAGTACGACTGGAGCACTGCCGACGGGGCTTGTTGTTGGCACTACCTACTACATAAAAAATCGCAGTGGCGGCACGTTTAATTTGGTAGCGACATTCGGCGGCACCACGCTCATCAACACCACCGGCACCCAATCTGGCACCCATACTTGCAGGGCCGCAAGTACCTTGCCCAGCGAGAGGCTCACCGGCACAGATCCTCTTTGGCTCGATCTTGGCCCGACGCTACAGCGGGCGATGTTCGACACGATCATTAGTACGGCTACTGAGCAGACAGCGGGCGCTACTGTCACGATGACGATTGCATCTCCGTGCGTGGTGTCGTGGAGTGCCCACGGCATGCCGGACGGATCAACACTCACCCTGTCCACAACCGGCGCACTACCTACTGGACTGACTGTCGGCACCACATACTACGTTGTAGGCGCTGCCGCCAACACGTTCAATCTGGCGGCAACATTGGGCGGCACGGCAATCAATACAACCGGCTCGCAGTCGGGTGTGCACACAGCAATCGCTGATATGTGCGTTGTCGTCACTCCAGGGATTTGCAACGGCGTAGCCACAATGGATGTGTCTGGAGTATCGGCTGTTAAGTGCGAGATGTTTAATGGCAGCACGCTAGTTTACACAGAAACGCAAACACTTGACAACACATTCATCAGCAACTGGTACGAATACTTTTACGAGCCTTATGATGTTTTCAGCGATCTGCTTTTCGGGCCGTTGCCACCGTACCCGTCAGCCACTGTAAAGCTCACGTTTACACCAACCGCTGCAGGATCAACCATTCACTGCGGCGCGGCACTCTACGGCAACACCGTAGAGCTGGGCGAAGTTGAGTACGGCGCAAGTGCAGGTATTGAAGATTACAGCCGGATAGAGACAGACGATTTTGGCGTTACTACGGTGGTGGAGCGTGGGTACTTGAAGCACGCGAGCTACAGCGTAAACGTCGAAACAGCGCAGTTGCGGCGCGTGTTTTCGACACTTGCAGCACTGCGGGCAACACCATCTGTATGGATAGCATCTGACAACTACCAGCTATCACCGCTTAACGCTTACGGCCTACCAACGTTCAATTTGAACGTTCGGTATTACAGCTATTCCAACGTAACTATCGAAATCAAGGGAATCTAATGGCAACGACAATAACACCACTACCACCTGCGCCAAGCCGGACTGACCCGGCGACGTTTTCTGACAAATCCGATGCGCTGCTGGGCGCTCTGGCAACATTTGTCAGCGAGACTAACACTGTCGCTGGTGAAGTAAATGCGAACGCTGCTGCGGCTGCCACGCAGGCCGGTTTAGCCACCACAAACGGCGCGGCTCAGGTAGCGCTTGCAACGACACAGGCAACCAACGCGGCAAGCTCTGCGGGTAGTGCGGCGTCAAGCGCTGCTGCTAGCGCTGCATCAGCCAACATGCTGGGAAATTGGTCGGCTCTGACAGGTGCACTTAACATGCCAGCCAGCGTTGCCCACGCCGGAAAAATATGGACATTAGTTGCGAACCTTGCCGATGTCACAGCTGCTACGCCTGGAGTTAGTGCAAGTTGGCTAGCTGTGCCTCTATTGCAGTACACGCTACTGGATACGGCAGGTCAGTCGGTTACAGCGCCCGCAGGTTACTGCACGGTAGATATTACTGCACCTGCCGGAAGTTTCATCCTACTGCCGGACGCAACAACCCTGACAAAAGGCTTCGCATACGAACTAAAAATAACCAACACCGTTTACTTAAAGCCTTCTGGTGCAGCAAATCCGCTTACCACAGCATTCACTACTGGGATATGGCGGCTATTCCTGTCTGACAACTCCACAGCAGCAGGGACGTGGGTCTATACGCCGGTTGTTGCATCCACAACATCGGGCGTGGGCAATGTTCTATCTGCAACCGTTACCATTGCTGCTACTAATAGCGCCCTAGCGCCACAGATCAACACTGTCGCTCTTGACAGTGATAGAACGTTGTTGATCTATCACACCCAGGGAGCGGCTAGCGGGACTGCTGGGGTTTGGGCAGTCATACTATCCTGTCCTGACGTATCAGCGTCAACCGCACCTGTGATAACGGTTGGCACGCCTGTACTTATATCCGGCACCAATACAGGCACCAACGCCACATACGCAAATACAGTTGAGTGTGTAGCCGTCAATACTGAGTTGTTCGCTGTTGTCTGGAACTCAGCAGCTTCTGCAGCGACAGATAGCGCCCCTGTAGTGGTGATGGTGTCCACCAGCGGTATGACAGTCACAGCAGGCGCTGTTTCGGCACTGCACGCATCTGAAACACAGTCTCACATGATGTATTCTGGTGTGCGGGTATGCAGCCCAACCACCAATACGTTTGTGGTGGCTTATTCTAACGCTACAGCATCATCAGTCTATGCCCGTGTTTGCACCGTATCTGGCACCACTATCACACTCGGGGCCGAAACTACAGTAGCGTCGAGTCTGGGCTATACCGCTGAGCAGCCACGAGCGGTGGGCATTGTTGCGCATTCGAGCAACACTGTAGTAATTGGTTACAACAATGTGACGGCGGCTTTCGGTAAATTGATAGCCGCCACATTTTCCGGAACCACTCTGACGTTTGGCACCGCTGTCAATTCCTCGCAAACAGGCGGAGGGTACTACATCAACGAAGTAGTTTATCTGAGCGCTACATCCGGATGGGTCACCAACGCTGTAAAGAGCGCCGCTTACACACTGGCAGGGACAACCATTACGGTGGGAACTGAAGTTTCCAGCATTAACGGCGGGCTGACGGTTGCGGTTTCAGCCACTAAGGTATTCCAGCTAAATCAGACAAATGGCGGGACAAGCTACCACTGGACTATATCAGGCACTACCATTTCTGCAGGGTCTCCAGCGACGCTTGTAACTACTGGCAATCACAACCCAAGAAGCGCTCGCTGGATAAGCGGTAATGCGCTTTACAGCGGTGTGCCTAACGATAGCGTAGTTATTGATACGCCAACATTTGCCACTAGAACCCCATGGACTCGCGCCATCACGGGTAATGGTCGCTATGCCTTAAACCTAACAGCATCAACAGGTGCGGCATTAACGGCTGTAGCGACGCAATACCCAACCACAACCATCCTGAACTGAGGATACGAGAATGTACCTGCTTATTAAAGACAGTCTTGTTGTGGAGTCAAGCACTCTACCCATTGTTGCCGCACAAGACGGTGATTATTTCGCCAGTCAAACGCGCCATCACTACGACCCGCGACCCTCTTCAGGGGTTGTTGTTATTGAGGCTGATTTCCCTGAAGAGTCGTTCTGCACCTATCAGATGGTTGATGGTAAACCAGTGTTAATAAGCCCAGATCGCGAGCAGCGCAAGGCACAACGCGAAATCGCAGTCTCCGCCATCACTGTAACCACCGCCGCTGGCAACACATTTGACGGCGACGAGACAAGCCAAGGTCGCATGGCCCGCGCCATCATTGCCCTAAGCACGGGGCTGGCTCCATCCATCATCTGGGTGTTGGCCGATAACTCAGTGATCCAGGCAACAGCGGCGGAGTTGACCGAGGCGCTGGTGCTGGCAGGGCAGGCGCAGGCTGCGATCTGGGTGCTGTAGTGCTGCGTTACACCCTTCGTATCCTCATCGCCCTAGACCAGTTCATCAATACGCTGCTGGGCGGCTATCCAGATGAGACACTGAGCGCTAGCGCTTGGCTGGGTGAGCGCGAAGGCAAGATTTACGGGCGAATCTTCCGCCCGTTGATTGACTTCCTGTTCTGGCCGTTGCAGCGCGACCACTGCCGCCGCGCCTTTGAGGCTGAGTACAACTTCTCGCAAAGGCCAAGGCCATGGTAAAACTTGCATCAGACAACAAAGCGCACATCCCAATGATTGAAACGGCCTGCCGAAAGCAGTCAGAAATTGACTCAATCTATCAGCACCTTGACGATGGCAATGCACGCATGACAGCTATCGAAGTGAGTATGGCTGAATACCACAAGACCGCAGCCGAAGATCGGCAAAGGCTTGAGGCGAAGCAGGACGTAAACAACGCAGACACGGCTGAACTGCTTGAAATCATCAGGATGGGGAAGGGCCTTTTTCGTGGCGCTGCGTGGATTGGGAAGTGGGCGCGCAAGAGTGTGATGTGGCTTGGACCTCCGATCTCCATCCTCGTCGGCATTTGGTACACGATCAAGCAATGGAAGTGACATGGACCCAACACTAATTGTCTACATCTGTATCACCACGGTTGCGCTAATCGTGGCTTTCCCGAGGTTTTGATATGCACACGCATCAACACACAACCGGGCAGCGATTCATTTGCGCCGTGGTATTGGTGTGGTGGGTTGGGCTTATTTTTGTTGTTAGGAGGGTCGAAAAATGGACGAAGCGCTGACTGAGTGGCTTTTTGTGGCTTTGGTATTGTGCGTGTGCACTGTCTTATTCGGTCTTGCTGTGTTTTTGGCGTAACTTGTGATGGAAATCACTTTAGCCATGCGCGTCATGGACGCTTTGGCATCCGAGTTAGAAGCGTTGAAATCTCGTATTGAGATGGCCGAGGCCCGGATTAAAGCCCTGGAGCGCGGATGCTCATGCGCGACTTGGCGGGAGCATACGGGTATTCCGAGAACCGGCGATGTTGAGTGGGAGGTGCGCTTGCGCCCGGATGCAGGAGATGCAGGGGATGTATCGGGCAATTCTGCCCTGGAAACTGATTGATTTTTAACTGGAGAGAAAATGGATAGGTACATTGGAACAAAGATCGTAACAGCAACGCCCATGAACCGGGCAGACTACAACGTCTACCGTGGGTGGACGCTACCCATAAATGAGAACGGTGCCGATGATGGCTACCTTGTCGAATACACGGACGGCGGAAAGCCGAACGACGCGCGCCATGCCGGGTATATCAGCTGGAGTCCCAAGGAGCAGTTCGACAACGCTTACCGAAAAACTTCTGGCATGACGTTCGGTGCGGCGGTTGAAGCGTTGAAACTCGGCAAGGAAGTTTCCCGCTCTGGATGGAACGGTAAGGGGATGTGGCTGGCAATGATCGCGGGTGAGAATTGGGGTATCGGAGGTCACGCGCCTTACGACACCCCTGGTGCGGCACACATCACGCACGCACCGTTTGTCGGGATGAAAACTGCAGATGACAAATTCGTACCATGGCTGGCAAGTCAGACGGATGTGCTTGCCGAAGATTGGGGTGTAGTTGATTGAGCCAACGCTACAAAATAGCCGGGCTGGGCGCAAGTGCGGCGCTGCTGGTGGCACTAATCAAGTCGATTAGTTGCCGATTTTCTTTTGCCCCCCACTGGGGTAAGGATGGCATCATCAACACTCCAGCCCAATATGCGGAGGCGATTGAATATTATTTTGCTGGATATTCCTTTGCGCTCTTCCCACTCAGCCATCGTGGCTCTCTCCCCGTTGCACTCAAGAAATACGCTGGTAACTTTGTTACGGGCCTGTTCCTTGGCAGTTGCCCACCTGCAATTCTCAGGGCTGTATGGTCCGTCGTTGTCGATACGATCTATGGAGTGCTTTTGGCTTGGGGCTTTCCCCATATCCTGAAAAAACAGGTTGAAATCCTTCCATCTTTCACAAACATAGATTCCTCTACCGGCATATCGGGAGAAATCATCCCCTGTCTGTTTCGAGCATCGTCTAATCATCAACCCCCAAGTGTTGTACTCCTTTGTACATCTTCCACCGTTAGGATAACTCGATTGACCGTGAATCAAGTTTACGGCAGAAGATACGTCCACTTGAAGGCACCCGCACGACCTTGTGTGTCCAACAGCCAACTTGCTCGTCGAAACGTCAATGACGTTACCGCAGTCGCACTGACAAGACCATTTAGTAGGGGTTTTACCGGATCGGCTTGCTCTTACGGATATTTGCAATACTGTGAGGCGACCGAAGCGCATTCCAGCGCGGTCAATAAACTTTGGCATTTCTTCACCTTGAAATATGTCACCGTGTTGAATGCTTGGCGGCTTGCGGTGAACAAGTTTTCGGGAGCTACCCTAGCCAAGCCTTGTAATTTTAACAGGGTTGCTGTATGAGTACAAGAATGAAAGTTGGGTTGCTTACAACAAGTGCAGCTCTATTAGTGGCGCTTGCTACGAGCGAAGGCTTCACAGACAAAGCAGTCATTCCGGTCAAAGGCGATGTAAATACTTACGGGTTCGGACTGACAACACGCTCCGATGGAACTCCTGTGCGGCATGGAGACACCATAACTCCCGTGCAGGCGCTGCAACGAACTCTATCCCACCTGGAAAAAGACAAAGAAGGTATTGGGAGGTGTGTTACTGCACCTCTAACAGAAACAGAATTCTCAGTGATGCAAGATTTTGCCTATCAATACGGTGTGCCTACACTGTGCAGCAGCAGCATCGTCAAGCTGACGAATCAGGGTGATTACGCGGCAGCATGCCAAGCCTACGCCAAGTTCCGGTATGTGGCAGGGCGCGACTGCTCAATCCGCTCAAATGGATGCTATGGCGTGTGGACTCGGCAGCAGGCGCGCATTGCTAAGTGTATGGGGGCGCAGTGAGCAATCTCATTCGGCTGTTATTCATAGTCATGTGCTTGTTAGTGGTTGCCTTGCCAAGTTACGACTACGGGCGGCGATCTGTCCAGGCCAAGTGGGACACCGAGAAAGCCGCCACAGCCACAGCACAGCGCACAAAAGAAGCCGAGCTTCAAGCCGGAATGGACAAATTACGGACGGAGAAGAATCGTGAAACTGCCAAACTTCGGAGCACTGTCGCTGCTCTTACTCTCAGCCTGCGCGACCGTCCCGAGCGGCCAGCCGTGCCCGCGTCTGCCAGCACTGGAGATGCTGGAGGATGGTGTTCTGGCCCCCAGCTTTATCGAGACGACGCAGCGGTGGCTATTGCCGAAGCAGAGCGGGCCGACACCATCAGACTCGCCCTGATTGCCTGTCAGAAGGCGTACCAGGATGCTGTGGATAAAAGTGCTGGGCATTAGCCGTAAAATCAAGCAACGCGACTGCTTACAGTGCGTGTATGCCTCGGATAGGCCGGGGCACATGTCGCGTGGATTCCTGTGGTTGCACGTAACGCTCATACGACGCTTGTACACCTTTTGTACACTTAACCTTAACACCGTTAACCTCAATAATCTCCTCGGTAACGTTAGGATTGAGTTCTGGAATGACCCAACACTGCATCTGATGCAACACCTGTTTCTCAGGCTTAACTTTCGGGTGAGTAATCTTGCGGAAGGTTGGAGGGTTGTCAACCTTCGCAACCTTTCTAGCGGCGAAATCCTCAAACTTCTGGATAGCTAGACGCCCCCGGTCAGTAATAGCATAAACGCTTACTGGATACGTTCGCGTAGACCGACTGTCTGTAAGCTTTCGGTATACCGACCCTACCGCCTCTATCAATTTGCCTCGCTTCAACGAGGTTACTGCATTTCGTACCTTCACGTCTGAAATTCCTACAACCAAATTTGCAACCTCAACCTTCCCTGCCTCCTGTATTTTACAAAGCGTTTTGTACCCATTTTCACTGATCGTCATATAACCTCCTAAAGAACGTGCACAGATTGTGCGAATGTATCTGCCAGATCGCTGTGAGTCACTAAGATAACCTGCGCAAAATCAACCCGCGACAGCGCTGCTAACATAGCCTCTTCTCTCACTGCGTCTGCTGCCGCTGCAGGCTCATCCAGCAAACAGAATGCGAGGTTTGGTAGAAAGGTTTTCTGAAGAGTTATGCGGATAGCCAGGCCAAGAATATCTTTCGTCGAACCGCTGTAACTACGAGCCTTCTTACCGTCAATTAGAAAGCCGTCTGTATCGCGGGTCACAACGGACTGTACTCCGCGCAGTTGGCTGAATACTGTGGACACACTAAGCAGTACAAGTGACCACAGCGTCTTTGCTATTACAGGCTTAAGCGCTTTGAGCTTTGCGATCAGAGCATTGTTTTCTCTGTACTCTCCAAGTAGGAGCAGTAATTTCTCTCTTGAGTCGAGAGCACTCGTGTAAGCCTCCATTTGTGCGTTAAACACAGACTGTGCTTTGTCCAGTGCATGCTTAGCGTCTGCCAAGGCTCTTTCAGCCTTTAGTAGGCGAGATGAAGCAGCATCAACAGCTGCCTGTAACTCGCGCCCAGCCGCTATAGTCTTCTCTGCCTCCTCAGTATTCGGTACTGTCAGTCCAGCCAGCTCTGACTCAATAGACGCACACAAAGCGTTATGCGCTGTAACCTCAGCCAAAGTTTTGACGTATCCAGACCTGTTAGCGTGCAGTTCTGTTATTAGTTTATCAAAGTTCTCAGCAGGAAGTTCTGCAACAGAGCCTGCTCTCCATACGACGTGAGGAGGAGTACAGTCGTACTCGACGGAACAGTAATCGGTTAGTTGTGGCAGCTTAGCTATAACGAGTTCGGCTTCTCTTATGATCCCTTCTAGCTGTGTTATTTGCAGTCTGCAAGCTACAATATCTTTACCTATTGCAGCTATCTCAATGTCTAATGGTACCAATGCAGCACTAACTCTTTCATTCATCTCTACGACTTCTGGAACATCTGTAAGGAGTTTGCCGCACAGTGCGCAGCTATCGACCCAGATACCTGTAGCCCTCGTTGCCTCCCTAGCAGCGGTCTGCCTGTCAAGCCTACTTTTGAGTGTCCGATACTCACTCCTAGCGGACTCTAGCTGACCCTTGCGCCAATCTAGTGATCCGACACAGCACGTTAGAGGTAAGCTGTCAAACACAGCTTTAGCCCTTTTTTTCTGGGCCAGCCCTTCTGCCGCCGCTCGCAACTCCTGCAACTCCTCTAGCGTTCGCGGCTCTGCTGGCCGCAAAGGTTCTGACAAGCGTGGCTTTAATCGACCTTGCAAATCTTTGATAGACCGCTCTGTGTCCATGCGAAGTGCCAGTAAATTTGACGCAATCGCTAAGGCAGGTTTCAGTGAATTCAGTTTAGCCTCTGCATCAGCAACGGCACCTTGTGCCAGGGCTAATTCGACTTCGCAATCCTGTACAGCTATCGACTCTGCACCGCTGAGTTCCGCAGGCTTGACTATCTCCTTTGCCAATTCAATCTCAAGCTGCTTGGTGTTCCCGCTTGGGTAAGCGTCACCCACAGCGGTTATCAGCTGGTCCAGCAGGGACGTATTCGACAGCTTTTCGATCAGCGAGGCGCTGTCCAGGGACGCCTGGAGCCCGCCTTGATGGGTGAGCAACGTCGCTAAGCCTGTAGCTGCACTGGCCCCTGTGATGCGCTCGACCTGGGCCGTTACCTCAGCCTGTCCAGAAGACAGAACACCGGCGCCAATCAGCTCCGCACCGGCGCGGGTCCGGGTAATAGTGTAGCCTGTGTCGCCGACAGAGAAGGTCAGCGTGACCTTCAGGCTTGAGACCGGTTGCCCCCACGTCACCGTGTCCTCCAGCGAATCCGGCAGCGCCCGAGCGCCCCACAAGGCGTAGGCCACGGCCAGAAAGCGGGTGCTCTTGCCTGCTTCATTGGCCCCTCTGAGAACATTAAGGCCAGGAGAGAACGTGTGTTTGGCGTAAGGTACTGACATGAAATTAGTCAGCTCTAAGGACTCAATCATGAATGAACTCCTCTAATTTACCAAACTCTTTCGCTGTCAGAGATTCTTTCAACGATTTTATGATAGAGAAGGCTTTAACAGATTCTAGGTTTGCTGAGAATACATTACCGTCGTCTGCTGTCACATCTACAGCGTTGGACACTACGAATGCACTAGAAGCTTTCCTGAATTTATTGATGGCTGACACTACCTCAAAGGCTTGATCAGCACTAGCCTCACCTGTAACTTGCACGAATAATGCGTCAGTCTGTATCTCTTTAAGATCTAACCAGTTAATCTGTTTGAACTCCTTCTGCTTCTCTGCGCAGCGTGTCAGATGAGTAACTTCGTCTAAGTCTGCGTAATACTTATCCGGCCCTAGCCAATCTGCAACAGAAGTTGCTATCTGATTGCCGATCACTATAGCTTTTTTGAGAATCCTGTGCTTGTGCTCATGCCCCAAGATAACCTCATCGCAGGGCAATGTGTCCAGTGCAGGTAGCGACAGGTTCAGCGATTGATCTGCTGTCTCTGCAAACTTGTTACCCAAGTTGCAATGTAGAAATAGCCTTCGTGTTTTTGGCATAGCCTCTAGGGCTTGGTTGAATGCGTCTTGATTAGCTAGGTGTGGAATGACGTAACCATAAGGAATGGCAGTTGGTTGCTCTATGTGGAAGTAGCGGGCTGGGAATTGCCGGGAGAGTAACCGCCCTAGAAACTGGAAGCTTGACATGACGTTGGAAGTGCGGCTCAAGTCGTGATTCCCTGCGGCGTTGTACAGTATTGCCGTTGGATGCTCGTGCAACCAGTCAGCTAGGTGTTCATATGTTGTAAGGACATCAATCATCGGCGCACTGTAAGAATCGAATAAGTCTCCGAGAATGAGAAGGTCTCCTGTGGTCGGTAGAAGTTTCTGAAATCTTTCAAGTATGTGCTTACGCAGCGCCAGTTGTGAGGCTGCCGTAGTGCCTGCCGATCGGATTGCTCCGACATGTGTATCGTTCAAGACTCGAAGAGTCATAGTAAGTCCTCTAATTTAACTGTAGGTATGTGGCTTAAATCCCAAGAGCCTCCTTGTGAGCGGTCTAGGAAGTGGTCTAACGGCAATCCTCTCCATGCGTCAAGAGGGGTGTGGTAGATTAAAACGAGTGCCCTCGCTCCCGCTAATTGCCACAAGCGCATCCGGGCCACCTGATCAGGAGAAAAATTGCCGTGCGGCAATCTGCACGGGTGGTTGACCTGTTTGCACTCAACTAGGAATAATTGTCCTTTGTTTAATAGCAAGAAATCTGCGAGCGTAGGAGACCGATTTCCGGCATGCATATCTGGCAAACGAAAAAACGCTGTGTCTGCTTGCTTAGCAAGTTTAGTAAAATGATTTTTAAGTAGGGTCTCAGCCTGCTTCCCTCGATTAGTTGGGTTGATCATTTAGTGTAAAGATGTTAGGTGCGATAGTGTTCAATAGCCGTTGGATCTCCAGAGCGACTTGGCGTATCTCATGCTGGGCATGACTGGATGTGCGATTAGCTAGAAAGTCCTTATAGCCCTGGAAGTTCATACATAGGTTGATGGCCGTACTACAAGCCTGCGGCAAAATATACCTTGCGTCCTGCTTTTTCATACCAGCGTCTAAGCAGTCTTGGTACAGCACAGCGGCTTGTGCCTGTAAGGTGTGCCAGCGCTTCTGCAAATTGTCAGGCAGATCAGGTAGAGTGTGCGGGTTCACCCACTCTATGTTCGTCTGCTTAACGTAGCGCTGCGACTCTTGAAGGATGCCAGCTATAGCAATGCGCACAAGCTGGTGGCTACAGACTCTACTGATACCTGTAATAGCGACAGTTGCGTAAGCGAACCGCATCGTAGCTAAGTGACCACTGTCTCTACAGTGGATGGCTCTCTTGATGCACGACGCTTCATCTGTACGACTGTCGTAACAGATAGCGGCTTCGTGCCCTATGCGGTACTCTGGGTTGATTGTGTGATCGGTGAGTGTGACTTTCATTTACATGTCCTTCTCGTCACGCATACCCAGAAATACAGGGTGGCGTGGTGCTATCTTTACGCCAACCGCGAAGAACTTGTACTTAACGATCTTCCCGATGTAGTCTCCTTGTCGCTCCCAGAAATGCTGGCGGTCGGCAGCTGTAAGACCCGTGCCGATTGAGAACTCGATACCACTAACAACATCACGGACATGAAATGCTCCGAGTGTATTTTTACCAACCTTTCCGGCCTGGGCTGAACTACGTTTGGTCCTACCTAGCTCATTAACCTCTGCTTCGTTTCCGTTGTACATCTCTTCTTCAAAGCCTATGATCTCAGCTTCTGAATCTTCGAAGCGCTTAACCTTTAACAAGTAGCCCTCTTTAACAGTGGAGCGCCCGTACTTGTAAGGGGCCTCGGGATGCCGCAGGATAATGCCCTCATACCCCTCTTCAACTTTAGCCGCCTCATACGCCAGCATTTCTGCTTCGTTCTGCAGTAGGTTCTGTTCCAGCAGACAGATTTGTGGGTACTTGCGCCACTGTTCCAACGAAGCAAGCAGCTCTCGAAAGCGCTTGGTGAACGATCCTGACACGTCGTGACAGTCGAACACGTAGTAGGTGTAGGCGGGTTCGCCTTCATGGCGCATCACACCAGATACCGATTCGTTATAGCATGTCTTGCTTGTGGGGCTTCCGATGATTAACTCTCCATCAAGACCATTAAGCCAGTTGACGCTGAGTTGGTTGAAGATGTGCTTGTTAGGTATCTGTTTCAAAGTGCGGCTGAGTGCTTTGCCGTCAACGATAGAACAGCGTATGCCATCGAGCTTGGGTGACGCATAGACAGGGTATTGAATCTTGGTGAAGTCTGCGTTTACCGCGAGGGTTGGTTTGAATGTGTTCATTTATTTGTCCTTATGTACTCGAATGCCTGATCTACAGTGAAGCCTGCGTTGACGAAAGCATCTAAGCGCATCTTAATGCCTCTAGCTTCGTGAGCGTAAAGCGCTTCAAGGTAGGGTTTTTCAATCTCGAACTTAGCGAGTTTGTCTGCGACTATAGAGTCTAGGTTGGGTTGAGGGTTTAGGTGGTGTGGTAGTGGAGGTGAGGGCGGTGCTGGTGGTTTCTTGTAGGGCGGTTTCATGAGGGTGGGTAGAGTTTATGTTTAACTGCTCCGGGGCCGGTTTCTGGTGCCATGTTAGCGGATTCTTCGCGGGAGACTTTGGGAGTCTCTACTGCGCGCTCTACGGGCCAGTTGTACAGATATAAACGACTTCTGAGAGTGTGTACGTTCAGACCACTCAACTCTGCTAACTCTAGCATAGTCAGCATTTTTCCTTTGTATTCCCACAGTACGTTGGAGCGCTTGTTGTTATTTTGTGTCTTTCTGTCTGCCCAAACACAATTCTCGCGGCTGTATGGCCCGTCGTTATCCACCCTCTCTAGCATTGCGCCTTTGAAAGGTTGATCTCCCATGTCTTTGAAAAACCCCTCAAACGTTTGCCAATCGTCGCTCACAGTGATGCCTCTTCCGCCGTAGTCTGCATACTGCTTATTCGTAGGCACTTGGCAACGCTGCCGCATCATATTCCAAACAGCGTATACTGGTTCTTTTGTAAGGCCGTGTGTTGTGTAGCGCTCTTTGGCTAGCTCTACAGCCAAGCAGCCACACGAATTCACCCTGCCGCTTAACAGATTGCCCTTTGATACTGTCTTCTCTGTACCACAAAGACATTTCAATAAGACCATTCTTTCTCTGCCATTGGTATAACATTCACTAACAACTGTTAGGCGACCGAAAACAGATCCGATGGCTGGATCTGGAGTTTTAATTTTATAGACTCTAAGTGCAGGTTCCGGCTGCATGACAGACTCAGCAGGCATAGGCATTGACATACGGATTAACGTAACTGACATAGAAATTCCTTCAATCGAGACTCTCAGATGGTGAGGCCGAGTTCCCGACTACTAGCGTAGATTGAAAAGCCCTGAGAATCTCGATTGAAGGAATCTCAGGAACTCGATTTTGTGAGCCACCACAGCCCATCCGCCAAGGTTGGCGGTGTCGAGATTATATCACCAATCCGCAAGCGCGCAGTCCGTTTTTGATCGCCTCTTCGGTTGGCTCGTTACCAATCTCATGCTGCTCTCCAAACGAAGGGCCGATACTTATAGAAGACTCTAGCGGCACAAACATATCACTGTAAGGAGCTATCATGCAAGCGTGCATAGCCTGACAGAAAGGTACTAAGTCCTCTATTGTACAACTAGCGGCAATCTCGTCGTGAATGGGTCCTATGATTTGGGCATCAAACCTCTGCTCTAGTCTAGCCTCCCACATTTTCCCTTCAGCCATTTTCGTCATCTCTGCCGAGCTGCCCTGCACTTTTGTATTAACTGCTTGACGCTCTGCTTTACTGGCAACTGAACGATCACTAGACATGAAAGCATCTCGAAGATGGCGAACAGCTCCTAGCATGGTGCGCACAACACCTGTGCTTCGTGCGTCATCAATAACCTGCTGTTTCCAATCTACAAGCCCTGGAAAGTTAGCTTCTCTAGCATCCAGGTAACGCTGTGCTTCCTCCTCGGTAATCATAAGGGTCGCTGCGACTTTCGGTGCAGCTGCGCCATAAGCCGCTGTAAAGTTGCATTTTTTTCCCATAGCCCTTGCAGCTTTAGCTTGCTTGTGATCTGGGTGTTTCTCATTATCCAGACGCTCAACAAACTCTTCATATGTCCAACCTACTCCTTCTGAGTTCAATATACCAAGCCCTGTAAGAGTGTGCATATCCTTCTTCATGTCTCCGATATAACAGGATAGTAGGTTTGCGTCTTTGGAATAGTTTGCAAGTACCCTAAGCTCCTGAGCTACGAAGTCCATGCTGATAATCACGGCTCCTTCCTTATGAGGCACCATCACCTCTCTGAATTTAGCGTCCTGCCCTTCTATTTTAACTGATTTTGGTTGTTGTTGGATGTTCGGCTTGGCGCTACTTGCTCTTCGAGTGTTAGTGGCGCACTGACGGTGGCTCGAATGTATGTTCCCGGTCAACCAGTGAACGAAGAAAGGGTATGTACTGTAGTACAATCCCCTGCGAGTAGAGACCATCTTCAACAGTCTTATGCTTTGCAGCGCAGCTTTAATCTCCTCCGACTCTGCATCCTTCATAGCATACGCAAAAGCCAGCGCATCTGTAGAAGGAGCTCCTTGTCTAATACCTTTCTGCTTCATCACAGGTGTGGGTTTGTTGTAGACCTTGATAGGCAACTCAAACGTCTCATACAGCAGGCGTTTCATCTGTACAGGAGAGCCTGGGTTGAATTCAGGTACAGGTTTGAATGCTTCTCGCACTGCGCGGTTAATCGCCGTCAAATCACCGCCTGCAAAGAGCGGAGCGACAGCAGGATTCATCAAGTCAACAAGCTTACTGACTGTCCGAACAGCTGTCTTTAACTCGCTCCCTGTGATGATCTGATATGCTTCCTTGATATTCGAAGAAGTTAATTCAGAATACTCTGGGCATACTGTGCCTTCCCATTGTTTTGCAATCAACACAGGTTGTAGCGCTTGTAGCGCTGCTTCGTAAGTCTTGTCGTCCTCTGCCTCAAGTTCTTTCATCTTCACCAAGTCGAACTTAAATCCATGAACGAACGACTGTACGTGCAGGTAAGACGCAGCAATCTCTACCTTTTCACACACATCCCATGTATGTTCCAGCATCATAAAGATACGAAAGAAGTTGAACAGAGCTGACGTGGTGACCACATCATCTATTGCGTAGTCACATACATGCTCAGCTGTCAACTCTCGCATCTTGTACTGTACACCATCTATTGTAGTGGTCGTCTTGTAATCGACTTGATCATATCCGAGCCACCTCTTGCTCAGATGTTTGAGGCCTAAGCGGTCGTTCTCGTCTACATAAGAAGCGCAGAACATGTTTTCTACCCAGTTGGGCAGGAAACCTTCGTAGTCGTTGTTAATCCAATCCTTGCTCCATAGGTTGTAAAGGACCACGCCCTCAAATGCTACGTTGTGCACCACTGGTCTGCTTCCTTTAGCAAACACTTTTTCAAGGAAAACGCGCAGCTGATCTGTTGAAACAACGTCGGTATCGGCATGGTCTACCGGGATATACACACTGATGTTATTGTTCCTGCCGAATGTTAGACTCATGCCGCTAAGCCTAGAGCCCATAACATCTACGCCCAGGTTATCTTCGTCTGACCTTGGCTGAGCTAGCAGCCAAGCGTCTGATTCTGCTGATGTACTTGTCTCAATGTCAAGAGCAAAAAACTCTCCAAAGAGAGGTAGCGCCCACCCCACGAACTCCTCCCATTTATCAGCTGTGATCAGCCTACGCACAGCAGCCCATTTCTTCAGCCTCTCATCCTTGGTCTCCACTACCATGCCTGGTTCGAAAACCAAAGCGTTCTGCATAGTATCGACCCAGTTATCATAAATGCGGGCTAGCTTGTACGACCTGATAAAGTCTGCTCCGCCTTCGTAAATTCGCCGCACGAAGGCATCCTTCTCTGCATCCTCCTTCAACGATTCCACCGACCCATCCAACGCACACTTCACCAACACATCCATGCCAGCAATGCCAAACCGGGTCACCACCTGCTCCCACGCTTTCTGGCCAAACCCGCGTATTCCAGAAATATTGTCAGAGCTGTCTCCAACTAAAGCCTTGTACAACGTAACGTAGCGACAAGGCCAGTCGCCATACTTGTTGACAGCCATTACACCGTTCACACGAACTGTAGTCAACCCGCCGTTCAGGACAGTCAAGTCTCCATCATTCGATACGATCACAAGCTCCTCTGTCGTGTGCTTGGCTAACCATCCAAGCACGTCATCCCCTTCTGCGTTATCCTGACGTACTACAAGCGCGCCTACGCCCTTCAGCGCTGACAGGAACATAGTCTTCAACTTGTTGAAGTTCTCATACTCCAACTTAGACTTCTTCCCTCGCGTGGCCTTGTAGTTAGGGTCAATGTTCAACCGTGGCGACTTGCTGTTGTAGCCTTCCTCCACCAGTATCAACTGTGAAGGCACAGCATCCAACTCCTGAAGCACTCGCACAATTGAATTGATGGCGTTCTCATAGCCATAACCGGCAGAGTTGCAATGGTTGCCGTTCTCATCCGGCGAACCCTCTCTATCTTTACCTACTTTAAGCGCTGTCCAAAGAATGGACGACACATCGACTGCAATTAACATTCATTACTCCTGTTGAAAAAGGGCCTATAAGGCCCTTTCGTTATTTCCGTTCCAGCCGCTGTTTATTCGGCCAGTTTCTGTTTCAGTGCGTATCCCATCAGAGGCCAGAGCTTCTGTATTGCGTTCTGTCGAGCGATCTTGCGGCCCAGTTCGGCGTCAAAGTTTTCCGGGGATGCGCAGGCTGACTCGCCAGTCACGGTGAAGCCGTTGCGTAGCACCAGGACGCAGAAGGTCAGGAGACCGAGTGCACCCATTGCAGCGACTGGCAATGCACGATCTACTGGGGCGCACCTACTTGCCTCGAAAGCACCCTCAAGCGCTGTGAAATAGTGCTCGCTTGCAATATTCGCTTCAATATCCACAGGTGTGACACGTGGAGCAGTCAGCCCTTTAGCCTGAATTTCCTGTTCAATTTTGCTGTCGTTCATATATTTCCTTTACTTCCGTTCCAAACTCAATCTTCTCCGTCATAGCACCCGCAAGCTAGCTCCTTACCTGCATCTGAAAACTTCGATTTATCTGAAGCTGAGATAAATTCTTGCCAGCTAAATGAGCGGCCCAAACCTTTCACGCTAGTAAGTACCGCTTGTGCCTCCATAGCAAGCGCACGATTTAACAGCTCTGGATATTGTTGCTGCAAATTCAGGATTTCAGCCTTCTTTGACGAAGGGCAAAAATAGCAAGCTGACTTACCTGGTTGAGGTAATCCGGCCCTGGCTATGGCTTCAACACACTCGTCCCTGCCCCAGCCTACAGTAATCAGCGGATAGACGTAAGTATATTTATCATCTGATTTAATCTTAGCTCGGCGCTCTTCATCTGCATCATACCCAATATACTTCTCCAGCTTATCTCCTCTCGCCCACACGCTTTTGCAACTCTCGTGATTATTGCAGTACATATCTTGAGGCTGCACTTTATACTTCAAACTGCAGGACTTATATCCGTAAGCCATGCTTGGTAACATGTTTTTTCGTAAACAGTTCTCTTCCAATGTCTCTCCCACGTAGATACGTCCGCGCTTCTTTACAGTAAGAATCTCGGGGAACCCGACAGATTTACACCATTCGTTGACGACCTTCAGGTGTTCGTAAGTGTGAGGCTTCTCGCCTCCTGTATCCGCAAACAATGTGAGATCAGGGCGAAAACCCTGTTCATGCATGTACACCAGCAAAGCTGTACTGTTTGTACCCCCGCCATAAGCAACAACTTTCATATGTTGACCTTTCTGTTGAAAAGGGGACCTATAAGGTCCTTTCGTTATTTCCGTTCCAGCTTCTATTTAACTGAACGCTGCAATTCGTTCACCAAGAACGTCTGAATAAGCTCGCATGAAAGACGCCTGTAGCTGCAGACGCTTTCTTTCTGAGCAGTCTAGCTTGTTGTAGATTGGACTCTCGAAGAACGCTTCTAGCTTATTGAGCTTCTCGTCAAGTTCTGCTTTCTCTGCGACTACGCGCTGTTGGTGTGGTGCAAGTTCCATAAAATTCCTTTGATTATTTCCGTTCCAGCTTCTGTTCGGGAGTCAACGTTCGCAACTCCAACTCTAAACAAGCCAAGCAATTCCATGCAGCATGCGCAAGGTGCAGCAGTCCACTCGCATCAACTCTCTCTCCCTTGGCGTGTGCCACCAGATGCCGGAACAGTGCATCGCTATACCGTTCCTTTCCACCCTTCACAGATACCCATCCACTAGGGCTGTACTTCGCTGCCCCCAACGTAGCCACAAGACCGACCTGTTCGATAGCCTTAGCGAAGTCAGTAAAGACAAGACCAAGACGATTCTTACCGGCATCAAGCTTAGCGCCTGGTGTGTGGGGAGAGAGGTCGTTGGGTTCTGTCTCACAGGACTTAGTAATCGAAGTGAAGCCACTACCACTTGTCTTCACTTCTGTGATGACAGACACTCCTGTTGCGCTATCGTCAACCGTAACTCCGTTAGGAGGTGGCTTAATCCCCAACCCTGCATCCCGCTTAGCCTCCCAACCCGGATCACTGTTCATACCGCTACTTCTATGGTACATAGCCCCTTGACTGTACTGCAATGCATTAGCCTGTGCTGCTGTCAGCACAACTCCTGGTGGACACAGACTTTCCGGCTTCATACACACTCCCGCAAATCTGGGGCAACGTAGTCCGGCCCTTTAGCAATCTTGCCGTTCGCTTTGAAAATCGGATTGCCGTTCCTATCAAACTTGCTCCAATTAGATGCAACAACGCGAGACAGTCCCAGCTCTACATTCAAGTTAGCGTAAGTACCGACACCAGTGGCTGTAACGATCTGATCACAGATGGCGTCAAGACATGCTGTACGGTCTGCCACTACCACATTACAGATGCCGGCCTTGAGTGCATCGGCAAGAACGCTAATAGCATCATGCACATCCAATAACGCTTCGTGTGAACGTGTGTCAGTACCATGAAGACTCTGTAGGAATTCCCCGACTTCCTCAAGATGTACGCCAATTTGGCAGTTTAGCTTAGTTGCTGTAGGGTGAGGGTCGGCTTTATCAAACCACCTTACTATGTTTTCTATCATTTCTTCTCCAAAATTTCTTGCTTAATCGTTTCAATAGTCCGTAAAGACTCTTCCATCTGACGAGCAATGTCGGCAAGAATCGCAAGTTGCTGCTGCTGAACAGCAACCAGTGCGTTCTTTATTTCGAATTGCAAGGTAGTCCACTTAGCCAGTTCTTCGTTCATAATGTATCTAGCCTCTCTAAAGTGTATTTCAAATCACGTTCAATGTCTTGGCTTGCTAGCCACTTGCGGTAATCTGCTGGCACGTCCAGCATCGCTACTCCTTTATATTTCCCAAATAACATTTTAGATAACATTCTTGGTGCCTGTAGCCGCTTGAAATGCGTCTCCACATCAATGCCTGTAATAGCGATTATGTGCTTCAACAGTGCTAGCGTGGTGTGAACGTCACCCAATGCAGAGTGGTCTTTCTGTTCTGGCAGATTGAGTTCTGTACGTAGAGTCGGCAACTTGTGATTGCTTGTGCCTTTGATGTGAGTGCGGGAGAGTGCTAGCGTACAGAGGGAGCGACCGACAGAGATGTGCGGTGAGATCATACGAGCATCGAACGTTGCACTGTGAGCTATCATATCTATCTGTTCAGGCAGGCGTTTGGCTAGCTCAGCTAGAGTAGGTGCAGATGCAACATCCTCATCGGATATGCCATGGACTGCGTAAGCCCCTGCGTCTATCTTCCGCTGGGGATTGCAGCGTGAAACGAACTCTTCAACTATGTTAAGTTGAGAGTCCACTCTTAGCCAACCTAGCTCCACTACGCCCCCGGACAGAGATGCGGACTCTGTATCGAGTACGTAGTACATGCTTAGACAGCCATCGAGAAACTAGCCAGCGTGTAGGTATTGCTACCTGCTGTCGAGATTTCCGCCTGGACGACTATGTGACGCAAGCCCTCTTTTGTAGCAAGATTCTTCTGGAACTTGTAGGTAGCATTAGCCTCGTAACGGAGCCACTGTGCACGGCTGGCAGGGGACAAGTCGATCTGTACCAGTGTACCGATGAGATCAGGAGCCTTCGCACACTTTTCTAAGGCTCCGACAATGATTACACGAGACTTCAAAGAGGCTTTCGGATAGCCGTTGGTGTGTAACCACTGCAGATGCTCTTTAACAGATGTAACGCCATCGCTACAGGTGATGCCGTCATTACTGAAGCGGACTACAGAGGCTGGAGCCTTATCGTCGTTAGGCGCGACAACATAACTGTCTTGATATGACAACAGTTCAATCTGAACGTTGTCACCTATGGACTTTTTACCTTCACGGAGAAGCAAGTTTCCGTTGCTCAGTATCAGAGCGGCTAGTGTATTGTACTCGACTGTAAGCGAGTTCTTCAGCTCTGCCAGCGGGTGGTCTGTCGAGGGTTTTACAGCGATTGCAGTGTTGGTTGAGGCAGCGGTGGCCGGGAGGTTCGCGGAAGCGCTTGTGGAGGCTTGTGGGGCCGTTTGAAGGGTGTCTTCGTCTTGCTCGAAAGCGGGTGTGGAGGAAGAGTTCTTGGATGTTTCAGTGGCAAGGATTGACATAATCACTTTCTAAGTTAAAGATGGGTTTGGCCGGTTGGATTGAAACAGCGTTCGGCCCGCTGTGTATGCTATTGTAGCATGGATGGATACGAAATTGTTGGGAATGGGTCCTTTCTTACAAACTATTTGACAGTGTTTTGTTCTTCGCAGCGTTGATCTGATCGACCACGCCACTCCATTCGTCTGCCTCAACAGTGATTTTCATGTACCCCGAGCCCCGGCCTGTACCGTACAAGCGCAGCAGCGCTATCTTTTCTGGCGTCTTGAACAGTGCCTGCCACAAACCGCAGCCTGTGTATTTTAGGCACTCATAATACTCATCGGCGTCTCTGTACAAGGTTCTGCCGACCACTTGCGTCAAGTCGATTGGCTTACCGTAGCGCTCTGTGAAGACTGTCAACAAATCTTTGAACATCTTCTTTCCATCTGAACCATTAGGGTCGCCTGTAATCTCTGTGGAGATGGCAACCACCTTGAGCAGGCGGCCTTTGTAGTACGACAGAACGTAGGCTGCGCCCGGGTCCAGCGGCACCGGTGCTGTTGTGACTGTCTTCACGGTCAAGTCTTCGGTGTAGGGGATGGTCTCGCCAACTTTGAAGCCAAAGGCGAGGGGAGGGAGAGACTGAGTAGGGGTTGGGGCTGGAGCGGATGGAGCCTTGACCGGCGCAATCATGAGTTCGGTTAGCGTCGGAGCGGGAGCTGTGGGCTGGCAGGCAGCGGCCAGAGCGGCCAAGGCGAAGGCAAGCGCTGTGCGAAAGGTGAGAGGTTTCATGGTGTAAGTGGATTAAAACGAAAAAGACGGTAACCCCCCCCTGGAGTCGGTAACCCTCTAAGTCGTTGATGTATAAAAGAAAAACGCGAAAGGGTTACCGAGGGTTACCGACTTTTCGCATTTCCCAACCTTTAGACAAAATAAAGAATAAGTCGAGAGTGTGTTAGTGAGGTCACTTATTTATTTCATTCTCCTAAGTTTTTACTGAAAAGACGGTAACCTCGGTAACCCTAGAAGATAACCTATTGATTTATATGAAGAAAAAGGGTTACCGACTGCCAGAAAGACGGTAACCCAGACGGTAACCTCGGTAACCCGTCAGACCTTGATCACGACCTGGTAAGTCTTGTCCTTGTGCCGCTGTACGGCCCCGATGCTGCGCAAAAAAGCCGCCGTCTTCACGATATTCTGCCGGTTTATCGGTGAGAAGCCTACCCGGTACAGCAGGTCTGTTGTGTTGAACCGCTCAGGAACGCCTCCTGTTGTAGCCACTCTTGAACTAAGCCACTCTGTCACAGGGTCTACGATCATAAACTCTCGCTGGCACTCGTATAGGGCTGCTCTTTCTGCTTCCTCTAGCCACCAGATTTCACCAGCGTCATAGAACGTCTTGATCTGTGCCCACAGTTGTTGTGGTTCTTTTATCAGAGTTATTTCATCTACAGGTATCACCCAGAAGCGACGGTTCTCCGAGTCCGCTAAAAACTCCTTATCATTAACACTAGCCATAAACACGCACTTCCTGCCGTACACCTCATTCCTGTAACCATATGAAAGCCTGTATATGTCCTCCTTGTCAGTTAAGAACGCTTTTAATCTTGCTATATCAGCCTTTCTAAATGTGTGGTCTAGTTCGCCCAGCTCTGAAATCCAGGTGCCGGTAGTAGCCTTCACAAGATCGTCAACACTGCTGGGGTTGATCGACAGCCCTGTGCGATTGAACCCAGGACAGATACTCTCAAGCCAAGATGTTTTCTTGGCAGCTTGTTTTCCTTGAAACACAAGTACGCCTTCGTTGTGAAAGCCTTCTTTGTAGACTGCTGCTATAGCTGAGATGGCCCATCTACGCATGAGAATTTCTTTGATAGGGGACGGTGAAACAACTGAGTCCAGGTAGTCTTGATACCTGTCCTTGCCGTCCCATGGCACTGACTCTAGCCAGTCTATTAAGGGATTGTATTTGTTCTTCTCTGCTGCTAGCTCCAAGAATCCTCTAACGTCAGAGACTGACCATGCGGCTCCCATAGCTTGAGCCGACGAACGCAGTGATATTAGTGAATTGTCGTAGGAGTACGGCAGACTACATTCAGAGCGCATCTTAAAAAGATTTAGCCTAGCTGTCACGTTGAGCTTCTTCAACAGAAATTCAAAACCTTCAATAGTTTTTGGTAACTTCTCTCCGTCAGGCAGCTCTTGAATCGCACCAGTTGAGTCGAACTTTATCGGGTTAAGCGCTACGCCCTGTGCGTCTAAGTAGCGCTTAACCGTAGCTAGCGTTACTGGCCTCCCTTTGAACTTGCCAGATCTCAGCTTGGCTGTTTCTTCTGTTGACTTTTCGTGCAAAGCCTTAGCAATCTCAGCGTCTGTAGCTCCTGCATTCATCAAACCCCAAGACAACCTTGTCCACGTCTCTCTGTCTCGACCCTCTGCTGGTATGGATTCAAGTGCTGCAAGGAATAGTGGCAGCTTGCCGTCTCGTACTCCAGGTACATTGTGTGACTTCTCAGCCTTGTCCAGAGCTACACGTTCTCGTATCAAGTCCTTAACAGCCTCTGCATCTAAGACTCTGCCAGTCAACTCTTTGTTTGGACAGTTAGGTACGCCGAAGAAGATTCTTGTAGCCTCTTTACATTGCGGATCGGCTGCTTTGTACTCTGTCATCAGCGCTCGGATCAGCAGCTTGGTCTCTTCTGCGTCTGTTATAGGCTCTTCTAACAGAAACAGCACTCTGAACTTGTTCTCTGCTTCTGTGTGGCTAGCTGTTGTGTAGTATCCTGCGCCATAAGTCAGGTAGAACTCGTCTTGCAACAGCTCTGCCACACTCATATTGTGGTCAATATCTATAGCAAACAACTGCCTTGATACGAACTCGGCATCACATCTGTGGCTGCCGCTGACTAGAGCTGAGAAAGCTCTACCTTGCACAGTGATGATGTCGAACACCTCTTGCAGACTGCCTGTGAAGGCTTTCCAGCCCCAGCCTAGCTTGTTCTTCTGTTCGTCGTTAGCTTTACCGACTTGTGAGTGAATTGAGAGGGATATTGGTGTAGAATGCGGTAAGGGCATAGTTTCTCCAGGAATGATTGCCTAGTCGAACACCTCACTCGCGGCAACTTGTGAGGTGTTTGCATTTCCAGGGTCGGAAATGCAGAGGCCATTGTACCTGCCGCGCCGCTCTGGGTGAAGGGAGACGCGCAAAATTGTCCCCCGCCACCCTCAAGTCAGCCGTGTTCCTCCATCAACCGCAGATGTTCAGTGGCCTCCCAAACAGAACCGCTTTCAGTCTCCACTTGACTGATCGAGCCGTCGCTAGACTGCTCCACCACAACCCCTGTGTAAGTTATTACACGGCCACTGGCCGAATGGATTACAAAGCTAACCTTGCTGCCTACTTTGATCTTAGCAATCATACCTGTTCTTTCGCAAGTGCTTCATCAATCAACCTGTCCAATGAAGCATCACTGTAACACACTGTACCAAGTTTTAGCACCTCTCCCGGATGCCTAACGATACCTACAACGTTATCACTCCAGTGCTGTTCCCGCAACCAGCGGTAACGCTGGGCATCGAGCTTATCATCGTCACTGGGAGGTTGCACAGCTGTTTCTGTTGCCGAGACACACTCTTCCAACTCATTTCGGATTAACTGTTCAATCAGCGGTTGCAGCTTATCCATCAAAACCTCTGGCCTTGTATCCTTCTGCAAGTCCTTCGTCGTTGCCATGTCTGGATAGGCTTTCTCCAGTTTGACCAAGCGCTCACTAAGACTGCTGATGCGATCTTCCAAATACGCAATACGACTGCTGTGCCCTGCAACCGCATCGTTAATCTGACCTTGTAGCCAGTACTGCATAACGTCCGTTAAATTGTTCATGTTAATTTCCTTTCAAGGTTTCCAAAAAGTGCATCTACTTCCCACGGTGGCCTATCCAACTCAACCGTCCTCACTGTACAGTTTCTCTTGCTTGCGACCCTTTCTTGTTTAATTAATGCCCTCTCCCGCTGATGTTCAGGCACCTCTGACAACAGGTACACCCGCCACACTGTAATACCTTGTGCCCTGTGTGTAAACCAGGGCGCTTACGTCCCCTATACGTTCTATGTGGATGTTCACTTCACCACCCTGTAAGCTGTGATGTTGCCGTATTTAGGTGGGTTGGTGTTCGCCCAGTGTAGATAGGCTGCAGAACAAAAGCCCTTGTTGCCGTCGTCAAAGACTACCTCTACAAGTACATCTCCTGCCACCGGACACTCTCCCCCGGCCCAAGGTGTGAAGCCTTCCAGATCAGGCACCTTCGGTTGCGGAGTTTCAACCACTCTATAGGCGATGATGTCGCCGTCGCCGCCTCCGTGGCCCCAGTGCCAAAGGAATGCAGAACAACCTGTATTCCTTAAACCTGCACGAAAGATAACTTCAACCTGCGCACCGAAAGGTACAGGGCAATCTCCGCCTGCCCAAGGCGTAAAGCCTTCAGGCACTGTCATACTAGCCTGCAACGCCTCGTTCACACCAGGCTTCATGATTAAGTCCATTGTGTTTGCCGTCATCTTCTCACTGTGACGAATCGAGTCATGCACCAGTGTGTTGTATTCGGCCTCGTAATGCTTGAGCCGTACTACCTCCTTTCGTAGACGGTCAAGCTCTCTGGACATTGCTAGGATATCTTCAGCAAAAGTTACTGCATTCATACGGCCCCTTCAAAGCTCTCAATCGCACTCTTAGCAAGACTCACAACATACTCCATATTGGATGTGTCGTAAGGATTCATTTCAGCAATAGTTTTCAGGACCCCCCTTCATGTCAGGTCTCGCCTT
>OFQW01000013.1_pt1 | contig 39151 bp, 45 predicted proteins | sample 1542941 | NCBI WGS metagenome assembly OFQW01 (sample SAMN07774219, study PRJEB24372) | wastewater metagenome | isolation source: Exp Tend NO 90WW | collected 2016-02 | reverse complement strand
AACCTCGACTCTGACGCGGCGTTCCGTGACTTGAGCCGCTCTGACGGGATGCCAGCGAATTACTTGCTCGATGAAGAGCAGGTTGTTTCTCTTCGTGAGGCTCGGCAGAAGGCGCAAGAGCAAGCGCAAATGGCAGAAATGGCAATGCAGGCGGCTAAATCGCCCGCGCTTGTGGAGGCTATGCAATGAGCTTTGAGCAGGACATTATCAAGACGCCGCAAGACCGCATCGACTTCGAGGCGCTGTGTAAGTCCACGTTCAACTGCCCGTCTGGTCGCGCTCTACTTCGCATCCTTTGCCAAGCTCGTCACCCGATGGATCAAACGCCTGGGCGCTCTGACCATTACCGGGGCAATTGCGAAGTCGTGGCGGCTCTGTGGCGCTACGGCTCCGAAGAATTTTCTCCGCCTGAGATGGTGGATAAACCCAACAAACCAACACAATGAAAATCGAAATCGAAGGGGCCGTCATCCTCAAAGACGGCGAGCAAATCGGCACGATTGACGGCGATACCGCCGCGATGAATGCCGCAACTCCGCCCGCCATCAAAGGCAAGATCAACGAGGTCGCTGGACGCAAGCTGACCTTCACGGTTGGCGAGTCTGACCCCGTTGAAGAGAAAGCGGAAACGCCAGCGCCAGCCAAGAAAGCGCCAGACCCGAAGAACCCTTACAACGTCCCGGCTGGGCAAGACCCACGTTTCGGAACGAAGACACCGAAAGGAGGTAAGGCGTGAACCTCTTCTCATGGAATCGCGGCCCTTTCCGCGAAGGTGACCCTGGTGATGGCGGCAATGGTGGCGGAGGTGATCCGCCCGCCTTTACTCCCACGTTTGAAGGCGCTCTACAGCCAGACGGCTCTTTCGCTGAAGGCTGGCACACTAAGGCTTTCGGCTCCGACTACAGCGGGCCACTGGCACAAGCTAAGACCGTGGCGGATGTTGATAAGATGCTCCGCGATAACATGGCGGCAGCGAGAGCCAAGACTGAGGGCATGGTTCGCGTTCCTGGCGATGACGCAAAGCCTGAAGATTTGGCTGCATTCCGTAAAGCTCTAGGCGTTCCAGATGATCCGACCGGCTACGGCTTGGTAAAACCTGAGACGTTGCCAGATGGCGTTTCTTGGGATGACGCTTATGCTGCTGAGTTTGGCAAGACGGCCCATGAATTGGGGCTGACTGCCAAGCAAGCTGCGAAGCTGAGCGAATGGCAAACGCAACGAGTCGCTGCGCAAGTCGAACAGGCGAGAGCAGAAATCGCAAGGTCTGACGAAGCAGAGAAAGCCGAGCTTCAGAAGATGTTCAACGGAGATGCGAACGCGGTGAACGCTGCGGTTGCTGCGGCTCAAAAAGTCGGCGCTAAAGTTGGCTTACCTCCGAACGCATTCGACCCGGCAGACAAAGACTATTGGGGCAACGAAGCCCTTGCTGCATTCGCCAAGCTCTCCGCGCAACTCGGCGAGCATGGCTTCACTCCCGGCTCTGGCAATCCTGGCGCAATGAGCGTGGATGAAGCGAAGGCGATCATGGGCAACAAAGATCATCCACTGCATAAGAAGTGGGCAGAAGGTGACAAGGAAGTCCACGCCCGCATTGACGCGGCCTACCGCGCAGCAACTGGCGGAAAGTAAAAAAACCAGTTGCGCACTTCAAAGTTGGTCCTCGCATTGGCAGCAGTGCGAGGGCCTTCTTGTTTTAGGAGCCTACCCGTAAAGCACGGCGCGGCAGTCCGGCCCACTGAGTGGCTTACCGGGAAACGAGCGAGTTAGCGAACTCTTCAACCCTCCTTCCCTTCTATGTCTTTTGATCCCACCTACGGCATTCCCGAACACTTCAAGCAGAAGTATCGTGATGCCTTCCAAGCCACCATTCAACAGGAGCAGGCTAAGCTTGCGAATGTCTCCATCGTCGAGTCCGGCTGGACCGCTAAACAATTCATCCTTCGCGAAGGTCAAGCCAACGAATGGCGTGTTGATAACACGCGTTTTGGCAAGACGAACGCGGTCGAATTTGAAGGCGGTTTCCGTTCCGGCTTCAAGCAAGACCTCGAAGCGCAACCCATCAAGTTCGACCGCAAGGACGCCAAGAAGCTCGATACCATCGCGCTTCCCACCGGCTTTGTGTTGACCGAAATGCGCAAGGGCCTTGGTCGTATCCAAGATGACTTGTTCATCGCTGCGGCTACTGCCAACGCTCTCGGCGGAGCCGCTCCGCACGTCACGCCGCAGACGTTCCCAACGTCGCAAATCATCCCGGTGAACTACACCAAGCCGCTTCAGGCTGTCGGCAGCAATTCCGGCCTGACTGTCTGGAAGGCTCTTGAAATCCGCACGCGCTTCAAGCAATTGGAGATCGACGCTGATCAAGAGGATTGCGTTCTCGCAGTCACTCCAGAAATGATCACTCAACTCATGCTTGACGCTGAAGCTGCAAGCAATGGCGCTTGGGCAAAGATCGTTCTGAAGTGGGTCGAGATGTACATGACCGGCTCTCGCGATTCGAAGCTCCTTGGTATGTTCCGCGTCATTGAGTCCAATCGCCTCACTGAAGACTCCAATACCGGCGTTCAAACCGCTCTGGCCTTCTGCAAACGCGGTTTCGTCTCCGCTCCGCTGATGGGCATGGAAAGTCATATTGACGTTCTGCCCACCGACAAGCACGCAATCCAGATCACCGCTTATGGTGAATGGGGCTGCTTACGCGCATACGACGAAATGGTTCTTCAAGTTCCATGCGATCCGTCCCCGTAGTTCAACCTTCATCCTGACGCCTGCCCCTTAACCGGGGCGGGCAATCTTCAAACCTTCATCCTTCTTCTATTATGCCTTCCATCAACTCTGATTATCAAGCCTCTCTCGATCTCGCTGCAACCACTGTTAACTACAGTCCTTCCCGCGCCCCTCTTCACGCCGCCCTTCGCACGGCTCGCTTTACGTGGACCGCTGATGCTGGCCGCGCAGATGGCGACACCGTGAAACTTGGCTCGCTGGCGCTTCCTGGCGCTCGCGTGATTCCCGAACTCTGCCGCATTCGTGGCACTGGTTCCGGTACTACTGCCGTCAAGTTCACCCTGCAAAAGACCGATTCCGCTGGCGCTAATGCCGTCGCTCTTTCGGCTCAAACTTCGCAGGTCACCAGCGCAGTTGCGACGACTACGCTTGCCATCCCTACGGCTGGCGGCGCTCCTGTCGAACTTGCTGAAACGGATCTGTTGAAACTGGTCCTCAACTACGGCACTGGAGCCACCCTGACTCTGGCCGCAACGAACACCTACACCGTGGAAATCGGCTACACCCTGGACGATCCAGCATAAGCCAAGCTTCCCCGTTGTTAACCTCTACTGGCGGCGGGTTGGTTCATTCCGACCCGTCGCCTTTTTCGTAGCATGACCAAAACACTTCTGGCAAATATCGCGCTTGGCAAACTCGGCGCTTCTCGCATTACGTCGCTGGACGAGCGGAGCCCGGTAGCTGAGAAGTTGCGGGAAATGTGGGACGTGACGCGGGATTCAATTCTCCGCCGCCGTGAATGGAACTTCGCATTGAAGCGGGTCACTCTCTCAGCCCTGGCGACCGCTCCAGCCTTTGGTTATGCCTACCAATATCAGCTTCCCACTGATTACATTCGAGCCATCGAGTTCAACGCACAAGCGGCTGGAACGTCACAAGCACTCTTCGAGATCGAAGGCGATAAGCTCCTGACTAACGACGAAACCGCCGAACTTCGTTATGTTTATCGCAACGAAGATGTGTCTTCCTGGGACGATGGATTTCATGCAGCCTTTGCCTTCGCCTTAGCTGCTGCTGTGGCTCCGTCGCTCTCGAACTCGCAAACTATGGCAGCGGATCTGGAAGCCAAAGCAGAACGGGCAATCACCAAAGCAGGCGGCGCAAACCTTGGCGAAGATAAGCCGCGTGCAATCCTAGCCTTCCAGGATAGCGGCTACATCAACGCAAGACTCGGAGTGCAGAACTGGTAATGAAGGCTGCTATCAACTCCCTCAATGGTGGCGTGATTACGCCCCTAATGCGCGGTCGCGGCGACCTCGAAAGCCTTCGACGTGCTGCGGTTCAAATGGCAAACTTCATGCCTCGCGTCTTTGGCGGAGCTGGTCGTAGGCCTTCGCTGATGCACGTTGCTGAGTCTCTGGATGGCGATAAGCACTCTCGGCTAATCCCTTTCACATTCTCCGTAACGACTCGCTACTTCATCGAGCTTGGACACGAATCCATGCGCTTTTGGGACGCTGGAACTGTGGCGCTTGATGGCGATACCATCGCGGCTCCCTGGGACGAATCGGACTTGGACGAGATCCAGTACGCACAAATCAATGACGTGATGTTCCTGACGCATCCAGACTATCCGCCGCAAGAACTTTTGCGCGCATCCTCCGGCTGGGAGTTGCGCCCGGTGCCGTGGAAATATCCACCATTGAGAGACGAGAATGCCAAGGAAGCAAACCGTGTGAACCCCGTTTACTCCGACCTCTTCAGGGTTGGAACGTTTGAATGGGAAGAATGGGACTTGAGCGGCAGCTATGATTTTGATGTGGCTTGGATTGGAGCAGGATCGAGCACGAAGACGGCAAGACTTCAACGGCTTGATGCCGGCGTGTGGACGACTATCAAGACCTACTCAACCACAGCGGCAACATATCTCCAGAGTTACCCTTTCGTCACCTCTGGAACACAACGCTTCCGAATGACCTATACAGGGCCAATCTGTAGCGGTTCCGTTAGAATCTCTAACGCCGGTCCCGTCTTTTCAAAGACGCTTGATCTTTCCCTGACTCAGCCCTACACGCAAACGGCTGTCACGGTTCCTGCTGATACTCCCTGGCGTGTGCAAATGGACGCTACCGCCTCGGCATCGCTACCGGCTGGCGCTTCGTGTGTCCTGGAGAAATACACGTCGTCATGGGTAAGCGTCCAAGCTCTCACGATCACGCCCGGTATTGAAACGGTTTACGTGGGCTCCGTCTCTGGTTCTGCGGTGCAATATCGTCTGAACTGGGCAGGAAACCAGATGGATGACGGCGAAATGGCTATCCAAACCATCGAGTTCACAGGCGAGTCTGAAATTACCCTCGAATGCAATGCGACCTCTGGTTTAGCCAAGACGCTCACGGCATCGGAACCGCTCTTTGATCCTTTGCACGTCGGAGCTTACTTCGAGATTGTTCACCGTCGAGAATTGGCAAGCTCGATCATTGTTGGAGTTGTGGGAGCGATCACCGATACGCAAAGCACGCCCGTCCTTGTCTCTGGGCAGTGGGACTTTTACACGTACGGCAGTTGGTCTGGAACGATCTACGTCGAGCAACAAAACGCAGATGGATCTTGGACGACAACGCGGAGTTGGGTAGGCAACAAGGACCGCAATATCTCAAGCACCGGCATTGTTGATTCCGGAACATACATGCGGCTTCGGATCTCTAGCGGCAATGGTTCTGCCGTGTCTGGTGGCGCTGCCGTTCCTCGCTTTGTCCTCGAAGCGGCGGACGCCCGGCACGTCGGTCTTGTCCAGGTGACAGCCTACACCGATTCGGAGAACGTCACCGTTGACGTCGTGAACAATCTCTATGCCACAACGGCCACAAACTTGTGGAGTGAAGGCGCTTGGTCTGACTATCGCGGCTATCCTCGGGCGGTGACCCTGCACGATCAAAGGTTGATCTTCGCTGGCTCTCCGTCTGAGCCGCAAAAGATTTGGGGCTCGGTAATCGGCGACTTCCGCAACTTCGAGCTAGGGACTTTTGACGACGCCGGCTTTGCTTTCCAGCTTGCGGCGACTGAAGCGAATCCGATTCTTTGGCTAGTGAGCAAGGAAGGTATTCTTGCGGGCACACAAGGTGAGGTCTGGAGCTTGTCGGCGGATGGCACGATTACGCCAAGCAACGTCAATGTGAATCTGCAATCCGCCCTTGGTTCTGAGCCTATCCAGGTTCTACGAACAGAGTCGGCAATCCTACTTGTGGAACGTGGCGGAACAAAAATCAGAGAGTTCGTCTTTGACTTCGCTACACAGTCCTATCAATCGCCGGTTGTTACTCAGCTAATCGAGCATCTGCTTCGCTCTGGCATTCGAGCGATGGCTAGAACCGCGAACCCTGAGCAAACGATTTGGGTTGTGACGAATGACGGGCTTCTTCTGTCCTGCTCGTATCGACGTGAGGAAGAGGTTATTGCATGGGCGCAACATCCCACAAGTGGCACGGTTGAAAGCGTGTCCACCAACTACGGCGCGGCAGCGGATGAGGTCTGGATTGTCGTTGATCGCTACGGAACGCGGCGGGTCGAAAGGCTGGACGTGGAGCACTGGACGCGGGTTGAAACAGAATCCTCTTGGCACGTTGACGCCGGTATCCGTGTGACTGGCGATCAGATGACTTCAATCTCCGGCTTGGATCACCTCGAAGGCTTGACGGTTTCAGTCTGGGCAGATGGCGCGGAACGCCCGCAAAAGGTCGTCAATGACGGTGAAATCCCGTTGGCATCCCCCGCTGACGAGGTGGTTGTTGGTCTGCCGATGGAGTCGATTCTTCAGCCGTGGCCTGTCTTCATGCCGCTGGACGATGGGACGAGCCAAACGAGGAAACAACGGATCTCCAAGATCATTGTCCTTCTTCATCGTTCCGGCGCTTGCGAGTTTGCCGATTCACCAGATGCGACGTTTTACCCACTCGGCATTCGCTCGGCATCCGACCCAGAAGGCGCGGTTGTGCTGCGGTCTGACTACTTCGAGACTCCAGTTCAAGGCGCTTACGGATGGGAAACTAGCGTCACCTTCAAATCTTCTTCCGTCCTACCGTTGACTATTCTTGCGGTGGTTTACAACATGGGTGTCTATGGTGAGTGAAGCCCCAACAATTCCAGCACTTCAAGCCCGGCTCTACGGTGAAAAGCTGGGCGATTATCAAGCCGTTTCTGGCTGGTGGGAAGCTCGGCACGGCGAGCCATTGCCGGAGACAATTCTTCCACCTTTGGGCGTGATTATTGAGGATGAGCAAGGCCCTTGTGCTGCCCTCTGGTGCTATGAATGCTTTGGCGTCGGCGTCTGCTTCTTGGAGTTTCCAATTTCCCGCCCGAAGCTCTCGTTTGGCTCAGCAATGCAAGCCTTTGAAATGGCCGTCGAAGGCTGCATTCGAGTCGCTAAACTGCACGGCGATTTCTCGATTTTCCAGGGCTACACGCTGCCGGCAATTGCGCGGGCAATGAAGCGGATCGGCTTCGTTGCGGGTGAAACCGGATGGACAAAAATCATGCTGCGGAGGGATTGAAAACATGGGACTTGAAACAATTCTCGGCATTGCCTCCCTGGTAGTTAGCGCGGTTGGAACCGGGCTTTCGATTCAGTCGCAGAACAACGCGGCCAAGTCACAAGAACAACTTTCGCTTCTCAACCTCCAAAGCCAGCGCCAAGCGGCACAGCAACAAGGGCGCTTGCAGTCGATGCAGGCGCAAGTGAACGCAGCCCTTGCGGCAAAGGATCAAGCGGCAGCGAATGCGGCGGCAGTCTCGCTGGAGCGCCAAGCGCAATCAGTCGGCGCGGCGGGTCGTGAGAATACCCGTCAGCAGAGAATGCAATTCGCGCAGTTCATCGCACAGCAGCGGGCGGCGGTTGCGGCCTCTGGTGTGGTCGATACGACCGGCTCGCCTCTCGCCCTTCTCGCTGACTCTGCAAAGCAAGAGCAGTATGCAGCGGATGAAACTCTCTACCAAGTCGAGTCTGCACAGCGGCAACTTTACTTTGACGCCGATATGCAACGCAACGCGGGCACGGTCGCGGGAATGCAGGGCCTAGGCTTTCAGGCAGAATCGGCTGGCGCAATGGGGTCAATCGGCATGGCTGAAGCTCAAGCCCGCCTTGATTATCTGGGCGCAAGGGCAGGGGCAACGGCGATGCGCAACGGTGCAACAGCTTCGCTTATTGGCGGCATTGGCGATGCCTTCAGCGGCGGCTACAACCTGTACCGGAATACTCCACGAACCTCTAAAGTGAAGGCTGTTTACTAATGGCAAGAATCCCCGTAGCTCAACTCCCTGGCGGAATGCCGCTTCAAACCAACGTTCCAACGGGCGGCGGTGCTCGCGGCTTCCGTGTCAACGTGTCGAGCGCCGGAATGGCAGCGGTCGGAACGCCAACTATTGACGTTCGCTCAGCGGTTGGCGCTGAACTCTCCGGCGCAAAGGTCGGTGAAGCGGTCCAGGGAATCGGCGGAATGTTCGGTCGGCTGGCGGCTGAACAAGCGGACATTGTGAATCGTCGCAAGGTCGCGGAAGCTGAAATTGCACTGGCTCAATCCTCGAACGATTTGGCTGTGTCGCTGGCTGAAACTGACGATGAAACGCAATGGTTGGACGTGACGAACAAGCACGTTGCCAAGGTCCAGCAAACGCTTCTCGATGACGCCAAGCTATCGCCCATCGCACGCGAAGAAATCTCTCGCCGTGTTGGCATGTGGTCCACACGAATGCAGGGAGAGGCACAGCTAAACAGCTTTGACCGCTCACGAAAGAAGGCAGTCGATACGATGCAAGCGGGCTATATGATGGCAATGGATGCCGGGGACTGGCGCAAGGCTGACGAGTTCAGCTCTGAAATGCTCCGCTCTGGACTCATTAGCCAGACCGAAGGAGCAAGGATGAAGCTTGGGATTCGTAGCGAGCAGAAGAAAACTATCGACGTTCAAGCCGATACTCTGATCACTCAAGGGCGGGCGGATGCCGCGAAGAGGCTCTACGATGGCGCGGGCGATCTGTTCAATACTGACGAGCTGGCGAATCGAATGGCAAAGGTTGAGTTTGGAGCAATGCGAGTTCAGCAACTCGGCGAGATTGGTGAACTCGATTTAACCGACCCGGCAAAGGGGTTGCAAATGCTGGCCGATGGCGCTTGGCCGAATGTCACCGGGGAAGATCGCGCTAAGGCTGCAGTACAGCTTCGCAAGACGAAGGAATACTTCGCAGCGGATGAAGTGGACCAAGCCAAAAAAGCTTTAGCCTTACTCCCTGCTGATAAGCTCGAAGGCGCGACCATTGAAAGCCTGGGCGTGGATCTCAAGAACGCTGAGCCATTTCATAAGCTAGTCATTCAAACCCTGCTCGATGATCGGCGACAGAAAGACCCGAAGCTTTTAGCGCAACGGCAAGACTCGCTTTTTAATGAGCTTTACGCGCAAGCCGGGGCGTGGCGTCCCGATTCTGACCCGATGCGGGAAGAGCTTGCGGCGGCTCGGTTCGAGATCATGGCTGACACACTTCCTCCCGAAATGAAGCAGCGCCTTGTTGACAGGCGAAAGGCTGCATCTGGCGAGGGGCCGGACCGTGACGGTGTTGGCGTCACTGGTCCGGCTATCGCTGAAGCGCACGCTGCGGCTATCGAGGGCGGGGCGTTTGGTGACGTTACAGCGCCAGTCCTCAAGGATGGGCTGCCTTTATTTCGAGATCCGAAAGAGGTAGGCAAAACCGCAAAGCAAACGCAAACATTGCTTGGCGTTGATTGGTTGTGGCCTGACTACAAGAAGACGGTAAAGGAAAACGACGGCAAGCCTGTACCGTTGACCGAAGTTGATCCCGTCAAGAAGGCTGAAGCTGAACGGAAGTTCCAACTCGCCAAAGAACAGTTGGAGCGTGAAGCGAAGATGCCACAAAACAAGGCTTGGACGACTGAAGACGCACGGCTCCGAATGTTGCAAATCATGGGCTCAATGGGCGCTAAGATCACCGCGCCACCTGCGCAACGTGGTCCAGGTGCGCTGCCGATGAGCGGCGCTCTGCCGTCGTCCACCGCTGGAGATCTTGGGCCTAATCCGTTGCTGCCACCTATGACAGCAGATGAAATGCGAGCCTTCACTGACTCCTTGCTCAAAAAGTAATGCCCCACGGACTACCAGCGGCGGCGGTTGTCGTTACAACCTGTGATGCCTACACCGAAGACGGGCGCAAGACGTTTGTTCCTTATCAGTCTCACGCTGAAATTCTGCGGCCTTGTGCCGATCAAGACGGATGGGATGGGGAGATTTGGTGCCGTGTTAACGGCAAAGAGCTTGCTATTGCTCGGCATAATCTGCGGCTTCCCGCCAGTTGACTTTGCAACGGCAGGTTTCCAGCGTGGTCGATGCCCATCACTGAAACCGACGCCCTTGGACTCCATCAAGCTCTTTCCTCCGGCCTGCTAGATGAAGAGCGCCAGAAAGCGGCGGCTCTCAAACTCCAGGGCTACGCTGACGAACGCAAGCGACAAGGCCTTTCCCTTTTCCCGTCCATTGAGAAGCAGCGTCGCGAACAACGTCAGACGTTTTACTCTGTCATTGAAGACCCGAAGAAACTGGATGCAGAGAACGGCATTTATCAAAGAGCGGATGCAGTACGCCCTGGCGGCGGCGACAACATGCGGGCCGAAGAAGTAACGGCGCGTTGGATGGCTGAAAAGTATCAATTGCCCGTCGATGAGGTCCGCAAGGATTGGAAGAAGTACGCCCAAGATTACGGCGCTCGGAACTGGAATGAAGCCGTTGTTCTCGAAGCTCCGCGCTTCCTTGCTCGCGTTCAACAGGAAGCCAAAGCGGAGAAGTTGACCATTGACACGATCAACACGGCGGCGGATGAGGCGATGAAGTCAGCCCTGCGCGGTGGCGATATGGTCGCGGACTGGAAGGCGTGGGAGGCGGCAAACCCTGAAGCGCCAAAGGGTGCGCGCAAGGCCTGGGAGCAAGTCCAAGGCGAAACTTTGAAGCGTCTCGGGCCTGATGGGAGAGCGGCGGCAATGCGTGCTGTTCGCGCCCTTCAGAACGCTACCGGCACGGCGGAGAATGCCGATGGTTGGTGGAACGAAGCCAAGCGCGATCTGGTCGCAATCAAGACGGCGAATCCTGGAAAGTATCGAATGGTAAAGGAAGCGATTAAGCTTCTCGGCTCCGAAGGTCCGAAGGATGACAAAGGCATCGCACAAGGGGTGGGCGAATCGTTCGCTCGTAGTGTCGAGCATATCACACGCGGCTCGATGTCGTCACTTGAGCCGTTTCAAGCTCGTCTTGCTGAAGCTGGATTCACAAACGCCGATGATCCGAAAGCTCTGGCGGCTCAAATCCGCGCCGGCCTCGATGTGGATAAAGACATGCTGGATCTAGCGAATGGCGCAATTGATCCAATCACGCCGGATGGCTGGCTTGAATCCGGCGTTTATATGATGGCGGGTTCAGCGCCTTACATGCTGTCCATAGTTAATCCGCTTGGACAGGTTGCGGTTGCTGGGAGCTTTAGCAACGAGGCTTACCACGATTTCAAGGCTTCAGGTTGGGAAGGCGCGGACGCTGAGCTTGCGGCGGTGGCGTCTGGAACAATTCAGGCGGCAGTTGAAAGCTTGTCAGAGGTGGCGTCAAAGATTCCTGGTGTTGGTGCCGTCATGGCGAAGTATGGCGTCGGCCCTGGCACGAACTGGCTGGCCCGTTTCATGGTTCGTTCTGGCGTTCGCGCTGGCGCTGAGACGGTCGAAGAAATCGTGCAGCAGGCAACGACTCCCATTATTAGAGATATTGCGGGCGCAATCCTCCCGAACGTTCCCGAAACTCCCGAAGGCCAAAAGCTCAAGGATGTCATGGGCGAGTTCTTCAAGGCTGACAATTTCGTTCCACTGCTGATCTCTGTCCTTCCCCTCGGTATGATCGGCGCAGGCCTTCGCACGGCTCAAGACAAGGCCATGATTGACCTTGTGACCAAGAATGATTCAATGCTTCGCGCTGTGTTCTCTGACGCTGACGCGGCAGCCATCGCGGCGGAGACCGACCCAGGTAAACGGCAGGCGATGATTCGGCAGAAGTGGGTTGCGGTGCCCACTGAAGAAATGCTCAAGAGGGCGAAGGCGCTTGACGACGAGAACCGCAAGAAGACGGCTGACGCTTGGCGGGCGATCACTCGCGCCGAACAAATGGGAATGATCCCCGCCGTTCGCCGCGGCGTCGATGGCTGGACGGTCACAAAGGATGGTAAGACGCTGAAAGTCGAGTCTCGGCAAGAGGCGGTTGAGTTGGCCTATTCCGGCCTTTCTGACTACGAGTTTCAAAGCGCGGCCTCCATGGCGCAAGCTGCGGACGAGTTCGCGAATCTCGGCGGTGGAAGGGCTGAAGCGTTTGAGATTTCAATGTCTCAGCGGTCGGTGCAACAAGAGGTTGACGTTGGCCGTGTGACTCCAGAGCAAGCAGCGGAGTCGGTCCAGGTGTTCGCCCAAATGCACGGCCTGACCGCTGAAGAAGCGAGGGCGGAAACGCTGGCTGTTCTGGGAAACAACAAGTCCGAAATGGTTGAGGGCGTGAGGACTGCAATCTCCCGCATCTTTGGCGGCGGCAACACCATCACCGTCTTGCATGAAGGCGTTCATGGCCGTTGGCGTATGGGCTTGGAGTCTGGACATTACACGCCGCAACAAGGGCTGGCCTGGGTCCGTATGGCTGAAGAAGCAAGCGGCGTTGACTTCCTGCCGACTCGCAACGATGGCGAGGTGTCGGCGGAAATGCTCGATGAAGCGATTACCGAAGTCGCAAGCGCGGACATCATCGGTAGGCGCAAGGATTCCAAGAGCCATTTCACACCCGGCATGATTTCGCGGGGCGTGGCATCGTTTGCCATGTCTCAGCGTGCTAATGCAAAGGAGGCGGGCAAGTTCGCTTCATTCCTCAAGGCATGGAAAGAGTTCTGGGGGCAGATTTTGCGCAATGCTCGCAAGCTCAAGAAGGCGCGGGCTGAAGGTAAGTTAGGCGAGGATTTCGACGCGTTTCTTGACGATCTGCTCGGCAGCGATGCGCAGGTGAGGCATGAAGCGGCGGCGGCGAAAGAGGCGGCGGACATCACGACGAATATTGACAACGCCCCATTTAGTCTCGCCTCGCCCGCTATCCTTGGAAGGATCGCAGAAATTCAAGGCGATGACACAACGGCCAGAGAAATTGGTCTTGACGAGTCCTATCATGCAAGCCGGGACAGAACACTCTCAGTTGCGGACCCATTAATGGCGCGTGACACTAGACAGGGAAGAGGTAAGGCGGGATTTTACACCGCTCCAGTTGCAAGCGAAACGGAGCAATACCAGCGTCAAGGATCGCCCTTTGTTCATCGTTTTGATATTCCAGCCGATGCGCGAGTAAAAATTCTTCGTCGAGCCGGGCAGGTAGAAAGGTTAAGTCCTGAGCAAGTTTCCGAATGGAGGAATCAAGGGTTTGACATTGTTGTAGGGAAGGCAATTCTTGGGCAAAAAGTCGAGGTTGTTTTTCTTCGCAGTCCAGCAAATCAAGGGTCGATGATTGACAATGCGCCCTTCTCTCTGCAATCCCGCGCCATTCCTGCTGATGTCTCCCGCGTCTATGAAATGCCGGACGGTGCGCAACTCGTCGGACCCACACTGTTCAGCATCACGGCTTATCACGGCACGCCGCACAAGCTGCCGCCAGAAGCGGAAGTCACCAGAGCAAGCGGGGTCGTTGAGTTTTACCCATTGGAGACGGCGCTGCCGCCCGGAGTTGTTTCAGAAATCCAGGCGGGCACGGCAAAAGTGAAAGAGCATAAAGCCGGACGTTTCCGCCTCGACAAGATCGGCACGGGCGAGGGCGCGCAGGCTTACGGGTGGGGGCTTTATTTTGCGGAATCTCGCGACGTTGGGGAAGGATACCGCGATAAACTAGCTCAGTGGACTCTCTTGACCAGCGATGGTAAAATCTACGATGACCGCAAGGAACTGAAAAACTTGAATGTGCGGGCCGTATTGAATAAGAACGGCAGCATTGACGAAGCTATCGCAAGAGCGCGGTCAGTCATTGAGTCCATCCCCGGAACTCAGGGCGCGGAGTTGGCGTTAGCTGACATCGCAACCCTTGAAAAACTCAAGCAGAGCGGAGGATTGACGAAAACAAAAGGCAACCTCTACACCGTCGAACTCCTGCCGGATGAATCCGAGTTTTTGGACTGGGACAAGCCGATTAGCGAGCAATCAAACCCAAAGTTGGCCGCACTTCGAAAAGCGCATCGCGCCTTTCTTGCTGACCCTGCACAGCGTATCTCCGACAAAGGGAAAAACGGCGACTCACTTTATCACATGCTGGAGCGTCAAAAGGGAAGCGCGAAGGCTGCATCAGAATATCTCGCATCTATTGGAATCCCCGGTATCAAATACCTGGACGGCAACAGCCGCGACAACGGCAAAGGGACGAGTAACTACGTTATCTTCGACGAGAACCTTGTGAAGATCATCGAAGAGAATGGGCGGAGGGTTGACAACGCGCCATTCTCCCTCGCCCCACGCTCCCAGCAAGACACCGAATACCTCGCCGCCGTGGAGGCTGGGGACAGCGGCAGCGACAACCTGCTTCAACTGCTTCGTAATGCGCCAGAGAGCAAACGCAGAGCAGTGGTGGATGCGTGGTTGCAGCGGAACCCGAAAGCGGCGGCAAACATGCAGCGGATGGTGGACGAGGCGGCGAAGGCGGCTGGGTATATTAGCCGAGTTTTTCGTGGCGATAAGGATCAATCATTTACAGTTTTTGATAAAGCAAAACTTGGAACCAATACCGCCAATCTTACAACGGAACTTGGATTTGCTTTTACAAGTGATGAAGGCACCGCAAGATATTATTCTCGCGGTCAAACTCCGCGCAAAATGCTTCTAAAGGGCAAGATTGCACAACTTACCTCAAAAGATTGGAACGCCATCCTTGATACCGTGTATCCATCTTGGGATGCACTTGAAGAATACCAAACTGGACAAATCACACTTCAAGACCTGCTAAATAAAGATAGGGCGAAATGGGATGTAATAAAGAAATCCATTGATGCGCAGATGATCGCGGATGGATCAACCATTTTAGAAGTTTTGCCTGATCCCGAGTTTGCTGGTAAAAACGCGGATCGTTCTGGTAGCCAGTTTTTTGTCAGCAACCCATCCCAAATCAAATCCGCCGACCCCGTAACCTACGACGCCAACGGAAGCCCCATCCCGCTCTCCCAGCGCTTTAACACGCAATCCGATGACATCCGCTTTTCATTGGCCCCGCGCTCCCAGCAAGACGCTGACTATCTAGCGGCAGTGGAGGCTGGCGACATGGCGACGGCACAGAGGTTGGTGGATGAAGCTGCGAAGGCTATCACTCCCGATCAAGCCAGAACAATGCTCAGACCTTCCGAAAAGGAAGGCGGTGTCGATCCTCGTTCCGGTAAAATGTGGGTGGTGAACGGAAGGCAGTATTTATTCGAGAGGATGCCTCTAACTGCCATAGGTGGAAATCAAAACGGCGATCTTTACGACTCGACCACAAAGCGCGGCTTGGCTGAAAATTACGCACGCCGCGAAGGCGATTTCCCACCCATCATTCTGACACAAAGCAAGATTGGCGACCAGTGGGAAGTGAAGGACGGCGGACACCGAATCTCTGCCGCTCGTATGCGTGGAGATGGCTTCATTGATACAATCCGTCAATTCAGCCAACCGGACCCCGTAACCCGCGACGAATCCGGCAACGTCATCCCGCTGAGCCAGCGCTTCAACCCACAATCTGACGACATCCGCTTTTCATTGGCCCCGCGCTCTCTCGCCTCTGTCGCTGATACCGTCCTTGCCTCTCGCATGAAGTCGCCAGAGTTCCGCGACAAGTTCTATACCATCGCCCGCGAAAAGCTCTCAGCCTTCCGGCGTGATGGAGATTGGCGAGTTGACAAAAACGGCAATGCCTCGCGCACTGAAGGCGCGGATTCGTTCGCGGATCGGACGCGGACGGTTGCGAATATCGAGCGTGAACGGAAGTTTCGGCAGAGATCGCGGCAACGTGAGCTGGTCGAGCAGGGAATGAACAGTCTGACCAACGAAACGAGGCTGGCTTATGAGGCCGACCTGATGGCGCTGGAAGATCAACCCCTTATCGCCTCCATGCTGAACGATCACGGGCGATTGATGTTGTGGAGCACAGCCAACGAGCAAGGCAAGATTGACACCTTCAGCGGCGACTATGACGGCGCTCCGACTCTCCCGCCAAAGTGGTATGCGAAAGGAGGCGGCATCATGCCTGACGTGATGGCACAATACCTCTACGACGACGGGCATTTAGCGGAGCCAACGACAGATGCCCTTTGGTCTGCGCTCTCTGCTGCCATCGAAGGCGTGAAGCTCCAGAATGATGCGGTGAAGAAAGCCGTGGCTGCGGTTCGTGAGGTCGAAAAGACTGCTCTGCGCCAGTCGAAGGAGGAAAGCGAAGCCTGGGCGAAGGCTGAGAAGGCAAGGATTCCCACGGCGAAAGAGCGCCAGATGAAGGCGCTACGCACACTTGATGCCTTGCTCTCGGCATTCCCGCCAGAAATTCGCGGGCGTGTCGGTGGATTCGTCCAGCTTGCAGCCCTTGGAACCGACAAGGCGCGGGAGGCTGAAATCGAGCGGCGAATCACGAAGCTTGATGAGGTGGTCGAGTCCGAAGCGAAGAAGCATTACGGCGCGGAAGTCGCCAAACTCTTCGAGCGAGCGAAGCCAAAACGCAAGGCAGGCGAAAAGCCAAAGGGTAAACTCGGCGCTGAGATTCACGGCATGTTTGACCGGCTCAAGGCGGCAATGTCGATGACCGATATTGAAGCGGACGGGCGAGCGGATACCCTGGAAGCTCAAATCGCAAGCGGCGATCTGACGCCCGAAGAAGAAGCCATTGCGCTTCGTGAGGCTGGGCTTACTCGGCTTCTCGGTAACTGGTATCCTCGCACTCGCCCAACGGGTAGGACCAACGTTAAGGGCGTTCCGATTGTCGAGACGTTCGACACCGGGGCGGATGCTGCACGGATGGGCGCGGCGTATGAGGCTTTGAAAGAAGTCCTCTCTGGCGCAATGGCTGACTCAGTTCTCCAAAAGCGTGCGCAAGCTGAGAAGCGGCAAGCCATTCGTGAAGCTTTGATTCAATCGGCTGGATCTCAGGGAGACGCTAGTTTCCGCGATGCCAAGACCATCGAAGTTCAACGTCTCGGCGGCTGGTTCAAAGAGCTTAGCATCGGCGGCTTAAACTTCGAGCAGGCGCTTGAATGGGCGTTTGGCGATTCAGTCGAGGTTCGCGCTTTGGCAGACTGGGAACGTCGAGCCAGCAACCAGAAGGAAGATGCGATTCAAGAGGCCGCGCAATCGGTCGAGGATCTGTTTACCGCGATGGCCGGCAGTCGTTACAAGGGTGAGAAATTGCGCTGGGCATTGGGTCAGAAAAATGTCAAGGTTGGAACGCGCACACTGTCACAGCTTGAAATGCTGACGGCAACCATGATGTGGATGCAGGAGGACGGGCGTCGGCATATGGAGGGCCATCTTGACGACTCGGGCAAACCGGTCGGGAATTGGCATTATTCGCAGGCATTTGTTGACGAGATCGAGGGCAAGCTTTCCAAGGAGGCTAAAACGCTCCGCTCGTTCTTACTGAAGCGTTACGCGGATGGCTGGGCGGGACTTGATGCGGTCTATTCTCGCTTGAATGGCGTTCACCTTCCGCAACATGCCAACTATTCACCGTTGACCGTCCAGCCTCAGCAAGCGCCGGCAGGGATGGGCATTGATCCGGTTACGGGCTCGGTGACTTCCGGCAAGTCAACGTCTCCAGATTGGCTAAGGTCTCGCTCGGGTAAGATTGCCGAACCAAGTTTTCGCGATTCGCTTCAAACGTTCATGGCGCACACTCGGCAAATGGAGCATTGGAAGGCTTATGCCGAACTTGTGAATGAAGCCCGCTCAGCCTTGGCAAATCGCGACGTTGGCAACGCCATTGAAGGTGCAACAAACGTGCAAGCTCGAACGGTGCTGAATAACTGGGTGGACTTCTTCGCTGAAGGCGGGACGCGGGACGCTGCGGCTTATTTGGCGCTTGTGCGCGGAATTGGCAAAGCTTCCGGCCGTATCGCTGGCGCTGCTCTTATTGGTCGTCTTGGCGTGCTTGCAGTGCAGTCAACGCAACTTGCGGGCGCTCTGGCGAAGATCCCAGTTACAGCCTACGTTAAGAGGCTGGCAAAACTGATGACTGGCAATCTTGGTTGGCGTGCCGCGATGCGCTCGGAGTATATCCAACGGCGTTTGAAGGAGATGCCCCCTATTGTGAGACAGGCAATGGAAGGGCTTGCGGCATCGAAGCCGAATAGGTTGAAGTATGAAGTCGCCAGAATCGGTCGGTTGATCTCCGGCGCTGACGCATTGTTCACGGCGGGCACGTATGCAATCCTCTATGACTACCATATCGGGCAGGCATTCGGCCTTGGTCTCCGTGGCGCTGAAGCGGTGGCATACGCTGAAAACGAGGCGCAACGGGCAACGGATGACGTAGCGCAACCAACAAGAGCGGGCGCTAGGTCCATTCTCGAAAACCGCTCAACAAGCCCGTTCATGCGGCTGGCCTGGGCGTTCGCTTCGGAGTCGCGGAAGAATCTGGGCTTGATGGTTGCCGCTGGAAAGTCTGGCATGACGAAGCCGCGCTTCATTCGCGCTGCTCTATTTGCAACGGTCTTGAACTCCGGCATTGCTTGGCTGATTCGCTCGGCTTGGCGTGATGTTCGCGACGCTGGCGACGATGAACTTCTTGATGAAGATCATTGGAGCGCTAAGCGCTTAGCTCTCGGCATTGGCACGGATTGGCTTCAAGGGATTCCAGTTTTTGGGCAATTGGTGCAAAGCTCCGTCTTCGCTGCGGCGGGCGAGTATCAACCCGAAGGGAACCTTTTTTCTGGCGTCTCCAGGTCCGTGAACGGTTGGGAGCGGATGCTAAGCGGCGAGTCGCAGGACACGCTGAAGGACATTGATCTCATTCTTTCCGGCCTCGCTCCGTTCAACGACACGATTTCGGCGGCGTCCAGCATGTCTCATCTGGCTCGCGACCTCAAAGACGTTTCGGTGAATTTCGTATCAGAATAACCTTGACGTTGGCGGCAGCGGTTCGCCGTGTTTAATCATGGCGGTCGAGTCAGAAGTTTCGAGCATTGAATACGCGGGCAACGAGTCCACAAGTACGGGCTACCCTATCCCGTTCCCATATCTCGACCCGTCGCACATCGAGGTCGGAACGCTCGATGAGGACGACGCTTTTGTTGCTCTCGGTGCTGATGAGTTCACAGTCAACGAGGACGACGACACCGTTACGACTGACCCGGCGATTGACTCGGCGGATACGCTCGTCATTCGGCGCACGTTGCCACTGACCCAGCCAACAGTTTACAATTCAAGTTCTCCCTTCCTTCCTGAGACTCACGAACAAGCCCTTGATCGGCTGGCAATGCAGATTCAGCAACTCGCCCGCGCTATCGACGGCGGCACGGCTACGACCTCAAGCCAGCTTGTCAACCTTGCCTTTGCGGACGCTTCAGCGAGGGCTGCGGCTACACCTTCCCGCGTTGGTCACCTCGGCATTCAGTTGGACAACAACACGCTATGGCGCGGAACCTCGTTAACTGCCGGGGCATGGTCCCAAGTCAGCGGCGTATTCACCTTTGAACGACTCGCTCTTACTGGCGATCTATCCGCACAAACCATCTGGCTTGGTCATCTTCCAAGGGCCGGAACGTTGACCGGCATTCGCTTCTGTCTTGACTCTTACCAGACTGTCAAAAAGGCCACCGTGAACGTCCTCAAAAATGGCGCGAATATCCTTTCCTCGGATCTCGAATTGACCGCTGAAACCGTCCTTGCAACAAGCGGCTTTGCATCCACTTCCTTCGCCGCTGGCGACCGCATCGACGTGGAAATTGTCAGTCTCTCCGGTGGTGGCGGCGATGATCCGCCGACCGGGCTTCAAGCAATCCTTATCTTCTCTGAACTATGAACGACCCACACGCGAACGCTGGCTTTGTCGAATTGACTGGCACTGATGAAATCGAGGCCGATATTCAAGGCTTCACCCCTGTAAACGGTGATTTTCAGATTACCGCAATCACTCTTCCAACGGTTCGCGGTGCTCGCGGCTATCGTGGCGATGCGGCTTTTCTGGCAACGATCACCTTCAAGGAAGGGGTCTATTACCCTATTCCCTGCACTGCCATTACTCCCGCAACTGGTGAGGCCATCGGCTGGCGCGACTGCTGATTTATGCAACTCGGATATTGCAACTCTCTGATTGGGCAGAACAGACCACGCGGCTCAGGCTTCACCGGGCCGCTGGATGCCTTCACGACGGGCTTGCTGGCCGCCTTTGATGCCGAATACCTGCTTTTAAGCACCCACGCCGGCGGTGCCTTCCGCGTTCGTGAAAGCATCGGCAACACGGAGGCGGTGATCGGATACACGGCGGGCCGCATCGATGCCACAGCCTTCAATGCCCACATCGGCGCGGGCAACGGCTACGGCGTGCGCTGGATGAATCAAGTCAGCGGCGGGACCGACCACGTGCAGACCAGTGATGCCACCAAACAAGGCCAAGTCCTGCTCAACCAGATCGACAGCGGTGCAGTGCTGAAACTGGACAACGTGAACGATGGCTATACCTCCTTCCTCAATCTGTCGGCACGGCCCTGGACCATTTACCTGGTGGAAAAAGGCGTGGCTGGCGGCACCACCCGCACCTTGCAGAGCCCGGTGGACAACCGCATCATCAGCACCAACCGCAACGCGAGCAACACCGCTTTCATCGGTGGCAATGTGTCGAATCATTATGCCGGCTTTGCCGCGCCGCACGTGGCGGCACTGGTCGGCACCGCTGGCGGCACGTCCTACTTTGTGGACGGCATCGACCGCACCGCCACCTCCGGCAACACCACACAGTTTGGGCAGATCAACCTCGGCATCGGCTTGATCGTGGAAGGTGCCAACTCCTGCGTGTGCACCATTCTCGTTTACAACGTGGCGCATGACAACACCACACGCGCCGCCATCGAGGCCGTGCTGCGCACCTTGCGGCCCTCCATCCCTTAAAACCACCATGCTGCGCTTCATTCCCACCACCAACACCGCTGGCCCGCAGCTCATCGCCGCGCTGTGGCGGCTGTCACGGACGGAACCCGGAGAGCAGGACACGCAGGGCTTTGGCACGCTCAACACCGCGCTGGACGGCAGTGTCTGGCTGGCGGTGGACACCACGGCCAGCGTGCGCGTGCATGCCACCGCGGAGCTTGACGGCATCGCGGATATTTTGCAGCCGTGGATTGATGCTGGCCAATTGCCAACTGATACCATTGCGGTGCTGGAGGCCTTTGTGGAGTCCAAAAGAGGGCAGCGTATGATCCCTTGGGAGGCCTTTCCCCAGCTTTTCAGGGACATTTCAAAGACCTATGCCGAAATGATCGCTGCCGGATTGCTGGCAGAACCCGCGATGCCATGAGCCTATTCTCCATCTTCAAGCGCAAACCTCAAGTTACCCGGCGTCGGTTTTCCGCACGCTATACGGCTGAGCTTGTGAGCGTATCCCTCGGCTTTCGTCCGTTGCTCGCGGATTATACCTTCGAGACCGTTACGATTGAAGACGTGAAAGCGGCGGCAAAGGCAGCTTTTCGCCCGTGGAAAGCGGAGAAATGGGATTGCGATAATCAGGCCTTGGCGACGCTCGTTGAACTGATGGAGCAAGGCTATAATGATTCCTCTCGCACTGCGCAACCGGCGGCGGGCGTGATGCAGGCGGATATTGACGGCGAGCGGCACGCTTTCATTTGGTGGATGGATATTGCAGGCATCGCCCGTGCATTCGACCAGACGACCGGCTTCGAGATCCCTGCTGACTCCATCAAGAACCCTGCCCGTTTATGACCCTGGAAGCCGCTCTATTTTCTGCCCTCTCTGCTGTCACTGCTGCCCTGGTGTGGACCAACATGCAGTTTTGGGCGCGGCTCTCTGCTGCTGAGAACACGATTCGGGAGTTGCGAATGGAGCTAGAGCTTTCAATCGGAGAAGCTGCGACACACAAGGCGAAGGCTGAGTTCTTTATGAACTGCCCGAAAAAGGATTGTCCGTTTCAAGTCAAACCTCATAAGGCATGACGCTTACCATTCTCCAGGATCAAGCACCTCAAGCGCCGGCGGACTCAGATGCTTCAGTTCCGCTGCGCTCTCCAGTTCGAGGGGTCGTCAACATCGAGCGGCTTGGCCTTCATCACGGCAGCGGATCGCATCGCGTTCGCGCAGGCGGGCAACTCTTCGCTGCCAAGTCTGAAGCTGAAGCTCTTGGCGCAATGGTCCAGCACTTCGCCAAAGGCGGGGCTGTCGTCACCTTCCAATTTCTCTAACCCACAACCCGCACACAACATGCAAATCGTAAACTTCATTGCAAATCACTGGCAGGATCTCGGCGCTGGTCTGGCTCTTGTTATCGGCGGGGCTCGCATCATCGTCAAGATTACACCGACACCAAAGGATGACAGCATTCTTGATTCTGTTGTCGGCTTCCTGAAGCACGTTGGCCTTCATATCGACAGCAAATAACCCTTTGGCGGGAGAGGGCCGCAGTCGTGAGGCGCGGCAAGGGTTTCGGTTCTTTTCCCTCATACCCTCTCCCGCCTATCCTTTCCATGAAGCCTCTCGTTCTCGTTCTAGCCCTGGCCTGCTGCTCTTGCAGCACCAAGACGACAATCTCCCCAAAGGGTGACACGGTGAACAGCGGCTACGGCGTGAGAACCATTGTCACGTTCCACCCTGACGGGCGCAAGACCATTGAGACGATTCCGATCAATCCGATTGAAGCGGCTGTTGGCGGCGCGGCGTCTGCGATTGCGAGGGCGTTTCTACTTTCCAAGCCAGCGGAAAAATGACTCTGACTATCGACATTCTCACCGTTTTTTATGTCGTCGTGTTCGGCGGGATGGCGGTGCTTTTTGTTGCTTCAATGCTATGAATTTAACCTGGGCCATAGCTACTGAAACGATACCTCCTAAAATGGTAGGTGACGTGCAACGCTTAGTGTCGAATGCCTGGGGCATCTGGGAAGAAGCCGTTCCGGCTCTACGCCCACAACAGATCATCAACCCTGTAGATGCTTGGTGTAGCATCGGTTTTGCTCCGCTGCCGCTTTACCCTGGGCGGATTGCTCAGCAGTCTATACGCGATGGAAAGCGCCCATTGATCGAGTTCGACCCGCGTGTTTCCTGGCGCTTTCGTTGGTGGCAAGGGCTGTTCAGTTTTAGTTATGTCGATTTTCTGCCGCTAGCTCTTCACGAAATCGGCCATGCCTTGGGGTTGCCTCACAAAGAAAACCCTGGCTCCATTATGTGTTCTCGTCCGGTACTGCATTACGTCGATGATGTGAGCGCCCATCTTGTGCAATCAATCCTTCACACTTCTGCTGTATGAGCACCAAAGGTTTTGCTTCATCCTTCGCCGATCTCGCCGACGTTCGGGCTTTCAAACGCGCCAAAGCTAAGGGCATGACAGACCAAGAAGCCTTTCGTTATGGCGACAACGGGATTGGTTGTTTCGGTGATGATGTCACTACGCTGAAGATCCCTTACGTTGCTGTGCCGCCTGACGATATGGTTGAGCGTTGGGGCAGCGTGAAGGCCGCAAAGCACAAGCCTGTTCTAGTCACTATCAACGGCGTCACCCATCGCTGTATTGTCGGCGACCGGATGCTGTGGAGAAAGAACATTCGCAACAAGGCGGTTATCGACCTGGCGCCCGGCGCTCAAGCGGCTTTCGGGCTGAAGCCTCCGTTCATGGTTCCTGCTTCCTGGGTGTGGGCGTAGCGCTCAATTAATGGTTCAGCTTTGCAACCCTGTCGCTGCGTTTGACAATCCGCTCTTTCTGCCCTTCGAGCATTTGCACGGCGATCTGACGCGCTGCCGTGTAATCCGTCGTCCCGAGTCCAGAATCAAACGGGTGAGATTTAGACCGGCTTCGACAGCGCCAGACTCCGCCGCGTCCTTTGGTGAGGGTGTATCGCCTGCCTTCATACAGGACGAACTTGCGGGCGCTTGCGGACGTTTTGCGGTCACTGCCCCCTTGTTCTGCATTTCGTTCTGGCTTCGCCTTCATTGCGCGAACATTGCGCGGAAGCTGCGTAATGCAAGGCTTGAAGTGGTGCCGGTGGTCGGACTCGAACCGACACGTTCTCTCGAACACAAGATTTTGAATCTAGCGCGAATCCCTTATTTTATCGGCTCTGTAGCTTAATGCGGGCGCAACAGCGGGCGGTTGACCGTGGGTCTAAGTTTCGCCCATGAGAATCCTTTCCTCTATCATCTGGGGCATCGCTGGCCTTTTAGCTGGCGGCGGTGGCGCAGCCATGCTTTCCGGCCTTTCATTCATGCTGACGGGGCGTTCGGTGAACGCGCCGAACTTCCGTTGCAGCAAACGCCACAAATCCGCCGTTGCTGAACTAAATGTTCAGCCGACTAACCAGTCGAGAGCGGCGCGGTATCGAGCGGCGCGCAGTTTGTAAGTGTCAGCCCGCAATTTCATCTCTGAGGCACGTTCGCGGATAGCTGGATGATCACTTTTCTCGCACTTCCCAGCGTCCATAAGGGCTGAGTGTGCGAAGCCGTCATCCATCGTCGCACATCGCTGCAAAGCCTCGCGAACGGTCGCGGCTGAACAATGCGCTGCTGATCCAACTGTCGGGGCGGTGGTATCACTCATGGTTTTGATTTTGTTTGCGTCGCGTTTGTTTGGCATGGCGGAACTGTAATAGGTGGGAGACCACCCGCAACAAAATAAATTAAAATAATTGAAAAAGTGTTTGACGGGCGGGAGTACACCAGCAAGAGTTGCGGTGCGAGACCACCAACATTTACCCACAACAGAAACTACCATGCCTCAAGTCGTAGCCATCCTAAACAACGCCGAGCATAAGGCGCTCACTCAACGAGCCAAACTAGAGCGGCGCTCGCTCGGGAACCAGTTAATCGCTGAAGCCTTTCTGAGCGCAGGCCGGGATGTTCCCGAATACCTCAACAAGCCAGCGAAACGCGCCGTCAAGAAATCAGCCAAAGCAAAAGCATGAAACTCCACCGCGCCAAGTTCACGCACCTGGAAAACCTAATCGCCGAGTGGTCGCAGTATGTCGAGCGGATGGCGTCGGATCTTCGCCGGATGCGCTTCGCCGGAAGCTTGGCGGAACACTTCAAGATTGGTGCTCTTAGTTCCGGCCAAGCTGCACAAACCATCTGGCGCGAAATCAAAGCGGAACGCAAACGCTAACCCTTTTCCTCTCGCCCGAAAGGGTCAACACCGGGCTGCACTCTATACGGCAATTGCAGACCAACGAGCGCCGGGGGAGGAAACCTTTTTCACTACTATGCAAACTGAATCACTACCGCCCTCTTGGGCACTTTGGGCCGTTCTTGTAATTGGCATCATTGCAAGCCTGAAGATCGCTCGCTCTCTCACTGTGGATCTCTACGCATCAGAGGAGGAAGAGGAATGACAATCTTCATGCAGTGCCTCCTTTACTCGCCTGTCGTCGTCCTGATTGCCTGCGTTGTGAAGGATGAATTGAATTACCGCGCAACCCGCAACACCCGCCGCAAATGATGACCGTTGAACCCGACGAAAAGGAAATCTGGCTGACCGTGCATGAAGTAGCTAAGGTGTGCAAGAAGTCACTTCGGCAGGTCCAGTATTACGCTGCGGCTAAACCTGGGGAGCGTGCGCTTCTTCAAGCCTCTGGCGGTCGCCCGTGCGTCGTTCGCCTCGATCACTTCAAGAAGTTCTTGCGTCGGAAATTCCCGACTCGTCCAGAGTTCACCATCGCTGAACTCGATGCTCTTCGCCCAACAATGATCTGGTGTCGCTCGCTTCACCTGAACCATTCGCACCTTGTCAGACCAGACGGCACGACGGCTTGCAGTGGCGCAAGCAACGGCGTCAAGCTGCCTTACGGGGCGGCCTGGATTCCCTGCGAAGCTGGAGACTATGGGCGCAAGTGCACGCGATGCATGGGGCACGCTGAGAAATAATTTACTGCCTGGATACGGGCAACCAACACAACCAACAAGATACCAAAATGCAAAACGCACTCACTGAAACCAAGCCTCTCTTTCAACCCCGCGCATCTGCTCTCGCAGTGATGGCTGGGCGATTCAACGTCGAGCCTGACAAGCTGCTTGGCACGCTCAAGAATACCGTCTTCAAGGGCGCATCAAACGACGAGCTTCTTGCTCTCGTCGTGGTCGCCAATGAATACGGGTTGAACCCTCTCACCAAGGAGATTTACGCCTTCCCGGCCAAAGGGGGCGGTATTGTACCGGTCGTCTCCGTCGATGGTTGGAACAACGTTGCTAACTCCCACCCGCAAATGGACGGGATGGAGTTTGAGTTCGAGCATGACGACCAAGGCAAGCTTGTTTCCTGCACCTGCATCATCTGGCGCAAGGATCGCAACAGGCCAATCAAGGTGACTGAATACCTTTCCGAATGTCGGCGCTCAACAGATCCCTGGAAGATGGAACACCGCATGTTGCGTCACAAGGCATTGATCCAATGCGCCCGCGTGGCCTTTGGTTTCAGTGGCGTCTATGACGAAGACGACGCCCGCCAGATTGGCGGCATGGTGGACGTTACGCCCGTTCCTGCTGCGGTGGTTGAGAAGGTGGAGGTCAAGCAAGAGCCCGCGCCACAAGCCCCAATCGAGGCCGATTTCAAGCTTAACGAAACGCCTGTTTCTCTGCTCGATCAACTTGCCGACCGCATTGCTGCCAGTGGTTTTGGATGGCCTGCAATCGCTACGGAAGCTGAGCAGGGCGGCTTGTTCCTTGATCCTCTCATTCCTATCAATGAGCAGCCAGAGGACGTTCTTCGCGATGTTCTCGGCGCATTCGAGGCCATCGTTTCCAACCTCAAAAAATAAGACCATGACAACTGAACAACTCGTACAAATCATCAAAGAGGCTCCCGATCAAGTGACGGAGGTTCTTTCCGAACTTAGCCCGCACATTCGCGAAGCGGCAATCGTGTCGCTTGCTGCGAGTCAAGACAGCGAGAAGGCCAAGGCCGCGGTTTCCGTTGGCTTGACGCTTTCGATCAACCTTGCAACGTCTCCCGTTTCCTGGAAGCTCGAAGGCGCTGTTTCCGTGCGCCACAAGGTCGCCGGGGAAGATCAGGTTGCTGACCCTACGCCGGAGCTTGCGCCTGGGTTTGGCAAGGGGCGGAAGGGTAAAGTGGAAGGGGGTGAAGCATGACCCGAGAAGAACACCTTCAACGAATCGCAGCCAAGTGCCGGGAGCTTCTGGCGATTGCTGAGAAGCCATTGCTAGCTAGGAATCAAAAGTGTGGCTGCGTTGTTTGCATCTATGATAGCGATACAAACTGTTATGAATGCAGCACGAAAAACTGCGGAAATCATGCTTTAGGGCAAATTCCAGAGCCTGTTTATCAACCACACTGCGCCGGACCTGATGAAGCCGGATGGAATGCTACCATTGCGGCTATTGAACAAGCTAGACAAGTTATAGCTTGTTACGAAGCAGCTAGAATAGAGGGTCTAAATGAAAGGCTTTGTGAGAGTCAATATGAACCAGGAACTCTGCGAGACTTGGTTGAGCGGAGACTTAGCTATGGTGAGACTGAAGCGATAAACCTGCTTGACTCCATTATTGCCGCATGGCCGGAGGAACTTCTATGACCAACGACCCAAGACGCGGCCTTCCCTCTGCCTCAGCAATGGACCGGCTCGAAGCCTGCCCTGCATCATTCCACGCATCGAAAGGCTTGCCAGACTCAAGCAGCGATGGCGCCGAAAGCGGAACACGCATTCACAAGTCGCTGGAAACTGGCGACGCATCGGAGTTGTCACCGGATGAACTGGACACGTTCGAGATGTGTCAGGAGCAAAGGCAACAGATTGTTGAGGCGTGGTATGGCTCCGACCCTGGGCATGGCGTCCTTGATCCGTTTTTAGAAGTCCGTCTTGGTCTAACCAATATCGGCGGAGTCGTCGAGGTTACTGAAGAGACAACGGCAACGCTCCGATTTACCGGGCAAGCTGACGCTATCGCCATCGACGGCAAACGCGGGCTGGTGCTCGACTACAAGACCGGGCGCGGCGATTACGAACACGCCACCGGAAACCGTCAATTGCGGGCACTGGCTGCGCTTGCTGCTCGCCGCTGGCGTCTTGATTCAGTGCGGGTTGCTATCGTGCAACCCTGGGCCGGGAAACCGACCGTGGCGGACTTTGACGCGCAAGGTATCGTTGACTCCCTGAACTGGCTTTCTCGAACGCTCGAACGAGTGACCGCCGCAACGCCTGAAGACCTGAACGCCGGGGAGCATTGCAAATGGTGCCGCGCTAAGGCTGTCTGTCCCGCATTCCGCGAAGCCGCGCTTGCACCAGTAAGCAACATGGCAATCAACCTTCCCGTCGATCCTGAGACAGCGAGGGCTGCATTGTTTGCAAGGGCGATGGAGTTAGCGCCGGAAAGTCTAGCGCGTCTTGTGCGTGGCTTGAAGCTTGTCGGCTGGTATCAGGCGGCAATCGAGGGCGCGGCCAGAGTGCGGGCGGAATCGGACGCGGAATTTCAGCAGTATTTCCGACTCGTTCCAGGTAACGAGGTTCGAGAGATTACTGACGCTCAAGCAGCTTTTGAGCTCGCCTCGAAACATGGTGTTTCAGCACCGGCCTTTATGGATTGCGTCAAGGTGGGCGTGGGCGGATTGGAAGCCGTCCTTCGCGAAGCCAGTGGCCCCAAGATCACCAAAAGCGGAGCGCCACACAAGACGCAAAAGGCGATGTCTTCCGATGAAGCCAAAACGCTCGTCAACACCTTGGAGCAAGTCGGGGCACTCAAGCTCCGGCAGAATGCGCCGCAACTGGAAGCCGTGCCTTTGGCATTGGTGGACGAATAACCAACACACCAAACTCTCTCAATGAACCCAATTCAGAACGCCATCATTTGGCTTATTACCAAGGCCAGCGCCGACGATGAACGAGCAGACGCTCTGCCTGAGAATCCCTTTCTTGCCAAGTTGTTACGCGAAGACGCGGAAGCGGCGCGGAAGTTGGCCAACTCACTTCAACCATTATCCGGTCTATAAGCTATGGGTAAGCTATCCCTATCAATAGACTTATGCCAACTCCAGGGTGCGCAGATTGTCACGTCAAAGTCAGGCACTCAATGCCTTGTACTCAACCTGAACGAAAGCCGCGCCAAGCTCTACAACAAGAAGGACGGAACGCTTGCGGTCTATCTTCGCCTAGAAGCCGTTGGATCTGACAAGCTGCGGAATGAGGATACTCATTTTGTGGTTGAGCCGACGACCAAAGAGGAACGCGAGGGCGGGCTGAAGTTTCCTATCATCGGCAACGGGCGCGAATACGTGAATACCGTTGGACAGCCTCAACGGCAGCAACAGCAACCTCCGCGCCAACAACAGCGCCAGCCTTCGCGCTATCAACCGCCACCGCCAGAGCATGAAGGGCAATGGGTGGGTGAAGATAACGAAGACATTCCATTTTGATATGAGCACACCCCTTTTCCTGAAACTACTCGCCGTGAATCGGCTTCCTGAACCAACGCCGGAACATCGTTTTGACACTGCGCGAAAGTGGCGTTTTGATTTCGCTTTCATTGCGCACAAGGTGGCGCTTGAGGTTGAGGGCGGAATCTTTACCGGGGGTCGTCATACTCGCGGGAAAGGATTTCTAAACGATATGGAGAAATACAACGCCGCGGCTCTCCAGGGCTGGCGCGTGCTGCGGGTCACGCCCTCGACTCTCTGCACGTCCGCAACGTTCGACATGCTCAAGGTTGCTTTGGGTGATGTCGTTGAGGGGCAGAAACTTCTTGACCTCAGCCATTGAGGTTCACCCGATTCATTCAACATCGCTGCACCCGATGAGAACGACTTTCAATCTTCCCCTCTCTATGCCGACCTCTTGGGGTCGGGGTGCACATAGAGAGGGATCTTTTTGCCTATGAGAATCCGCACCATCAAACCTGAGTTCTTTCTTCACGAAGCTTTGTTCGAGTTGGAGATTGAAACTCAACTTCCTGTTCGTCTCGCCTTTATTGGGCTGTGGTGCGCTGCGGATCGCGAGGGGCGCTTCAAGTGGGAGCCTCGGAAACTTGGAATCCAGATTTTGCCGTACGACTCAATCGACTTTTCACGCGTGCTTGACGCGTTGTCGTCGCGTGGATTCATTTTGAAATACGCGTCAACGTCGGGTGAAATCGGTCTGATTCCGTCCTTTCCACGTCATCAAATCATCAACAACAGGGAAAAGCTCTCGGAATTGCCTGCGCCTCCTGAATCCTTGGAATATCAACCCTTTGACGCGTGCTCGACGCGTGAAGAACGGAACGACGACGTTGAAAAGTTTCCCTTGAGTGGAAGGGAAGGGAAGGGAAAGGAAGGGAACATGGAAGGGAAAGGAACAAGTACCCCCAAAGCCCCCAAGGGGGCCGCGTCTCTTTCGCCGGAACAAATCGAAGTCGGTTCTTGGTTTGGTCGTAGAGCCTCAATCGCATGGAGCGAGAAGGAAGCAAAAGCCTGGGCTATGCTCTCCCCTGATTCCGTGACTGAGGGAATCGCCGTTCTCGCTCCCCCGTATCGGGCTAAGGTCAAATTCACGCGACAAGACCTCCAGACGCTTCTGAACAACTGGCTAGGGGAGATTGACCGCTGGCGCAATTGGGCGGCTCCTGTGGCCTCTGACGTGAAGCCGTTGGCCTCCGGCGAGGGTCTGTCATTCCTGGATGACCCGCAGGCCGTGTTTTTCGCTGAGGACCGGGAACGGGAATTGGCGATGAGTAACCAATCTTAACCAATATTGACGCCATGAAAACACAACCTCGCCCCCGCACGTCTTACCGCTATCGCTGCCCTCATTGCGGCAAGGTAGTCACTCGGGAATGTGGAGATGAGCGCCCGAAGCAATGGCGAAAGTCATTCTGCGAAACGACGGGCAAGGATTCCCGCCTTCAACTCATGCCAGCTATTGACGAGGTGACCCGCACTGTGAGGGCCCTGAAACGTGCTGGACGCTGGCTGAACATTTAATCTCAACCAACATCGAACATGACAGACCTAGACCGAGAAATTTTGAAGATTGCCGTTAAGCCTGAGCTATGCCCCGAGACAAGGGCGCTAGTGATGGCGGCTGGAGCGATTCAAGCTGGCGCTTTGACGCTTACGGACGCCATCGCGATCCTACAGGAAGAGGGAACACCGCGCCTAAACCTGCCCTCAGAAGAGGGGCGCTTGATGGGTGCGGAGTTGGCCAGATTGACCGGGCCCTGCCCGAATGCCTGCGAGTCCTGCGCGTACAGGCTTGGAACGATCCCCAATCAATCGGCAACTACTGTCACTGACGCGCTGGAGTGCACGCTTAATGGCGACGTATTCGCCTGCCACGTGGACGGCAAGCCCTGCCGAGGATGGCTTAATTCTCGGGAGCAACCGCAAATCATTACTCAAGCATGACCACACCACCACCTATTAGCCCCGAAGATATGCGGAATCTCCAGGAAGTCGCCGTTTCGTATCGTGCTCGAATGGCAGCACTCGAAGCAGATAGAGCCACTATCCCGCAAAGCTCAACCGCTGAGCTTGTCGTTGAGTCCCTGGAACGTGTCCAGGTGCGCAAGTGCGTTGACTGCGGCGAGCAGTTCGAGGCAGTCGGCTTGACGGCCTATTGCGATCCCTGCGGCATTCGTGTTGACGCTGAATCTGCGCTGCCTCCGGTGAAGAATCTCGACTCGTCCTGGCCTAAACTCCACGCTGGCAAGCTCCGCGAACTGCATGGCCCGGCTCTCAGGATGGGGGAAAAACTCTCGTCGCGCATGTTCGGCAATCGCGTTTGTGTCCTGGCTGGCGACCGGGGGCGCGGAAAGACTCAGATTGCAACGTTCATCGCTTACTCTCGGATCTGCAAGGGGCACGATTCGGGTATTTACTGCCGCGCTTGGGACATGGTGCGGCTTTGCTCTGGCTACGACAAGGAGGCGATTAAGTCGCTTCAGGCATTCCAGCGGGTGCCGTTTCTCTGCATTGACGAGGCACATCGAGTCGACCCAAAGCACATTCACGTTCTTGAGTCGGTGATTGACGCACGGTACGCGAATCGTCGCCCGCTGATGGTGATTGGCAATTGGCTGAGCGAGGAAGGAATGCTCAATGGCGAGAATGTTTCAGGGCAGCATCTACACGGTCTAGGGCCTACCATCATGGACCGGATCAACGAGCATACGGCTAACCGGACCGGGGGCGTTGTTTGGTGTCGGTGGGAGAGTTACAGGAGGAACGCTTCCGCTGAGCTACCGCCGCCAAGTGGCCCCGCATCAACTCAAGGCGCTGTTGGCTGTTAGCTCCGGCAGATTGTTCATCCACTTTCCCAAGACCCACGACCATGACCAAAGTATTCAATCAACTTACTGTCGGCGAACTTATCAAAAAGCTCGAATACATCTTCGACCAAAACCAGCCGTTGGCGTTCTGCAAAGGACTCTACCCGGCAGACTTCTGGAGCTATCGTGGATACTATGAAGACCTCGCTATCGGTGTGACCACGTTCCCCGTGACTGTCGGGGGATGGCTCGCGAAACTCAAAGAGCAGATCGGTAAAGAGCACGATGGATGGAAGGGCGGCACCTATACCGTGTGTGAAGACACGGCTGTTTGGGTGGCTGTCGAGCACCGTGACACCGGCCCAGCGATCACTGATGTGAAGCCAAAAGACGGCTGGGTGAAGCTCTCTCTAACCCATGACGACTGAGTGGATGAACGCCAAAGCTGGCCGGCAGCCTTTGCCGTCTGGTCAAGCGACCTGTTCGGAGGTTGATAACCGGGGATGAAAGGGGTTAGCTGCAATCCTGTCCAATGCTTTTTAGTTATGAACTCAACCTTTGACATCGCGGTAATTAGTCCGCTCCATGACTTATGATCGACGGAAGTAAACCACTCGAAAACCCTCGTTATGAGCGTTTTGCCTGCGAGCTGGCGAAGGGGTCTAGTCAATACGTGGCTTATCATGTGGCCGGGTTTACACCCAATCGCGGCAATGCTACACGGTTGAATGCGAATGAAAGCGTTCAGGCTCGCGTCGCCTGGATCAAGGAACAAGCGGCGACTGACACCATTTTGACCATTCAGGAAAAGCGGAAATTCCTAGCCAAAGTGGTGAGAACTCCAATCGGCAACGTTGATCAGGATAGCGATTTGTGCCAAGAGTTCGCGAAGACTTCCGACTCCATCAAGTTCAGGATGCCTGACAAGCTGGCGGCTATTCGATTGGATAACGACCTAGCTGGCGACGGCTCCGAAGCTGCGGCTCAACTTTCAAGCGTGCAGGTTTTGGCGCAGATTATGGGGGTGCGGAAATGAGCGCCGTGAATACAATCAATGCTCTAGAGCGGTTATGCCTCATCAGATTTGCGCGGCGTCCCGACTCTGCTGGATGGTGGTATGACACTCAAGAGGAACGATGGAGGTGGATATTCCAAGATCCAGGACATGGTTTATGCGCTCGCAGTGGTAAGCGTGAAGGAGACTACTGGCCAGTATCGAGCTACAAAGGCCACGCGGATCGCTGGTATGGACCATGGAGTCTGCCGAACACCCAGGATCAGACACGGCGAGCGCAAGACTAAGTTTACAGTGCAGACAGCCCCGAGCCGTTGTCTGCATCAGATTTGCGCGGCTCGGTTACGACAATCCCATGAAGATCGAAGACACTATAATCAACCCAAATGCCATTCCAGCTATCGGCGCTCCCGGCACTCCAAACCATGTTCCGGGCTACCCGACCGCTGGGATTCTGTGGAGAGTGACAGCAGTATCCAATGAAGGATTTATTGCGCATCCGTGGGGAGAGCCTGAATCGTCACATGCATTCACAAACTCGCAAGCAAAGTGGTTTAATGCGTGGGATGAGCCGAACGGACAAGAGCACCTATGACGCCCGACACCGCCACTTCGCTGCAAATGGAGCTTCCAAGCGTCTCCCCCGCTCAAACTCTGGACGGGGCGGCATTAGGTGACTCGCTTTGTTCGCCTTCATTTGACCGCGCCACCTACAAAGAGGAATGCGAGAAACGCTGGCACGGGGAATGCCTGCGAGACGCGCTGGCCAACTGGAAACAATGGCAGGAAATCCATGCCGAATTGCTGGAAGCGATGCGAAGCTACAAGCGCAATCCCGGCATGGTGGATATGGCTGGAACTTGGCACGCAGACGGCAGCCTGACCGACTTCGTGTGGAAAATGCAAAGTGCATGGCAGCCGAACAAGAGCCGACTCGACCCGTTCCTAGACTTTTGCGACCACTATCAGCGCGTGTTCCTGCGCCGTGGCCTGCTGATCTACTGCGGGATGCTATTGCGATCTATTGAGGCGAACGCATAAGCTCATGGACGCCGCCCCCAAGACTCTCGAACTCGACAAGGACGCCCCTCGGCGTTCCATGCAGCGTCTTGTTCTGGCTCTTGGGGTTGAGGTGTGGCTGGGCGATTGCATGGCCATTGCGCCGACACTGCAAGGCGTGGATGCGATCATCAGCGACCCGCCCTATGGCATGAAATGGGACACGAACCTTGCGAGATTCAGCGGGGGCGATGCTGCCAGCGTGAAGAAGCGCGGCAGCGGCAGGGACTACGGAACGCCAATCGAAGGCGACGACAAGCCGTTCGATCCCTCGCCCTGGCTGGCGTGGGAAAAGGTGGTGCTGTTCGGGTCAAACCACTTCGGCGCACGGCTGCCAGTGGGAACTAAACTGATCTGGATCAAGCGCAACGATGAAGCCTTCGGATCGTTCCTGAGCGATGCCGAGGAAGCGTGGATGAAGGGCGGGCATGGAATCTACTGCAAGCGCGACCTCTCAATCACGGGGGAAGCCAAGACGCGAATCCACCCGACACAAAAGCCCGTGCCTCTCATGGCGTGGTGCATGGACAAGGCGAAGGTGCCGGAAGGAGCAACCGTGCTAGACCCCTACATGGGCAGCGGATCAACGATCATCGCCGCAATCCGCACCGGGCGGAAAGCAATCGGCATCGAGAAAGACCCGGAACACTTCAAAAACGCCGTGGAACGGATCAAAAACGAACTCGCCCAGGGGGATCTATTCCTTGGGCATAACGTCCAAGGCCAGCCACGGCGAGAGGCGGACGTGGCAATGGGCGAGGACTGAGCCGAGCCGTTGGACTGCGCCGCCTTGTTCGTCCCCGTTCTCCCAGACTCCCGAAAGAAAGTCACAAAAAGTTACATTTAGCGTTTGACTCTCTGTAACCTTGGGTTAATATCTCCCGTAACCCAATCCAAGCAATATGAATACAAACAGCACCCCAGGAAACTCGCCAGTCATCGAACGCCAAAAGAAAGTTCGTCAACCTCAACAACTCTCAAAAGCTATGGGAGAGGCTTTATACTCTCTCTTCGGTCCTAACGGCCAATCCGTTCCAGTTCATAAATCGGAAACTGCAAGGCTGGCAGCATTCATGGAACTCCAACGGCACGGCATCGTTGAGATCAGAGCAACGGTGGAAGTCGGTCTGTATAACGTGCTTCGCCGCCAACGCGATCTCAATGCAAAAGACAACGCATGAAATCGCCAAAACCAAATCAGACGTTGGCTCAGGTCTTCATGGCCGAGCCGATGACCGCCGCCGAATACAAAGCCACGCGGGAGCGGCTGGGGATGACCCAGGCCGCTCTTGCCGTTGCGCTGGACGTGAGCCGCAAGGCCATCAACGAACGGGAAGCAGGCGGCACCATCACGCGAGAAGCTGCCATGGCGCTAGAGCTTCTGGCGCTCCGAACGACCCCAAAGCGCCGCAAGGGGCCGAACAAGAGTTAGACAAACATAACTGTGGACGAATCAGAAAAGCATAACCGAAAAATACTAAAATTCTAGATGACCATGAATAATATAAACCGAATCCTGCGCTTTTTGTGGCTGATGATCCGCTTCCCGTTGGGCGTCATCTTGCTGGTTGCCTGCCTGATTGCTACTCCCATTCTATGGATTCAATTCCCTGTTCCTGTGCCGTGGTGGGCTTATGGGTTGGCAAGCATTGGCGCGCTTTTCTTTGCGGGGATGGGAGTTCTTATCTTGGTGTCTTTGTGCTGCCTTCCCTTTATTTTTGCAGATGAGGTTGCAAAAGCCTGGAGACGTTCCGACCCTTCGTCACGATGAAAAGACTTTTAGCCATCCTTGCTGCCCTCGCTCTTTGCGGTTGTTCGACGAACTACGCCGGTAGGACCTATGTTGGATGGTGGCTATCAACTCGACAGGTTCCGTCTATTTCATTTCACCCATGAACGAAACCGAAGAACAAGCCTTTGAAAGGCTCCTCGAGCTTGTCAAGGATCGCAACTGGCGGTTGTCCTCCGGCTTCTACTTGATCGAGTCGAAGCCGGACAACGACCCGAACGCACCAGGGCGCATTACTCCCTTCGTCATGCGCAAAGAGCAGGCGGAAGTTCTGGCGACTCGGCACACTCGGAACTTCCGGCCCAAGGCGCGAAAGTTGGGAATCTCGACAGTCCTTGTTCTCGTGAATGGCGATGAGTGCGTTTGGACTCCAAACCTTTTCGCTGCGGTAATCGACAAATCGGAAGGGGATGCTTTCGGCAAGCTCCAGATGTTCCGTTTTGCGTGGGAGAATGGTCCCCGGCATCCTAACCCTGGCATGGCGCAACTGTGGCGGTGGGTCCATGAAGCGAACCCGCTCACTGTGAACAACGATAGCGAACTGGCATGGTCGAATGGTTCCAGGTTTGAGGCGTCGGCATCCGTTACCGGAAACACTCCGAACCGCCTTCACCTTTCGGAGCTTGGCCCCATTTCAGCGCAGTTCCCGAAGAAGTCGCGTGAGATCCGGCGAGGTTCAATTAATGCCGTTTTGCCTCACGATATAGTTGATATCGAAACGACGATGGAGGGCGGTCAGTTTGGGGTGTGTTGGGACTTCTGCGAACTGGCGTTGTCGTCGGTTGGCAAGGAGCTTTCGCCCGTCGATTGGAAGTTTCACTTCTACCCTTGGTTTCGCCATCCATCTTATCGGATCGTAGGCGGGAAGCCTCGCAACGAGGAAACACTAGATTATTTCGAGAAGCTTCGAGAGAATCACGGCATTGTTCTTGAAGATGAGCAGATGGCGTTTTGGGAGTCGAAGCGCCGGGAACAAGGCGACGACATCTGGCAGCAATATCCTTCAACAATCGAGGAAGCTACGCGGGCGGTCGTGGCTGGGCAGATTTACCCGCTGCTTGCCAGCTATCGGCAGGCGGGGCGCGTGTGCGACTTCGAGCCGGAACTTGGGCAACCGTTGTATTGCTTCTTCGACCTGGGCGCATCTGACAACATGGCTGGATGGTTAATGCAGCCCTGCGGAAAAGACTGGAACGCACTCGATTGGTGCGCTGGCGAGGGCGTCGGGGCGGAAGCCGTGGCCGAAGTCATTCGTGCATGGGAACGGAAGTTTGGGCCGATGGCTGGCGTTTACATTCCGCACGACGCCAATATCACCGACAAGGGGGGCGGCAAGACCTACCTTTTCCAGCTTCTCGCGTGCAAGATCAACCCTCGAATCGTTCACGTTGTGCCGCGCATCCCTGATGTGTGGATGGGTGTAAACGAGGTTCGGAAGCGCCTAGGCCGTGTCTGGTGGCATTCGCGCACGGATAGACCTGTAACGACCCCTGACGGCGACAAACTGCCCTCTGGCGTTGGTCGTCTGGAGAATTACCGGAAGGTCATCACGACGAGCGGGATTACCAAGTCGATACCATTCAAGGATGGCGTTTGCGATCATACGGCGGACGCCCTGCGCACCTGGGCGGAGGCGGATAGCCTCAGCATGATTACGGCTGGAACCATTGACGCTGCGCCTAGGTCTTCGCGGCCTGTAACGCAAATGCGGGCAATGATGGGGCTGCGGGGGCGGGCTGGACTTACGCCGACGCATTTCCATGATTGCACAGGTTCAACTAATGGAATTGGCAAGATTACAGCGCCTCAGAGCCTCTAAGCATATCCATGACCCCATGGCAAAAAGCCCTAGACCTCTACGCCATCACAGGCAACAACGACACCCTAGGCGCGGACGTGTGGCTCCATTTCCAGCACGGCTACGTTGTGGCAACCCCTGAAGCCTTCGCGATGGTCCGCCCGGTATGGTCGCACTGGGAGCGGTCGAAGCTGGACGACATCACCCAGACGGACCCTGAAGGCGATTGCTGGTATATCTGGTGCCTGACAGGTTCCCTTGCCGTGGCCGCATCATGGCTCCCCTGCCCCAAAAAATGGCTTGCGTTTGCTCGTCGTGGTTCGCCCCGTCTGGTGAGTTGGAACCGCCTAAGCCATGAAATCACCCGACAATTCCGCCGCAATCAAAGAGCAAAAAGCCGCTCGCCAGCAAAGCCAGAAGCAGTTTGAACTGCAAATGAGGATGATGAAGCAGCAGGCTGAAGCGGCCGGCTCCATCAAAACCCCAACTTTCCGGCCTGCATCGCCACCGACACAAGCAAGCCCTGATGCTCTCGAAGCTGCGACGGAGCAAAAGCGGCGGTCGAAGCGGCGTTTTGGCGTGCAACGTACCGTGATGCGCGGCGAAGGGAAACTCGGCTCAACACCTAGCCTGGGAGGCGCAAAGCCAGCATGACAGGCGAGGAAATCGTCAAGCTCAACGACCAGATGCGGACCGACGTATCTGGCATGGTTAGCCTGTGGGATGAGTGCGGGGCGATGTGCCTAACTCGCAAGCTCTCCGTCATCACGAACGCTTACGGCAACGGAACTGCCTCAACGCAAGGCTACACGCCAGACCAGAGATTGTTGAACTCGGCAGCGATTCGAGCCAATGAAGCCTTAGCGGCTGGCTGTGTATCGTGGATCGTTCCAAGTGATTCGCAATGGTTCACCTGGAAGCCAGCGCCACAACTCCAGGGCAAAGCAGCGGTTGAGGATTGGCTTGCTCAATGCTCCGAAATCGCGACGGCTTACCTTGCATCGAGTAACTTTTACAATCGTGTGCATGAAGCGTTCGCGGATTGGTCAACGTTTGGCATTAGCTCGTTGTCAGTGCGCGAAGGGAAGCGGCATCCACTGCACTGTCACACGCACGATTGCGGCTCTTACACCGTGGCTGAGGACGATGAGCTCTATGTCCACCGCTGGTTTCGTGAAGTCCAATGGACAGCCGATCAAGCACGGGCTCGCTTCGGTGATGATCGTTTGCCGGAACGTGTGAAGCAGCATATCGCAAGCGGCAAGATTAACGAGAAGGATCGCTACTTGCACGCGATCTATCCCCGCGAA
>OFQW01000012.1_pt1 | contig 39344 bp, 56 predicted proteins | sample 1542941 | NCBI WGS metagenome assembly OFQW01 (sample SAMN07774219, study PRJEB24372) | wastewater metagenome | isolation source: Exp Tend NO 90WW | collected 2016-02 | reverse complement strand
GGGCACCTTCCTAACTTCGCAAAAACACACATGAGGTCGTAAGACCAATACAAAAACTCCCAGTCTCGTGGTCCGAAATAATCTCCCGAGCCTAGTTGCCAGACCTAGACAAACACTGGCGTTCGTGTTATAATAGATGTACAGTTTTATAACACTCTATCAAGCAAGCTTGTCTTGCGTAACAAAATAAAAAGGAAAACAAATAAATGGGTATATTTAAGAAATCTAGTGTCCCACACAACACTAATGACGCACCCGAGTTGATTGCCGCTTCTAACGATGAGGCTAATAACCCTGTCGTACAAGGCAAAGACCACTCAGACAAAACTCTACAACGCAAAGAAGGCGAAAGCCAGCAAGAGTATAACGAGCGAATTCCAGTAGCTCTACAACCTGTTCAACCTGCTCCTACTCACAGCTACCTAGGCGAAGGGCTCTAGACATCATGGGATTGCGTGAGAAAGCCCTCCGGCTCATCTCCTCTTGGAACGAGAAGCTAAGAGCGAAGAGAACTCCTCCTCCACAGAGGGGCTTTTCTCATAGCACCCCGGCACCCGTCGTATATATCGACCCAGAAGAGCAGAAGCGAAGAGAAGGCGAGACGTATGACCAGTATTGCCGAAGAGTCCCGCTTTATTTCCAGCCTGTCGATGCTGTCAAACTCAGTTATAGGGGGAAACCGCTATAGGACACTTGACTATTCGCTCGACGAAGCCGTCTGAGATCCAGGAATTTGTACGGCGCGAGAACCCAGAACTTGCCCGAGCCACGGCCGGAGAGTCGCTGAAGAACTACCAGACCCTCAATGGTGGGACTGGTTCTACTTTTCACGACATCGAACGCTCATGGCTGAAATCATTGGGCTATGAAACCTGGGATCTCTTCCTGAATTCAATTGGATACATTGTTGGAGTAACACGTGAAAACATCCGTAACTTCCTCAGTCATTGGACATCAGGCTATTATTTACAAGAAAACGGCACCGACAAGTATCTTCTTGAAGACGGCACGGGCTATTATACACTTTAGAAAGAAACAAACATGGCAGATAAAAAATTCTCGGAACTAGACCCGGTGGGATCGCTCACGGGCACAGAAATTCTCCCTGTTATTAAAGAAGGTCTTCCGAAGCGCACGACGGTAGCTGATGTAGTAGCCAACTACGTCCTCAAGACTGGCGATACGATGACAGGTAGTCTTACGGCGACAACCCTTACCGCAGGAACCGCGACAGACGCGCTAGGAACAGCCTTGTCAGTCATCCGCAATAACGTGGCAGTTGGACGAATTGACAACAACGCTAGTGGGCTTAGGGTTCAGGCTCAAAATGGCAGCCTACAGCTTCGTGGAACTGGTAACACTGGAATTGCTATAGATGCTTCAGGAAATGCTGTAGTCGCTGGAACTATTACTGGTGCAAACCTTTCTGGTACGAACACTGGCGACGAAACCCAAGCCACCATCAAAACTAAACTCGGTGCTGCTACCGCCTCAGTTGACGGCTATGCAACAGCTACACAGATTACCAAGTTAGACGGCATCGAAGCAGCCGCCGATGTCACTGATACCACGAACGTAACCGCAGCAGGGGCTTTAATGGACGGCGACTTCTCATCTAACGGGCTTATGCAACGAACAGGGGCAGGTACTTATGCCATCAAGGGTGTGCCTACTGGCGATGTTGTTGGCACGACTGACACGCAGACACTCACGAATAAGACACTCACCTCGCCGACACTTACGACTCCTGCCCTTGGTACACCTTCGGCACTTGTATTAACAAATGCAACAGGGCTACCAACAGCGGGACTAGCTGATGCTTCAGTCACTACGGTAAAGCAGACTGCTACTTCGTTCTACAACATAATGAGTGACGTTACTCCAGTAACGACCTCACTTCAAAATGCTGCCACAGTCACGCTCCCTACCGTAAGCGCAGCCCATAAGTATCTTATAAACGCTATCTTTCAATTTACCACAGATGCAAATATCTCTACTTACACGGCAGCAATTTATGAAGGGGCTAATCCACAGAGAACTATGCTATTGACCGCAACGGGGGCAGCGTATTGGGCAGCGATTCCTATTTCAATGGTATTTACTAGTTCTGCAACTGGTGGACAGACCATCAATTTCAAAGTTTCTCGAGGTGGAACAAACGGAGGAGAACTATACGGAGCCTACTCGCACTATACCATTGTTGACTTGGGGTGCGCCTAGCATGATAGTACCCACAATGCTTCAATTAGGAGATAATACATGCTAGGTGGATACTACTTAGGGCAATTATATCTCGGTCTATCTGGTCAAGTATATGACGGTTCTATATCGCCGTATACACGGTAATTTTATTTCCAGTCAGGTCGATCCGAGCGTGGCACGATAATTTCCTCACGGTTTGGTGGAGTTACCCAGCGCCATTTGTACCACATGATGTCGATTGCTTCGTCCCAAATGAACTTATCCACAGGTATACGGGCGATACCCGTTGCTTCGTCTTTTACACCGAGCCCTACGAGCAATTCTTCACCCTCTTTCCCCTTCGACCAGACCATATCTGAAGCAAACTCGATGGTTTCTTTCAGTTTCTCGCGCCAACCGACATTGAAGTGGAATAATTGGCTCATATGAGTACCATAGCCATTTTTATCTCTAAGTACCGCTAAATGGGCATAAGTACGCTCACCACCGACACCACAAACAACGTGGGCTAACTGTATGTAGCCATCTTTATATCTGAGCAGTTTCGTACCGTTATGGACAGCTAGGTGGTCGTCAGCACCAATCACTTCATCATTTTTGACTACTTCGGACAGCGAATAGGCAAAATCGAAGGCTTCTGTAGCATGTTCAGGGGGTGACCAGTTTTTCTCGATAGTACCTTTTGGTCTACCGTGGTCTTTTATGAGTTGGTAAGCCCCTTTTTCGTAATCTATTAGTATTTCTGCTTGCCTAGCTTTATACTCACCATTTTCTACAGGGAGTATTACCCCAATACCATGTAGACCATCTTTACGCCAGAATAACCTGACATCTTCAATATCCCAACTCGACCCTGGATATGGCTTTACTGTTTTGATGAGCTTTAGACCATCTATTTTAAGGGTTTTTTCGTTGAGTTTCCCAACATAGAGGTGGTTGAGATAGTTGACTGGGTGCTCAAGCCCATCAATTTTGCTAAAATCAGTTGTACAGGCTCGTAAACTCACCCATAGGTTATCTTTATCGTCACGAGCGAGTCCAGGGTTATATTCCACCTCTTTATCAGTGTATTTCGGTAATATTGTGACTGGTACATCAATATTGTGTATTTCTCCATGTCTCACTAATGTATTTACACTGATGATAGGCTCCTAGTTTATATGTTATATGACTTATGATATCATAAGTACTAAGAGGCAAAAAAAATAGCCTCCCTAAGTTGCAGTTAAGGAGGCTATGTGCCAAGTTTAAATCAAAAAATGTGTTCTGTCGAGGGATGTGGCCGTCGGCATTTTGGTCATGGGTATTGTGAACCTCACAATAGAAGGTTATTAAAGACTGGTTCTGTATCTGAATGCGTACCAATACGTATTGAGATTTCTCATGGAATGAAAAATCACCCTCTATATCCAAAATGGCAAAGTATGAGAAGTAGGTGTAATAACCCTAATGTGTGGAACTATAAGAACTATGGTGGCCGAGGTATCAAAGTATGTAAACGCTGGGACAACTTCGCAAACTTCCTAGCTGACATGGGTGATAAACCAACATCACGACACACTCTTGATCGTATAGATAATGATGGTAACTACGAGCCTGGCAATTGTCGTTGGGCAACTCCTAGCCAACAGGCATATAATAGGCGTAGTAATAATAAAATATGGTAAATTGGAGGATATGATGATACCAACACTAATACTAGCTCTAGGTAGCGGTAACTTACAAGAAATAGTTAAGCACTTGTCTCTCTCTCCCCTAGAGATTGATGTGGCTCTATACGATGGTCAATTTAATGGCGAAATAGAAGTAGATAAGGCTAAAGGAGTAGTAAGAATTCTAAAAAAGCCTGAGATCCTATATTTCAATCATGAACTAGAAGAAAAAATACTCAAAATTATTGGCTATTACAATGAACAAATGGCAGATATCACATTGTCTCGCCTAGAACAAGATGCGCTTGACCCTATTGGTGGTAACGGGTATAAACGGCATGACTTGGATTGTACACTCTATAAACTAGAGCAAGAGGGCAAAATCAATCGGTATGAGATTTCTGTACCTGCAATTAAAAAAGTACGACCAGAAAACAAGTTTATATTCTTAAGTAGGACCGACCACCAAGAATTTGGCTCAAAAGCAGTCAATGATTTTATCGCACAATGGGATAAATTGAATACTGAAAAAAAGAAATAGTTGTGCTACTATACTAACGGACGTCGGTGCCAACCACCTCCGTCCAAACGCTAGTTCTGTTACCCAACCCTAGAAAAAATATCTAGGGTTGGTGTTTCTTTTATGCTTATGTAGCTGTACAATAAAGTCATGTATAACGCTCTTATAAACTTTCAAAGGGGATAAAAAATGGGTATGACTTTCAGCGCAAAAGAAGTTGCTGGTGGTAATACTGGGATAAGGTTAAGCGGAGGTGGTCTTACTGCTCCAGCTAACTCGTCTAACTTCTTGGCAACTTCTGGTGGTAACACTGGGATAAGGATAAGCGGAGGTGGTCTTACTGCTCCAGCTAACTCGTCTAACTTCTTGCAAAATACATCTGACCCTACTACTATCAGTAGCGGTAACACTATCAGTAGCGGTAACATGCTAGGCGCTGTCACTGGTAGTGCCACTGGTAACTACTATGCCCCTGCCCCTGTACAGGCAGCCCCTAAGCCTGTTCTTAACCAAGCCGCGGTTAATAACACCCAGGGTAGTATTGACGAACTTGCTGGTATCCTCCAACGAGCACTCGACGCTGAAAATCAGAAATATACCGACGCTGAAACTCTATTTAACGAACAGCAAGCCGGTGAACAGGGTCGATACGACAAAGGTACTGAAACAAACCAACTGAATTATGACTCTAACCTCATGGCATCACTCCGAGCCGGTGCTAAGGGCCTTGGTGGCCTTTTGTCGATTTTGCGCGGTACTGGCGCTGAGGGTTGGGCAAACGATGCCGTCCGTGACACCACCAGTAGCGATATCCGCACAGGGCTTGATACCCGCAATGAGAACCAGACGAGCCTCGATAATGGGATGGGCTCATTCTTGGGTGAGTTAGCTGGCAAACGTCGTGATAATGAGGCAACTCGGCAGAATAATGAGTTTGCTCATCGTGGCAATAACGCCAGTGAAGCACAACGGCTCTACAAAGAAATGGCTGGCTTCTATTCTGATGCAGAAGATACCGGCAATGCAACTAGACTTATGAACAAAGCCGGTGAATACACCCCCGAAATCGCTAAATACAGCGTGGCACCAGTTAGAGGCTATGATGCCTCACCAGTGAAAGTCCAAGCTGCTCCTGTCACCGCCTTCGGTGGTGCTACTGAGCAAAATGTCAATTATGACGGTGGCAACAACCCGAATAACGGTATATTTACTATAAATGACACTCGTAAGAAACTAGCTGGCATAGGAGCTTAACATGGGCTTTGGCTCATTCTTTAGGGGTATCGGCGCACAATTAAACCCATTTGATGGTGGCAAAACCTATGGGTCGTATAACCCACCCCAGAAAAAGAAGCAAGAGCAAACAAATGCCCCTACTGTAATCAAGCCAACACCCAAGCCAAACATCAGGACGAACGCGAGTAGTTCGCTTGATGTAATTAAGGGCGCTGCCAAGAAACCGACTGATTTTGGTACGCTATCGAATAAAGTGACCGTTTCAACTAATCTTGGGGTTATTAGTGAACCGCCAAAACCAGGCACAGTAGTTAAGCCTACTCCTGACGAGGAAATTGATAGGTTGACTGCTAATGAACTGCCAAGAGCGCTTGAAGAAGAAAAATCTCGTACATCTAGGTTTGATCGTCAATTTACTAATAGGAATTGGAATAAACAAGCTGAAATAACTGCTCGCAATCGAGCGTTAACACAGTATCAAGAAAAGTATGGCTACAACAAACAACCGGAAGTTATATCTGCATTTGATAGAAACCGAAAAGTTAAAAAAGATTTATCAAAGAAAAACAGTAGTCAGTGGCTTGCTCCTGTTATATCTACTGGTCGTGTTGGTACTGGCATAGCTGAAGGTGCTGGTGGTTTGTATGATATTTTGACTCCTGGTAAGGGGGCTAATCGGTTTACTCAGGCATCAACTCGAAAAGCTGAGGAACAGGATAAATTAGCTAAAGACCTTGGGGTAGATAAGTTATATCGAACCGTAAACGTACCTCTTGAAGTTGCTTCTTATTTTACTCCTGGCGTAGTTGCCAAAGGTGGTAAGGTCGCTAATTTCTTATCCAAAGGTAGCACTAAAGTTGATGATTTATTGAAATTTGGTAGTAAATTACCAAGAGGTCGTAGACTTGTTAGCGAAGCTGTACAAGAGTTTCTTGATCCACAGAATATCCAAAAAGAACTGGAACTTACTGGTCGTTATATGGGGCAAGATTCAGCCAAAGGTAAAGCTATTACCCCTAAAGTTATTGCAGAGAATGTTGCACAATCAGCTGGTGGCGCTTTTCTTGCTCCACTATTCAGGGGTTTGTCTAGGCTTGCAAGGCGTGGCGGTGAAGATCTTACCGATGAAGCGATTGATGCAGCCGTTAGCGCTGGTGGTACAGGTATTAGCCAAGTCGATAATGTGCGCCGTATTCCTGTTACGGGTGGTGATAAAGGTATAAAAATCCCCACAAGAGTTGTTGAGGGTGCCCCCATCCAAGATGTTACCCCACGCTTGCCTGGTGAAACACCGGCGCTGGCACCAACGCCAAAACCAACAGTACGAACGCCTGAACCATCACCACTTATCCAAGATGTATCTGGCGGTGAGACATTTGCTACGCCTGATTCTTTGGTCAAGCGTAATGTTGAAGATGCTATGAAAGCTAAGGCTGACCGGTTCAACTCAACTGATACCGGCAATATGAATGACGTTACGCCACGCAAGGCACCAGAACCATATAAACTCGATGGGGCTGAGGTGACGGCGGCTCAAGACAAAATCATAGATGATTATGCTGCCATGCTGAAAAATATGGGTGAGGGTAATGGTGTTGCGATAAACCAAGCAACAGGTACTCGCATAAGCAATAACTTCCGCGCTCCTGGTACCGGCAGCAAACGACTGACAAAAGCTCAGTGGCGTGATATGGCCGAGGAGCAGCTACGTGGCGGTAGTGCTGAACCTGGTATGCAAAAAGGGTTTGATGAGGTAGCAGATGCAGAACGGCAATCATTACTTGCGCAGGGGGAACAAGTGGCACAAGAACCTGGTACTCCGATTAAGGTCAAACAAGTCAAAGGTATAGATGTACAGCAGGTTACCGACGTACCTGCAAACATGCCAGAAGTACCTGGACAAGTTCGTGTGAGTACTCAAACTGACCCCGTAGCCACCCAAACACAGGCCGTAGCAGCACAACCTACCGTAGCACCACTCCCACCATTACCTAAAGTTGGGACTACATTAGATGATGGTCGAGTTGTAACGAAAGCTATGCTTAATAAGGCTCGTGAGAATAGGAAGAATGTCAAGAAATATAACAAAGTCCAGGCTGAAACTCAGGCTTTGATTGACGGTATGCCAGGACGAAGCAAAGATATTCCTAAGTTCCATTCAGAGGATATAGTTATTGGTAAAAATCTTGATGGTTCACCAATTATAGAACCAGCTAATGTAAACTATCCTACTAACCCCCCACAAGGAAACCAAGGTCATGCGGCTACTGATGTATACCGTAAAGGCAAGAACGGCAATATTACCGAGAGTGCTACTAGAGAGTTGGATAATGCTATGGGCCAATCTGACGTTAGTACCTTGAGCGCAGGTGATATAATTCAGCGAGCACAAGAAAACATCACCGCTACGGGCACCGCTGGAGTTCGTAATGTGATTGATGCCAAAGCGTTGCGTGATAGTGGGAGGTTCCCTGAAACGTCGCCAGAGTACAAAGCGCTCAATAAGATATATAACGACAATTTGAGTGAGGCTGCTCGTACTATGGGTCTAGCTGATAAAGCTGCTCGTAGTTCCGCAAGTGGTGACCAGATTGCTAGCCGTTTCGTTAATAAACTGCTTCTTGTGTCCGAAGATGGTTCACGCATGACAGAGGGCCATATAGCAGCTGTCAAACAAGCTGATAACGCCTTCACTGAGGCCCGTGATACCGCTAACAGAGCGCTAGACAACTATAACGCTACTAAGAGTGAAGCAGACTGGAACACCTGGAAGCAAGCAAGAGAAGTAGCTGACGAAGCTGAGAAACACGCCCTTATTACTGAGTACCGTGTCGCTAATGATGTGCTCAAAGGCAACAAGAACCCTGAAGCTGTGAAAGCAATAGCAAAAGCCGAGCAAGATGCTGGTGTATACCAAATGGACTGGATTGACGCTAACATGCTCTCTGGTACGGGTACGGGTGTCAGAAACTACTTCAACGTTAGTGGTATACGGCTAGAAAATAGCATAATGGGTAGGTTAGCTGGTGGCTACAGTGGCAAAGGTGCAAAAATTGGTAATAAACTTGGCAACAAGTCGGTTATATCAGACTTCAAAGCTCGTAACGAACTTGACCAAAACATTTTGAATAAGGCTGTCAGACAGTGGTCAACGACTATGAATACCCTTGGTGAAGGTAATATTAAGGCTGTTGCCTATGGTCGTGCCTACAAACACTATGAGAATGTGTTAAAAAAACAAGGCATTACAGGTGACCAACTCAAGCGTGATGTTGAAGTTATGCTACATACTGACCCAGAAAAGATGGTAGCTCACTACGAGGGTATAGCTATGAACGAAAACGCTCTAAGTGCTCTTGCTCACAGCAAAAAGATTGAACAAGATATGGCAGATATGATTGCTGGCAAAGGTGGCAATAAAGCAGCACAACTAGCCGCTAAACTCGCTGTACGCCTCACAGTAGGCTTCCCGACTGTTATCGGCCGTTCACTGGTTGGTGGTGCGAAACGAGCTACATTAGGCGCCCCAGAACGTATACATGCAGCATTTGTGAAGAATGACCCATTGAAGAAGGCTGACCTAATCTACAGCGCTAAAGTACACGGTGGTTCTGGCGCTATGCTCTATGCTCTAGGCGCTGGGCTTGCTGCAACTGGCGTTATTTCAGGTGCGTACCCAGATGACCCAGCAGAGCGTGAACAATGGAAGCGTGATGGCATACAAGCTAACTCTATAAATATTGCTGGCAACTGGTTTAGCATACCTGGTTACTTCGGTGCATTAGCGCTCCCACTACTTGTACCTGCCTATGTAAAGGATGCCCGAAGCGTTAATGAAATTAAAAACGGCATAACTTCAGCTGTGATGAACATGTCTCCAACTGACTCTATGTCAAAGTTCTTTGCTGGTTTAGAGGGCCGTGGCGGTGATGCCTGGGGCAAAAACCTAGCGACTTCAGCCGTTCGTGCTGTAACCCCAGCTGGTGCGTTATTTAACCAGTTAGCTAGAATGACCGATACAACCAAAAACGACACTACTACTAAGAGCGACATTATGAACTTGCTCGATAGTATTGCTGGCGGTATTCCAGGTGTAAACAACATGGTCAATAAAATAGACGCGACTGACGACCAAGGTAACGTACTACATAACCCAGCAGTATGGGCTACCGCTGTCGGTGCTAGTGGTCAGAACCAACAGGCAGGTATAGAAGATAGCCAACAGATGCAGACTCAAGCGAACGACACTTATTCACAACTAAGGGATGTTGGTGTACTCGATAATGAAAACCTTATGGGCCTAGTAGATAAGAAGATACGAGCGCAGATTGAGCGCAGCCAAGACCTGACACCTGAACAAGTTACAGCTATTCAAAAGAAGGTTACCAAGGGCATAAGCGCTGGTATTACCGCCGATAGTGATAGTAACTGGCGTGAAAATGGTGACTATGCGACCGACCGGACTGCCAGACAAGTCAAGCTCCAGATGTTAGAGGCTGATCCCACCGCTAAAAAGAGTGACATAGCTGGTCTGAAAGTGCAGATAGCCAGAGATGATGTGCTTGAGAAAAACAACGTACCGTATGAGCGATTGAAGTCTTACCAGACTACCACTGAGGCTGAGTGGCGCGAAATGGGTGACGGTGATGGCAAAGATGATGACCCTGAGATGTACCAAAGCCTATGGGAAATGGATCAAATGTTGACTGAGGTTGGTGGTTCATACGATACTGACCCGACAAAAAATAAATACACCGCCAAAACATCTGGCTCTGGCTCTGGCTCTGGCTCTAGCTCTGGCTCTGGCTCTAAGAAGATTGGGACTGACTTCGGCACACTCAGTTTAGGTGGCGTAAACGCACCAAATGTCCGTCAGTATGATATGAGTAGGATGTCAGGTACGAGTAATATCCCTATAATTAACATAAAACGGCCTGAAATAGTCCATAAAATCACCCAAGGAAGTGTACAATAATAACATGAGCGCACTCACAAATATTACAAACCTAGCGCAAGACGTATACTTCTCTATTAACGGGACTGAAAACGATGATGACGGTGATGATTTAACTACTTTCCAGAACGATTTTATCCGTGGTTTTAACTTATGGCTTGATGAGTATGAGACAGAAGCATATTGGAGCAAATTACGCGAAAATGGCTATGAGCTGGCGACAATCTCGAATACGTCTGTCTACAGCTTTGAGTTGCCAGAGGAATACCGAACACCTGTATTTAACCAGAACAAGTATGTCAAAATAGTTGCCACTGACGGTACGGTACTAGCTAGTTTCAAGCTGGTTGACCCAAGCCAAACGTCGAATGACGACCCTGACGCTGCCTATACCCCGAATAGGGCTGCTTTCGTAGCTAACCATATAGTGTTATCACGGGCCCCAAATGATACTGAGGTCGGCTCAAAGCTAATTCTTGATGTCGTACAATATCATCCACGCCTAACCACAACCGATGATAGTGGTATAGCTCTCTTACCAAGCAGACAACTTGCCGTATATGGTATCTCTAAGAACATGACACTCTCTAATGTCACTAAAGTAGCTCTCAGCCCATCATTCGCTCAGAAATATAAGAACGAGCTAGATAAGCAGATAGCTATAAACAATGCTACAAACGAGAGCTATGACGCACAATTTAGCAATTATGGGTATGTCACTGGGGTCTGGTAATGGCTGTAGATCGTCCGGTACAAATTAAGCAACAAACTATCACATCAACTGATGCGGTCAGTTTTAGTGCCGGTCTTGATGAGCGTGGCGACTATAATATACCGATAAATAGTTACAGTTATGGCCGTAATGCTTGGGTAAACAATGCGAATAATATCGTTAAACGTCTCACGAAAAAGCGCTGGCTACCTGATACAGTTGGCTTCAATGGTGAAATTGCCAAAGTTTATTATAATGGGCATCTGTACTTCTTTATTGCTGATGCAGGTAAAGTGAAATACTGCGAAGAAAATGCTACCTCATGGACAAATTGTGGTGGTAGCAATTCTATCACTACTACGGCAGGGGTTATCACGACATTTATGCGTACCAATGACATTCTGCTTTGTATGAATGGTATAGACAACTTACGCTATATTGACCTCGCAACGCTTAATATGACGGTGTTTACCTCGGTTGTACAGCCTACTAGTACCCTAACCGCAACTGCGACTGGCATTACGGCATCAGGTGCGTTCAAGGCATACTATGCGATAACCTACAGCTCTGACGGTGGTGGCGATACCGGTATAAACGAAGCTAAAATCTTAACCCAAGCCGTATCAAAAAGCCGTTCTACATGGAAATCTGACGGTACTGAGTACCTGACTATCGCATTCAATGACACGCCCCCTGCTGGCGCAACAGGGCGTATCGTGTGGGGAGCGGTTGCCATAGCGGGGACTACGCCGGTTGCGAGTGACTTGATTAAAATGAGCGATAAAATACCACTTGCCACCACTTCATTCTCTGATAATGGCTTAGTGCCATTTGATATCACCGCTGGGGTAGGCACAACAGTAAACACAACCGCTGGCGTTAAGGCTAGTGCCGGTACGATGGCTGGTGATACGCCAGTCCTATACGGCAACCCTGATAGCCCCTATGACTTATACTTTGCCGGTATCACCGACACTGGTATCTCGTTCAGCCCTGGTGATGGGGCGCAGACAATGCCGCTTAACAAGGGCACAGATTACTACCCTACCTCTGTTGTTGGCTTCCGTAACAACCAGAACGTACCAAGCCTATTCTCTATCTCAAGTAGCGTTGACGGTATCGGTAAGCAAGATATTATTAGCCAGAAAACGATTACTTACGGCAACCAAGCCAAACAATATTGGGATTATGAGAGCCTCAACACGGGGGCAAATGCTGTCTATGCGAAATATGGCGTGGTCAATTATCTAGGTAAATTGATATTCCCTGGCTCAAATGGTGTCAACTCTATTGATACTAAGGCTCAAATACAGAATGTGCTGTCACAGTCAATCATTAGCAATCAAATAGCCAATACTTATGCAAGCATTAAAAATGCTAACTTTGACAAGATAGTTGGTACGGCATGGAACAACTATGTACTTATGACTGTCCCATCACAAAGGTACAACTACAATAACCAGATAATTATTTATGACCTTGTGAACATAGACGCCCCTAAGTGGGCTATTTGGGACTTACCTGCTGATTGGATAGGCACAGTATCACCGCCAAACCAGGCAAGTTTCCCCTATATCAGACAAGGTAATAAAATATACAAACTCGTTGAGGGCTTTGTCGCGCAAGATGAAGATACCGCAGGGGTACCGGTACCATTTACTGTGGATGTACGTGGCTCTTTGATGCCGTTTTCTAATGGTCGTAACCATTTTGTGGCAGCGGTCCAGGGTGTGTTTTATGTCACAGATTGGGTTGGTACCGTATATTGTGAGGTGTCATATATCAACCAAAAAGGTAGAGTTAAAACTAAGACTAAATCATTCACTAACGGTAGTGTCATCGCACCCAGCCAAGGTGGTTGGGGCAACCCACGTCTTATGTACAATGGGTTTAAGAACAGGCTTATTGGCTGGTCAACGCCCATGCCTGTAGCTTCCGAGAACAGTAGCTCGCTCAAGATATCTAAGCGGCTACGAGTGAAACTGCCAAACCCAGTGGTGAATGAAGTTAATTTTAGGATATATAGTAACTCAGACGGTACTTCATTTGGCCTAAAATCATTTAGCATCGAAAAAGTAGATGTTGGCGTAATAGGTGATATCATATAAGCAAAGGATAAACAATATGACTGATGTTACAGATTACATAGCTGAATGGGGTAAATCAAAAGAGTTTACCTATGGGTACACCCATGATTTTCGTGACCTAAACACTATCGCTAATGCCCAGTACCCTAAGAGTAATAGCAAGAAGCCAAATGTCGGTGATACAACTATTGCTGGTGCTATCCGCCAGATGATGAATAAAGCCATCAAACAACTGCCTGTTATATCGGTCGCTATCAATGGGTCAAAATTAACTGAGCAAGCTCTTATTTGTCGTCATATCGTCAATGATAATATCCTTAACCCTACTAGTTTTGGCAAAGGGTTTATTGGCTCATTAAAACTTGGTGGCCGTGGTGCAGTCACACGAGGGTTTAACGCCTTCCAAGTCAAAGCCACCAATCTGTATGGTCAGTATGGAGTCATCCCATCATTGCTACATTTTAGCGATATTGGTATTGAACCAGGCGTACAAGATGCCAACTTATCAAGTTATTTTTATGTCAAAACGCAGTTTACCCCTACTAAGCTCAAGAAAATATACGCGAAAGAGAAAAACAATAAGAATACTACTTGGAATATTAAGGCCGTAAAAGCTCTTATTGATGCTGGCCCTGACGGGACAGGTGCTACTGAATACTCAGAGTGGTTGATACCAAGTGAGCAGACCGCTGCAACATCATCTGATACCTATACGATAGTTACACGCCTCAGTTCTGACCCTGACGATGATATTACTAGTTTCAGCCCCACATTAACACAGAGTATCCGTAACGTGCCAAACCGTTCAAAGTTTGGCTACCCGCGTGTTATATTCATGGTTATTGACCCTGCCGAACTTTCGCCATTCGGTGACAGCCGTGTTCGCCTTGCGAGCCCTAACCAGAACTTGATGATGGCATTACGTCAGAACGTAGCTACCACCTGGCTCTATAACAGTGACCCAACAGTGGTCAGAACTGGTCTATTCACCGGCTCAACAGCTCTCAAAGCTGGTGGCACTATCAGCTCTACCGACCCAAATGCCAAAGTTGGGCTACTTACTCTTGATACCTCAACCGCTCAACAGTACGACAAAATTAGCCAAGAAATCAGTGGCCAAATCTTGAACATGCTTGGGTATAACCCAGGGGCAAGTCTTGGCGCAATCGGCCAGTCAAAGACGGGTATCGGTGCTCAGACACAGCGAGCTGGTATTGACGACGCCAGCCAAGAGATTACGAACATTGTCCAAGACTTTATCAAACAATACATACTATCTGCACTTGACTTATTCCTCAGCGAACAGGATGATACCGGCATATTGTATGTTGACGATGATACCAAAAAAGATATTGAAGCTATATCACCAGGACGTTTTGGCGACCCGACTAACCCTAATGCGCTTGGCGTGAACTGGACTGAGCTGTATGACTACATACAGAAGATAGACATAACCGTTGATACGACTATCAGTAAAGATGACTTCACTAATGAAAAACGAGCTGAGTTACAAGATACTTTAGTAACTATGAAACAGAACGACAACCCGAATGACCCAGTAGCTGCTCAGAAGGCTAGTATTGTTCAAGATGAGCTTATCGAAGAAGCTGTACCTGACCTGTCTCAGAAACTAGCTGCTATGCCACAACAGCCCCAAATGCAGCAACCACAGCAAATGATGTGATATAAGCTACAATCTATTTACATAACGTAGATAAAAATATAACATTAGCTATATGAGTGAAGTAGATTTAGATTATAACTTTAACAGTAGTGTCATGTCAGATGACAATACATCAGATGTTGACCACAATAATGTGTCTATTCTGGTGAAACAGCTCAAAGATATTGATGAGCTTATACTAAAGCATAATACCTTTGACGTAATCGTACAGATACAGGGGGTATCAGTAGAATCACAGATAGCAGCTCACAAATTATTGGTCGGGTACTTGAGACAGTTTAGAGATGATTTAGCTAAAAAAGTAGAGGGGTTAACGTATGGACGATGATTTGGATACAATGTTCAATGATGATAATAAACTACCCACCGAAGTCGTTGCAGACCCGCCTGTTGCAACCGCACCCGATAGTGACCAAACCGGAAGTGGAGATACCCCAGCAGGAGAGGCCGAAGGGGACGCGCCCAAACAACCACAAGCACCGCCAAGTGAAGATCCAAAAGCGCAAGACGAGTCGCCAGTGGAAAAAGGTGAGCCAGCAGCACAAGAGCAGCCAAAGCCGCTAACTGCCGAGGAAGTACGCCAGATTATGTCTGATGTCCGTGACCAAGAGCGAAATAGTGGGAAAGCCTTGGAAGAAGCCGAAAAAGAGGTGCTTGCAGCATACTACCCACAGGGGTTGTCGAACACCTTGGTAGATGAAAGTACCGGCAAAGAGATAAGGTCACCTCAAGACGTGGTAGACCTATCAGGTGGTACTATGACTACTGAACAAGCGACCCAGTGGCTTATGAATGAGCAGTATAAGCTCGACAAGCAAGTAGCTGATATCAAGTCGTCAGCTCGTGAACTAGCTGAGGTAAACTCTAATTTTAAGCAAGGTGCCACAAGAGTAATTGAGAAATATAAACCAATCTTTGATAAATACCCTCAGTTGCAGGGTAAAGTCTACAAAAACTACATGAAAACAGTTAAGCTAGACGCTGAAAAAGACCTCATATTGTCTGCCCCTGATATTGAGGATTACTATGCTGATGTTATGGAGCCGTATGTTATGGCATTCGGTTTCCAGCCGACACCAGCCGCCGCACCGGCAGCCGCTATCCCTGTGAGCAAGCAGACGGCAGCAGACCGCATGGATGTAGGTGGTGATGTAGGTGGTGATGCTGGGGGTGGCGATATTGACCCCAACGACGCAGAAGCAACATTAAATAAGTTTTTTGGAGAATAGGCGAAGCAATGACATACGATGCTTTACACAAATGGGTAGAGCGCCAGTTAGGTAAGCCTATGATATGTAGTAAGTGTGGAGATGCTAAACGCTCACGATATCACTGGTCTAATATTAGCGGTGAGTACAAGCAGGATTTGAGTGATTGGCAACGGCTCTGTGTACCATGTCATAAGAATTATGACTATGCACTAAGAGTGAGCAAGGGGCTACCAGGGAAAACGCTTAAGACACATTGCAAGCGGGGGCATGAACTTTCTGGGGAGAATGTGAGAGACCGTAATGTTGGCAAGTATTATTGGAGAGTTTGCCGAACTTGTGAAGGGTTCTACTATAACGAATTAAAGATTAAGAAAGAAGGAGTACTCATATGACAGCAATCGACTGGTTCAACATCAAAACAGGTGAAACGGTATATACAAGCCGCCCAGCCCAAATCAAAGGCCTTATTGAGAGTAGTGATCTCGGTGTGAACCGACAGAGTGATGTTGGTTGGCGCTTAGGTAAAGAATGGGTCGCTAAGTTACGCAAAGCTCGCAATAACCGTGAGATGATGGCTAACCTTGGCAAAATGTCAGGTGGTGATGTTACTGATACACAACTATTGGTAGCTATATTCAGTATTGAAGCTGAGGCTGATAAGCAAACCAACCTCGACAAAGAAGATGCCCCATTTGAGCAAGAGTACCTTGATAGCATCCGACCTAAAAGTAGTAAGTAGTTTCTAAGTCTCGTTCGCCAATATCAAGATGGGAGGTTTCCTGTACATCGTTCTCGATGAGGAAGTCTCCCTTTTTGCTAAAGTAATAATGGATAGCGGTGAACATATACCTGATAGCATCAGCAGCATGGCTCTCGCTCTTGTGGTCTGCACCAATGTAGTCACCAGTCTCAGGGTTATACTTGCGCCTGTAGATAGGGAGTTTTCGGACAAGTGAAGCTGTAGTCCCTATATTTATGACTACCTTTGGTAGCCTCTCTAGCACTCGGTCAATACCAATACTGACGCCCTCACGACGCAAGGTGCTGGCGTTCATGATGCCATTACGGTAGAGGTAGTCTAGGCGGCTCACATTATCGTTCATGCTGCGGACTGCGCTGTCATGGGGAAGGAAGTGCCAACCATAGTTATATGGCTTAGTTTTTAGGAATGGCACGACACTATTAAGAGCAAAATCTGAGGTTTCTAAGAAGTCAATAATGCGTATTTGACCGTTGAAATACTGGAAAAAGACAATGGCTAGGGCGTCAGACATACCTAGATCCCATGCTGTGTAGACAGGGTATGCTGCATTGTATGGGTAAATGCCAATACCACCGTTAGTTTTGAGCTGCGATATAATTTGCCCATAGTATGATGTTTCACTGGCTTGCCCCCAGTCGAGCAGCATCTCTTGTCTAAACTTGAAGTCATTACCATTACGCAAGATATACCCTTGTCGCGTCCTCTCAAGCTCATCTGGCGTCATATAATGAGTGGCGTCGATATAGCAGGTGTACTTCGTACCGGTCTTATCAGCTTTGAACGCTTCGTGCATACGGTGCATAGTCTCACCATTGATACCATCTATCTTTGGTGTGCCGGTGTATATTCGCTTGCCTTTGTTGCGCTCAGTGATAGGGGCAATCACGTTGACTGCCTCAATAGGTTGGTCGGCAAACTCATCAAACCAATAGTTCTTACCGTTCGCACCTCGAAGTGCCTCGGTATTAGTTGCGCCAAGCGTCATAAATATAGAGCCATTGATAAGCTCCATCCGCATATCATCTTCGCTGTTTGATTGTCGGGCGACTAATGGCTTTGGCATGTGGTCAAGTGTCTTGAACCCATCATCCTCGATGTTATTCCAAAAGTTACGGAAGCCCATTTTTGCAGTAGGGTATACAGCAACGGCTGTTTGCACCCTTCGTACTAAGTCCGGCACGATACCCTCGCTGAATGTTGTCGTCGTTTTCGCGCCACGACGGGCTATAACAAGCAATAGCTCATCAATCTTTGGGTCATTGAACGCTTGAACTATCTCTTTCTGGTAGTCTCTCAGGGGTAGTCTGTGTTGTGGCACCTGCATTTTCTATAGTATAACAAAGTTTTGTAATTATACTTGTTATCCTTTATAATTCGTGGTAACAGAACCAGCACACAAATAACTTTTAACGATAAGGATTTATCATGGCTTCATACTACGGTATTCGTACTGCTACGTTTCTTGACCGCCGCCTAAAGGCTGGCTCGACTGTTGCTAAATATCTTGACGCTAACGGTGTCAACACTGTTGACGCTGCAACCGTCCGCGTTCTTAACATTGACATCGACAGCTCTAGCCTCGGTGTTTATAACGAGACTGCAACTACACAAACTGTAACCCTCGCTGAATACGGCAAGCAAGAGTGGACGCTTGACTACAACTACTTCGTATTCCTACGCATCCAGGACACTCAGGTTCAGGACACGCCAATCGGTACGCTCGTACAGGAAACTGCACAGGCTTGGATTGACGAAAAGTTCGTTCCTGACTTCGATGAGTATTGTCTTGCTAAAGTAATCGCTGCACGACCAAGCGGTAACATCGTTACCTGGGATGGCACTACCTTGACCGGCCTCAATGGTTTGCTACAGAAGTTCTACAATACCGTTACTAAAGTGACGAATGGTGGTGGCGATGCTAGTAACAGTGTTGCATGGGTACCAAGTACCTTCGCTGACCAACTTCGTGCTTTCATCACTACTTTCGATGGTAGCGATAAGGGTTACACGGCTGGCTTGAATGGCTTGCTTGGTAAGCTCAAAAACGTAATGGTTGTTGAGACTGTTGATGAGTACTTCTCAGCTTACCCAACTGTTAAAGCAGTTGTCGCTGATAAGAAAGCTATCGCAGCTCCTACCCAGAAAATGACCCCTAAGAATGGTGGTCGCAAGTTCATCAAGGATGTTCCTGGGTTTGGCGGTTCTGAACTGCAACTTCGCGCTCGTGGTGGCGCATTCATTCTTGGACGCAAAGCAAGTGCAATTGCAACGCTCCAAAGCTCAAGTTCTTAACAGATTGAGCAAAAAGCATAAGAGGGCTGTAAAAGGCTCTCTTTTTGTTGTACTATTAAGTCATGGCATCAATAAATCTTATCAAAGCATCAGATGGTACCGGCAACGCTAGTACCGCTACAGTCCAAACAGTCCGTAATTCAGGCGTAACAACAATAATCGTCGATACAGTAAATAACATCCCAGCAACATTTATGGGTAGCATGGGGACACCTCATACATTCGTAGACCCTGTAACAAGTGAAGAAATAACGGTTATATCAGAAGCAACCGCGGTAGACTTCACTGGTCATGTCAGTGGCGCTAACCTTGAAATAGACAGTATTGCACCTGGGTATACTGACTTGGGTAGTGCTGTGGGTGATATCGTAGTTATACGACCGACGACTGACTGGGCCAATAATCTGGCTGATACGCTCGCTGCTTCACATGACAACGACGGCACTCTCAAAGCTGGTGCAGTCACGAACGCGAAACTCTCCACAACCGCTGGTGAACCTGGTGGGGCATGGAAAGCATGGACACCAACGTTCACAGGGCTTACTGTCGGTGCTGGTGGAACGCTAACCTGTGCGTATACGCAAATCGGTAAGACAGTCCATGGACGGATTTTTTGGAAGTTCGGTACTGGCTCGGCAGTATCTGGCGACGTTGCCGTCACTCTTCCTGTCACCGCCAAAGCCTACCCAAGTACAGCCAACATCGCCCCAATCGGGGTAACGGCAGCTTTCGACGGGTTCGGCGTGATTATGGGGTTCGTCGGCATGCAAACCACTACCTCAGCAGTCCTCCGGCCAACTGCCACAAACGGCGCCTTTTTAGGGATCACGACTTATTCGGCCACAGTACCATCCACATGGGCAACCAATCACGAGCTGACGGCAACTTTCACTTATGAGGCTGCCTAGGCCATGCCAGAAGATATAAAACCACCAAAGACAATCGAAGAAGTCGGGATACACCTTGTCTATATGGCTGTAGCTCAGAACGCCACCAACGCATCCCTAAGAGAACTCAAACAGACACTCAAAGACATGCAGCAAACGCAAGTGCCACAGGTAGATTTTGACGAGCATGTCATTTGGGGCAAGGCCGTTATATTAGACCATGACACCCGAATTACGAAGCTAGAGCGTGCCAGCGAACTAGAGAACTCAAGCACGATGCACAAGGTACTAAAAGGGCTGGACGCGAAGATTGTTAGCCTGATTATACTTATCATGTTCGGCACATTCTTGTACGGCACGTACGTCATGGTCAAGTACAACTACTACAAGAGTCTGCCACCTATTGAGGCAAGCAAGTGAAGCAGCTTGTCAGCCCGAACCTAACCGTACAAGGTAAGGCTGGCTGGTGTCTATGGGTAGCACAGGAAGTATGGGGTGTACCACATCTATACCCAAAAGCAATTGACGCATGGAACGCAAGCAGCGCAAGTAATCATACCGACGGTTTACCTGACGTATCTGTACCTGTGTACTGGACTTTTTACGATCGCTCAGTCGGTGTGGAATACGGACACATTGCAACTTATGTACCGAATAGAGGGATATACAGCTCACCGTTCAACTCTAGTTATGGGGGTGAGTGGTATCCATCATTACAGGCTTTGACCGAAAGAGTTAATCAGATTGCAGGGGCTAACTGTCGCTATCTCGGTTGGAGCGAAACATTATCAGGAGTTCAACTAGTAATTGAGGAGGAAGATATGACAATACCAGATGCAGATAACTACTACTGGCGGTATGGGCAAGACTTAGCGGAACGGCTTAGAGGCAGACAACTGTCGCGAGACGAGTTCAGACAGCACTTGGTTGGTCAAACTGACCTCCGAGCCATCGAGATACTGTCGGATGACCCTGAAGCTGATACAACCCAACACGCACAGACCATCGGCGTCGTGGCGCTCCGCGATAACTGGCAGGGGCAAATGTATGCCTTACAGCAACAACTCGCAGACACCAAAGTAGCCCTACAGAACGCCGAAAATAAGCCACCTGTTGAAGTAGTCAAAGAAGTCGAAAAGATAATCACAAAATCGGTCTACATCAACGACCCGATACTAGCCAAAAACACTCAAGATACCCTGACGATTGTTAAATCCATCAAGGGTATGCTTATTAACTTCATAGGGGTAGTTAAAAACTTTATCAAGAAAGGGTAAACATGTCTCTAGGATTAACTAAAAAACAAGCGCTCGACCTTGGCAAAGTGTGTGGCTGGATAGCAATATCAGCAGTACTCGACTACCTCATCAGTATCACGACAAGCACTGAGTTTGGACAACTCACACCAGTTATCAACTTCGTGTTGGTGGCGTTCAAAAAACTTGTAACCGCTGAGAAATAACGTGGAAAAAGGGTGGCACTACGAACAGAACGTCCGGATAAGCCACCTTGCCAGTGAAATGGTGCGGTTATTCGTTTCTGGCCATGATGCAGAGCAGACGGCTCAGTATGAAGCGGTACGCAAAGAATACTTACGCCAACAGCTTGTCAAAGGTTGGCATGATGTGGGCTATATACCGCCACCTGAGCATGTAGTCGGGTAAACTAGTAGCTAAAATAATAGCTTATGCTTATAATAAAAATGAGTGTTGTACGTTAAACGATATCTAGCCTCCTAAACTCAACTCGTCTATCAAAATAAATATAAGGTCATACACTCACCTGACATACTCCCTCTTAGCAAGGGAGTTTTGTTAAAAAAACAACCACCCAAGAGTAGCATAGGAGCGCTAAAAGGGTGGTTGTTATGTAGTTATTTTAGCACAGTCCAATTTTGAACGGATATTGTCGATAATAGCTTTATCAGTCTTTATCTCGATTACGGTCAGTTGCTCATTGTATTCAGGGTTGAAAGCAAGAAGCCTGGCGCTATTTAGCTCACATATCACCATGCCAAAATGTATCTGAGCAAGGTAATCAAGTGGTATCTCACCATTCACTAGTGCCTCATGCCGAAGCCCGTTAGCACACTTCACTTCTAGTAGTATGTCACCAGTGATACCATCAGGACTATAACCAGCGGTGGGGTATTTACTATTGGTGATAAACCCTGGCCGGAGCACGTCTGTCTCGTAGTTATGCTCATACTCACGGATTGCGATAGGCTCAAGCAGAGTGCCACGCATCATGTACTTGTTTGCTGTGATAGCACTATCATCTGGTAATGGCTTGCCTTGGAGCAATTTGATTGCGCGTGAGCCTGTCCACTTACCTTTTCGTAGTTCATGCCACTCAGGACTTCCTTGCTTGACATTATGGATAACTATCACAGCATCCTCTCTATCTCAGCCATAACCTGTGCAGCGTTCTCAGGATAAACAGTTGCAGAATGGAACATACCCTTTAATTTAGCTAGTTGCTGAGGTTGTAATGGCTGATACTTAGCTTTCTCTGACTTCTTGAACTCAAGCATCGTCCAGCCGCCACCAGGCATTAGTACGGTACGATCAGGTGTACCCATCGGTACACCAGGACCGGCATTGTTCTTAATGACATAACAGCCCTTACGTCGTAACTTTTCACAAAACTGTGCTTCAAACTCAGTTTCAGTCATTGTCTAAGTTCTCCGCTAACATCTCTAGTCCCTTTTGTGATTGTGCAAAACCCCTTAACCATGCAGCAGTCATTACTTTATTCTCAGCTATATAGTAACCCTCAGCATCTTTGATAGCTCCGGCCGGTGCTGTCAGGAGTGTGTAGTCATCGACATAGACATCCTCACCACCTAGCAGAGTAATAGTACGGGTAAGGCGGCCGTCAATCTGGTCAAATACGAGTTCGATAGCGCGGTATCGGCCCTTACGGACATTCCGCAGTAAGTTAGCGACTATGACATGCTTTACCTGTGGCATCTTCTGTGGTGGCTTGAGGTTTACGTCCTTGCCAGCTTGGATAGCCTTTTTGACGCGCAATATAGCCGGTATAATCTGCTCTGGCATAGTACGCATCCGGCTGAGTGTCTCACGCAGCTTTGCGGTTGCAGGGTCATAATTATCGTCTTGCACTGGTGCTACGGTTTCAGGGGCCCCGAGCGCTTTCTGCTCACTATGCTCGACATCAATCGCTTTCAGATACCGGACATAGAACTTCGGTATCTTGATGTGTATAGGTGTTTCGAGTAACCCCTCAATACGGTCAAACGACATTTTGGCGGCCGCTATATCATCTGTATCAGTACAAATGTCTATCAGTGACATGAGAGTACGCTCATCGACAGTGTTACTTTTAGATTTCTTCTTTACCCAGTACTCATCATAGGGAAGATGTATAAACTCCTCAAATTGATCTTTCAGTGTTATCATTACATATCCAATGCTAATAGTTGATTAAGGCTGTCATTAACCTCTGGTGTCGTCTCAAGCTCAACATCACTGTCAAACTTCTGGAACATACCCCACCGCGTCCTTATTTCAAGCAAATCTTCTGCTGGCCAGCCATTACATACATAACGAGTAATAATTTTACCGTCCTGCCTATACGCCGACCGTTCATACCCTGCAATCTTTGCAGCGTGGGCAATTGACTTTTTGCCAAGTGCCGTATAGCTGCGTTCATCACACCAACGCTGATAGTCACGTGTCAGTTCAGTAAAATTAGTGAAACCCCATATATCATTACGCACTAATTCCTCGAAATACGTCTCAGCAGTATTCACTTCTTCATCGTAGTCCTCTTTGGCTTTAATTGTCTGTTCACTAAAACTATAGCTATAGCCATTATCTTTGATTTTAACCGTTGTACGGAGTATTTCACCCAGTAAGTCTGACAAGAACCCAGGTCTTGCGAACAAGCGTTCATCGAACGTATTGTCCTGTGGAAAACTCGCTCGAAATGGGATAGTGAACGTGCGACGTCGAACACCTTGGGTCTTGTCAGCGAAAGTCGGTATGTTGTTAGCATTGAAAATAGTATGAACATTACCGTCAACCATCACTCCGTCCTGGCTGTTGAACTTGTGGACGTTAAAAGTGCTATGTTCAGCTAGGTTCTTATACCCACCAGTGTCTTTGATGTGCCCGTCGTTACTTTCAAGACAGACGTTACCAAGACGCCCGTTGACCATTGGCGTATCACGCTCATCCTCAATCTGCTTGACAGTAAGCTGGCTGAACCACCGGTTGTGCGAGTACGGCGCGTCGGAGCCAAAAATAGCATACAGTGCCTTAAGTGTGGTCGATTTGCCATTGGCTCCATTACCGAGGAACCAGAACACGCCAAATGGTTTCTTCGCCATAAATATGGGCGCTAATGCCTGAATAATATCATCGGCTAAACCTGTATCACCTGATGTGACTTCCTCAAGCCATTCACGGTGTGACATACCATCACCAGGGTTGATTGCAGTTGTGTAAACACAATCGTCATTTGATATGTCAGTGGTAAACTTGAGTTTTCCCATATCCCATACTCGGCCATCTGGCATAGCTATGTAGTGAGCGTACTTCGTCAGATCCTCGGAGTTGGTAAAAAAATAGTGCTGCAAGTCTTTGATCTGTGTCTGGCGTACTCCGGCACCCAATGTTGCATAACAGATACGAGCAAACTCGTCAGAAAAGAGTGTCTCCCACCCATTACTGTCAGCATATAATATCGTACCCCTGAACCGAACAATGCGGTAGCGCATGTTTAATTTCGCTACCTGCTCTTGTTTGAGGTTCATCTTCCCCTCAGTTGTTGATAACTCATTTTTTGCCATTGGTACCCCCCATGATGGCTGAAATAACACATTTTGTAAATACGCTAGTGGTAGCGTGTGGATAACTATTTAGACACTATAATTTTAATCCAAAAAGCTCATGTCAATCTCGTCTGTTTCTGCGCTGTCACCGTAATACGCATCTGGTTCGTTAGACATCTACAATCTCCGCTTCTGTAATTAGGGGGTTAGTCATGGTTCAAACCTCGGTAGCTTCTTGGGTGTAAGATGGGGTGTAAGATGGGGTGTAAGATTGTCATTACTCAACCCCTCAATCTTTCCTTCAAGCCATGCGATACGGCTCTTGAGTTGCTCTACTTCACTGTTCGCGGTGTAATTGGCGGTGATGTAGGCTAGGAGCTTGGAGGGGCTTATACCGCAGGTATAACATGTATCGGCTAAGTCGCCATGCCCACGTCCACCCAATTTGTTCAGCTCGCTCAACTCGTTCAGCTTTTGTTCTAGCTCACTCTGGTTAGGCTGGGTCATGCGCACCACCTTTCACAACCACTGTCGTCGTACAACTGTTGCATCTCTTTCATCCATTCGGGGTCTAACTCTGAGAGTTTATTTTCAAGTAATGCGTCGAATACAGCATGGTAGCCCTCACTATCACCTATTTCATCAGCTAGTATTTTTACCTCTTGTTCGGTTACTTTACTCATACTATTTCACCTCCTTTAACTTTGCTCGCTCGGCTTGGATAGCCTTACCGATAGTGTTTTCATACATTGCCTTGAGGAATGAACGGTTGTAGCTGTCCATCTTGCTATAATCAGGCGTTGCTGCTTCAATCCGCTCCAACGTCTTAGCGATTTCAGCGTTGGTGTGGGCGGTGATGAGGGATTTGATACTCTCAATCAGCCATTCCTCTGTGTCCTTACTCAAAAAATACGTTATCGGGTATACCTTGCTCGCTGGCATTTCGTCCCACTCACCATAGGCATCAAGCCATATGCCAGTCCATGTAGTACGTATGTCACCATTGTCCCAGAATGTGTCTGGTGCGTCTTCTCTTGGTTTATGTTCTAATAGCGACTGTATCTGCTCTCGTAGCTCCTGTTCATTCGTAGGGTTAGTTAGTTGTGGCTTACTCATTGTCTCTCTCCTTTACTATTTGATTTGTTGGTCATTCGTCTTCCTCAAACTCGACGACGTTTACAATTCATTTACAATCATTTACAAAATTGTAAACGTCACCCCTGAAGAGGCTTAGCATAGTAGTATACGAAGCGTCCTTCAGGAGCCGGGAATACTGGTCCGTTACTCTCTGGCGTTATCTCATGGATAATCCTAGAGGTTATAATCTGTTGGTTGCGTGGTACTTGGTACTCCTCGCCAGCCATAACCTCGACTGTTTTCAAATATTTTCGTTTCACTGTTAATGACATTAGTTGCCCTCCTTATCGTTTTGATTTGCGAACTTTTCCACCTGTTCATACGAGCGGCAGAGCTACTTATCCTTTCTTATTAGTGGTTCGTGAGGGGTCACTTATTCCTCACAATCAGGTTTACATCTCCAAGGCGAGTATCTTGAATATCGTCAACAGCTATAATTTTGGTGTACTTCTTGCGTAGCTCTTTATGCTCTAGCTTTGAGTGGTACTTAACATTTACCAGGCTTAAACGTCTGCCTATAGTTTCAGCGTATTGCTTGCCTCTACCTGACCAAACTATTACATCTACATTCTTCCATTTCTGAAGTCCAAGTACCCTAATTAGGGCTAGTGTTGAGTGATGTTCAATATCTTCATCTATTAACGTGCCGTCAACATCAAAGCAAAAGGCTACTCTCTCCATACCGTTACCAAATGGTAGGCCGAGTTTCTCATTCACTCCTGGTTCTGATGATAATGTAGGCATACTCATTCCCCTTTCTTGTTAGATTGGTTATCTGTCATAGCTCTGCCTCCAGTTTGGTTAAGACTGCTCGTTGCTCGGCTCGAAGTGAGTTTTCGTAGTGATTAGTCATATCGTATGACATAAGTCCACTAGCCCTGTATTTACCCTGGAGGGGCTTATCTTCGCCCACTACTCGCTCCCTCACCTCTGCTAATAGCTTTAGCTTTTCGGTGCGGATGAGGGCTTTGACTACAATACCGACCTCTTTAATCCATACCTCTTTTCGGTCTACATCATCTATAAGGTCGTATACGACGCATTTATATAGGCGTTCCAATTCTCTCTGTAGCTCGTCTTCACTAGCTTGATTGGTGTCTGTGGGGTTACTCATACTATTTCACCTCCTTTACAATCTTCACTGACTTAGTTTCTTCGTTTACCTCAACCATATCTAGGCAATTGTCTTGGTCTATGGTGTGGTCTGTAGTGCTATTCATGTTGCCTCTTTTCGGGTAGGTAGATATTAAAAGCGTATTTACCAAATATCGGTACTACTAGAGCTTCGTTTTTGCGCTCTAGTTCTTTATAGTCGGCTATTGTTTCGGTAGAGAGTCCGCTAACTTCTCGTAGCCACCGCCATTTATCAAGGTTTACTGCCATGTCATACCGTTTCTCATCACTGTTTGATTTACTCATTGTCTAATTCTCCTGCCTCTGAGAGGACTATTGTCAACTTCAACAACGCCTTGAGTGGGGTATCGGCACTGCGTACACACTCCGGTAGACCTATGCCGTCCATGTCGATGTACCCGGCTATGTATAAGTCGCTGCTTTGCTTTTCTACTTGTAAAAAATAACTTATGTCGTTGCTATTCTGAACATTTGGCAACTTCTCTAGTAGGTAGTCGGAGGCGTAGAGAGGTACTCGCACGAGGCCTCTGTGACTCAGCAGTTCGCCAGTTTCCCATCCAGTCTTCTCATACGCTTCCTTGCATAGCTCAAATAGCTCACTAGCTTGATTGGTGTCTGTGGGGTTATTCATACTATTTCACCTCCTTTAACTTTGCTCGCTCGGCTTCCAGTACCTTTATCGGTATGGCTTGCTCTGGTAGTGGTGTAGAGGGGGTCACGATTGAGCCTCGGTTGATGGGTAGGCAATACCGTTAGCTGGCCCGTTGTAGAGGAAGTTGAAAGCATCCTGAGCATACGTTTCATCTTCTAGAGTGAACTCGAATAGAACGGGGTCTTGAGGGCTATCCCAAGATTTCTTAAAGTTGCTCATCCATACAGGCTTGGTAGTAAAGTTAGGTGTCTCGCCCATCTTGTAACCAAACTCAAAGTCTCCTTTTGGCGTGTGCATTATCCATTTTTCAACAATCATACTATTTCACCTCCTTTAAATACCACAATTGCGCTAGGGAAAGGTGCTGGGTTTGGCTGATCGTCAAACTTCAAGCGTCCTTTTATGTATCGTATTTCAGTAGCTTTCATACAATAGTCGTGCCACCATCTCGTATCGGTACGGCTGGGGATTAGGAATACTACTGTTTTACCTTTTTTCCATTCCTCATAACCCTTGGCTATAAACTTTGGTAGTTCCCTACCATATGGTGGGTTGACATAGTTGCTCTTGCCCCAGTCGCTCGTTAAGCCGTCAACAACGAAGTTCGGAGGGCATGGATCGTGGTCAAATCTGAACTCAGAATCAAGCACTTGGTATACGGCTTTTGGCGTTTTCCAGTCCATACGGAGTGAGCTAAAGTGGGGTTGATTCATTTCACCTCCTTTAATAGTTCGGCTCTATACGCCCTCAACCTGTCATAATCGTGGCAATCAAATGCTACATCGAATGCTTCTAGTATCACTGCTGCCTACCAATCCTCTGGTAATTCAGCTTGCTGTACAGGCTCACCGGCAACTTTGCTGCTGCGCGTATTGCTCTGCGGTTCGGCAGGGTAGTACCATAGGTCGCCATATTTGCTTGTCGTGTAGTTACCACTTGGATTGACTGCGAGGTATGCCTCTTTGCCAATCAACTTCTCATTGATGAGTGTGAGTGCTGCATCTCGGGCCTTGCCAAAGTCAGTGATGGTAGCAAATATCTTCTCACCGAGCTCTTTGACTTTTGGCTTCTTGCTCTCATCAACATTGTGTACGATCAAGCGGAGGACCTTATCGACGCTCATCTTTGCACCACCGGCACTGTGGAACCACAGTGTAGCCTCGGCGGTTTTGTCGTTGTCATTCGGGTCCATGACAGTCACTTTAATCACATCACGCCCCTTAGCGTCAGTTTTTGCCTCAGCCAACCCAATCACGACTGTATGTGTGCCGTACTCAAAGCCTTGGCCCTGACCACCGGTCTTGTCTTTGTCGAGGTCGTTGAGGATGTCACCGAATAGAGTATCTGCCATAATGTTATTTCGCCTTCTTCCCGTAATAGGAGTTTATTTTATCGTTCACTAATTTTATATCATTTGCTACCGTTGGGGTATCAAACATCGGCTTGTCACCGAAAAATGGTGACTTGATACCGAGACCATCTGACCTCACTTTGAACACGAAATCGCCAAGGTCATTGATTGCCTCTAGCACAATATTGGTATAGCCTTCCGGCGTGATATCTTTGCGAACTGCGTTACCGGCTGTTTTCATTATGACGAGGTTTTGCTCGTTCGGCTCAAGATGGGCCAGGCAATAAAAGTTCTGGTCAGTCTCTTTGCTAATGATAGCTTCGACAAACTCATAGAAGTCATCTTTGATGGTGCGGAATACAGCCCATTGGTCAGTGTTGGCCCGAGCGCTATGCACCTCATGGTTAAAGACAAAATTAAGATCATCAATAACAACGATTGGCTTGGTTGACTTTTTCACCAGTGCCGTGAGCTCATGTATGCTCTTGGCCACAACTGGTGTGAAGTCAGGTAAGAATGGTAATTCCTTACCACTCACCGTGACATAATTCACATCTGTTTTCTTGAGGTTACGAAGGCCAGAGGACTTGCCGGAACCTGGGTTGCCTAAAATGAATATTAAGCGACTCACTTGGACTTCCTATCTAGGTACTCAACAACTGCTTTGCGAATGACGGCACTGCGATTGCTCGCGTGTTCATTACAGTAGATTGATAGCTGCATGGCTACCTCATCTGGTAGGTACAGTGATATTATTTGATTTGCCACAATTTACTCCTTTATTTCTTTACATATTAAGCAATTATCCGTGTGGATAACGCCTAGGTTAGTATAAACTTCCTCAACGCTTGCCATATTATACGTCCTTCAATCGCTTGACGATATATTGTGTCTTGCTCTCTGATACACCACTTGGCAAATGCCCTTTGAGCGTCGCCTCAGCTTTGACTTTCGTGGTGTCAAGCACCCGCTTGGTGAACTTTAACCCAACAGCAGAGATATCATCAGAGCCATAGGTGGTGCGCTCGGCCAGTGTGATACTGCCCCATTCGCCCTGTATCTTCTCAACACCATTGTCAATCATAGCTTGTTTAACTTGTTCAATCACCTCGTCATGCTTGGCTTTTAGCTCTTTGAGCTGCGCTTCGGCTGCCGCAAACTTACGGATAGCCACCAGGCTTTTGTTATCGATAAACCGTTGTAGTTCTGTTGATCCCATAGTGTGTGCTCCTTATATCATGTTCATTAGTTCTGTTAAATCGTCGGCTTGTGTTTTCTCTTTTGGTATTGAACTGAGTGGCACATTCTTGAGCCGTTCCGGTGCTCCAGCGTGTTCAGGGCAATACCATGAGGTGCGTACCACTGTCTTGAGTTTGCCCCATCCGTCATAATCTGTGCAAGGCTTTACGTTGTGTCGTGCGTCACATAAGCGACACTTGACCGGTAAACCAACTCTGATTATGACTTCTTCCATACCCTCACCGGCACAATATATGTGCTAGGAATATGTTTGACCTCTATTTTTTTCACTGTGTGCTCCTTCTGTTATTGGTATAGTAATTTTATTATAAACACTAATTAGATGTCAACTAGTTATCCACAGGTTACTATACCACTTGCGCTTTAAGTTAAAAGAATCAGAAATAATCTGTGTCACTTGTGCTTCTTTTATATCTCTATTTGACAATATATCTTTTTTTCTTTTATAATATGGAATACTTGCTACATCAACATATATTGGCATACCCATAATTGTACCTATTTGACGTAAATCTAGTTTATTCATTGCTCTGCCTCCCATAACTTCGTGCTAAAGTCTTTTTTGTCCCTGAGTGCTGCGTATATATCTTCGTCCACCGTGTTTTTAGCCTTGAAGATATAGAATACGCACTTTTTGGTCTGTCCGGTGCGGTGCGTCCGGCCAATGCTCTGCTCAAACTCTTGGTAGCTGTAGGTCAGTGAGAAAAACACGGTGACGGTAGCAAATTGCAGGTTCAAGCCGGTACTGGCGCTCTTGTAGTGGGCCACGAGTACGGTATTTTTGAGCTGTGCATCTGACTTTGGCAAGGTGCTATGTTTCTCACCGTCGTACCGGAGCACCTTTTTGTCCTTATGGTACTTGGCAATGTACTCCAGTATCGCCTTGCGCTCAGATATATAGTTGTAGAAGATTACGATGTTTTCGCTCGTATCATCTAAAATGTCACTGAGTACGTCCAACCTACTTGCTACCCCAACTTGCCTCAAATAATTGAGTAGTAAGCTTGGGTTGTCTAGCAGCTCACCATGTTTAGCTGTCCGGAGCAATTTGGCGTTGTAGTAGTCTTTTTGCTCTTTCGGGTTCAGCATAATGGTCTTACCGATAAACTGTCTGTCTGGTAGCTCATGCGCCTGTTCGCGGGTCAGTGAGCGCGATACAAGGTGCCACTGTCGGTTCATTTCTTCTGTGTTGAAGTATCCAACGATCCGCGGGAACCCTGCAAAGGTATTGATGTTGCAATATTTTTGCTTAAACTCGGTGATGCCTTTAGTAAAACCAAACAGTTTTGAGTAACCAGCGAAGTCAATCCAACCGTTGCTCATCGGCGTACCACTCAGGCCAATGAATTGACCACCGGACTGGCATATTTCATATACCGCTTTAGCTTGCTTACTCTGAGGGTTCTTTATACTCTGGCAATTATGCGTGAGTATGCCATTAGCGAAGAAATTATGATTATCTTCTACTTCGATGCAATAGACATAATTTGGTTCACGCACATATCCAAGTCGTTCAATATCTGCTTGTTCGAGAATCGCAATACTTTCCACCCTAACTCGTTTAGTAGTTTGTCCTTTTTTTTGTCGCGCCATTTGGCTTGCCTGCTGTTGTGGCCCACGCCGTCCAGCTCTATTCCAATATTTAACAATGGATTGCCTATATCCAGTTTGTAGGTACTGGGATATCCACTGCCTACCCCTTTCAGCGTTCGTACCGGAAGTTCCAAAACCCAAGCTTGTCCAAGCGTAGTCAATGTTTGATATAACCTTTGCTGTGTATTCGTAATTTTGCCATTCCCACCTTTTAAGTGTCGGTGTTGCGGGCTGCGTACCCATATAGGCATATCCGTTCCGTTCTTCTTGCGAGTTGCTCTGGCTTTGGCTTGAATTGAGGGGCTGTTTAATATTTTGGCTTGTTTTATCCCTAATTCGTGCGCTCTGATACTGTTCGCTTGCCTGCCGCAAGTTCCTGAACAATACCAGTTTGTCATACTCTTTACGGCTAGACGTTGTGCCTGCTTTGCATCCATCTCTCCTACATTTACCGTCTTTTTGCACCAAAAACAAGTGCGACTTACACCATACTTTCTTATCCGAGTGAGCATTTTCGTCTGTTGCCGCTTCTTGGCTGCTTGTGATGTCATCATCTGTGAGTTGCTCAAGATAATCCCCAATACTAATATCTTTTGCCATTTTATATTCACCGTTCACATAGTGCGGGTGATTATATGTACTTATGATAGCACCACCATCGTAAAAAACCAAGTATAGCTTATCATCAGTCTTACGCTTAATCACCTTAGTTACCTTTTTATACTCAAGGATACCTGTTTTATCGTTATGGCTTAAAACAACATCATCATTTTGGATATCAGCAATCTCTTTCAACCCTTTGTTGGTGGTGATCAAAGTTTCACCAGTCAAGCACTCATCCGCAATAATATCGTAAACGATGCCACCGTTCCGAGCACCGGTATACTTCCACCAACGCGGCCTTCTGGTATCCTTGTCCATCAGGCGTAAACTTTCGTAGCTTATATAGGTGATATCTGGGTAGGTAAACTTAGTTATATAAGCATTACTATCATTTGTTGATATTATGCTGTTAGGCTTAAATCTAACAATTTTATCCCCTTGTTTTTCATGTAATATAGCCCTACTACCTAGCCAGTTTTCTACTTCTTCTTGCCAGTCGCCCGTGCGGATCTTACTGGCCGGAGCAACAACTAATAATTTGTGTTGCTGCCCCCAGTGCATCAGTGACATAGCAGTTTTGCCGGTCCCCAAGTCTGCGTGCATGATGCCGTTTTCTGGCATCGTCGCTAAATATTGCTTCTGATAGTCATATAGCTGCATGGTGCCCCCTAATTCTGAATATTTACGGTAGCTGGCTGTAAGTTATAAGCGTCTATAGTGTCTTGGTAACTTTCAAGCTCAAGTGCTGGCGTGGTGTCTACCGTCAGGCTGCTATCATCTGTGGCGGTAGCTTCTGGCGCTGGCGTGGCTTCTGGTGCAAAATTGAATAGCGCCAAAAATGCTACCAAAATTATTACCGCTGCTATTACTACTAGTGTTTTGCTATTCCTCATGTCGTTTCTCCTTATAGAAATGCTAAATATTTACCGTTATTGTATACGCTCCAGGGCTGGAACCCTTTTGCCTTGTATAGTCTGTATGCTATATCGAGATTAGTTCTTGGGTCATACAGTTTTTCGAGATCCCCACCGACCATATCGGCGTGTATGCTATTTATCTGCATAAGCCCATAGTCTGTGCTATTGTCTCTGTTCGTGCCCGCATTATTCGCGAGGTGGTTGCCCCTACTCTCGGCCATACATATAGCATACGCTGTTTTGGTGTCCCACTCGTAGCCATTCACGGCGGAGCAGTCTTGTGGTGTCTCTGGCGGTTTTACTGCCGGCGGTTGCTGCGCCACCGGCCCCGCCTCTATTTTTTTGCCGTCTGAGCTGCTTGTACGGCGTTCGTCAGTTGCACGTTCTGATTATTTGCATACCGCACCCCAAGGACGAAGACTATCACCCCCGTTATTAGTACGGCTATGATTACATCTTTGATATGCTCGCCCCGTGTCTTTTCGTAAACCCTGCGTATTTTCGCTTGCTTTACTTCTTGGTTGTTTGTTGTTTTTGGCATTTTAAGCCCTCCTATTTTAACTATTTTACGCTTCTGCTCTGGTAACTCCTCAAAATTGAGTGCTAGTTTATCTAGCGCACTCACGGCTTGCATAGCTCCTCAAACTTCTTCCCGTCGAAGTTGCTATAGGTGTTGGCTAGTTGGTAAGACATAAACCATTGCAGATCGTCAATCACATTTATAGCTTGCTTGCTATCCTGCTCCGAGTAACCGGACGCTGCACTGGCTAGGGCGTTTTCTTTTCTAGCCCGTATCACATAGGCTATAAGCTCGTATTCTTTTTGGTTCATTGATTGCCACACTCTGTGCATTCGTAAACTCTTGGGGCTAGGGTTACAATTTCCATATTATTTGACCTCTTTTAATGGCTTGAATTGATTATCTGATGCTGCGACTACGATGACATAGTGGCCGTTTACTTCACCGCTGCCGGTGACGTTGTGGCCCTGTTTCTCTAGGTAGTCGATAGCAATATCGCGGGCGTTATTAAATTTGTAATTGTAAGGAATGGTAACACTCTGTTCAAAGCGGCCGCTTGTAAGTTTGACCCGTGAACTACGGCTGTTAGTTGGTCCAAAGTATTTTGCTTCAATTAAGTGGAAATTTTCCATGATTATCTCTTTTCTGCCGGGTACAATGCCCCAGGCGTGGCGTGTTATTGGTTAGTTAGTCAAGCCTAGTTTCAAAAATGCTGGCGCGTCACAATCTTCTTCGAGGTAGACAAGTCCACCCTCTAGCACGTAGCTATAGTTGCTTTTGCGTGCGATCTCTATCGCGTCACTGTATCCATTATCATCTGACCCGAGGCACAAGTAGCCATGCCCACAAGTGTCAATGAATGTATAGCCCCGCACCTTGTCTATCGTGTAGTCTCTTGCGTCCTGCTGTTTCTCATCCGCTAGTATAGTTAGTACACTCATAATTATTTGCCCCTCTTGTCAATTATTGCTATTTTGTTCGGTGTTTGGTAGTGGCGAATAAAGAACATCAGAAGTTACTTTCTATATAGTCGCGTAACTTCTTGATATTACTATCAGTGTCGCGCTTGTTGGTAAGTTGTAGCGATATTTTGCTATAACCGCTTGCGAAGTTTTCCGCCATCTGCTCCCGTACAATCCCAGGGTATATGGTGTACTCTTCGCAAATGTAACTGAAAGTTGATGGTGTGATTGTTATAGTTGTCATTAGAAAAACACCACTCTAGCCCCGCCGTGTACCGTATCACTGCATACCAGCGAATCGGCCGTTGTGGTTATATGCTTTATATTAATTTGTTTCATAGTGTTTGCTCCTTTACGGGCTTATTACTTATTATTATTGTTGTGGTGTAGTTAACACCCGTATGCCGTCACGTGGACGGCTAACGGCTAGTAACTACAGGTTAGAATCCATTCATAGCCCTATTCATGCGCATTATTTTCTCATGCTCTAGCTGCAAGCGGTCCAGTGTTTCGTTATATTCATACCCGTGTGCAAGTGTTATACCGCGGATCTCAAGCTCTAGCAGCTTAAGCAGTTTCTCGTTTTTTTTGCGTACCCGTGTAAAATGGTCGTCGATGCTGTTTTCAATTGTAGTAGGTGTATAAAACATTGTTTGCTCCTTTGCTTGTGTGTCACTGTTTGCGGCACTGGCTACAGTCTATCATAGTGTTTTTGATACGTCAATAGGTATATAATAGGAAAGTATGGTTGTAAGGTGTTAGCGTATCTTATTTTACAACAGTTGTATCTGTAATCGTAGGTATATCGGTCTTAACTATTCCCGATCCGTGGCAAGTCTCACACTGTTTCAGTATCGCAATCTCGCCAGTTATATATCTATCTTGCGTCATATCATAGACTAACACTCGCTTAAGTACACCAGTATCAAAACGTTTCACGATAGAAAATACACCCATATCATGCATAGCGCGTATAAACTCCTTAGTTTTAAGACCATGATTATATTGTTTCGAAAAACTATATAAGTCATTAAAGCTGTGAGGCTTACCAAACTCATCACGATATTTAGTGAGTGTAAGCTTTAATTTGGTGTATATATCGTCTGTCATGTTACTCCTTAGTTAATTGTTACTGTAGTGTAACATTTGTATCAGCATGGAATCAAATGAAAGTGTAACAAGTGTAACAATGGTGTAACATTTTGTTACACATCTGTTACATGTAAGTAAAAAAAAAGTCTGTCACCTCTAAAAAAACTGTTACAGCATGCAGCAGTTGAACTAAATAAAAAAGTATATATAACGTTATAGTAAATTATATCTAGTGTGAACCATGAAAGTGATACAAATGTAACATTAATGTAACAATACGAACATAATACGAACGCATATAGAAAACATACGGCACGATCTGAGCCATTAACAGAGGTGATGTTATGTCGCACAATATGTATTTTACGACATAGACGAGCCAGTTATAATATAATTACCTGTTTGTCAAATGATATGTATGTGCAGCGGAGCCGAGCACCCACACACCCACGCAGCCACACCCACGCATGACACATACGGGGGGGTCTGTCAAACGCATGGCAAATGGAGCGTATACGTCCTACCCCCATTTTTCTATAAAAAAATAACGAACCTTTATTACAACATATTTAACAAAAATGACCACCTAGTACATTGGTGGTCATTTGCGCCACACATAGTATACTATACGCATGAATAAATGGCTTACCTCTACTGTTACTGCGTATAGGGAATTTTTTGGTGAAACGAAGCAACCTGTGGTGTGGGATGTTGGGTCGAGGGATGGTGATGACGGCGTAGAGCTGGCCGAGCGTATTTTTAGTGGTAATGCAGACGTTGGGCTGGCGAATAGCTACGTTGTGTGCGTGGAGCCGAACCCTCCACAGGCGCAGCTTATTAGAGAGCGTTACCCTAGTGTGGTGGTATACGAGACTGCGGTCAGTGATTATGAGGGTAAAAGCCAGTTTGTACGGGTGATTAGTGACAATAAAGACGCGGTTGGTATGTCGAGCTTGGACGTTGAGAACCAAGATACTAAGGGTAAAGGTCCGAAAGAGGTCATCGATGTTGTTGTCGACAGATTGGAAACACTAATGGATGACTCCATTATTGACGTAATGAAGATTGACTGTGAAGGCTATAGCTGGGAAGTGCTACATGGCATGGGTGATAAGATTTATAATGTAAAGGTGTTTCATATTGAGACTGAGCACCCAGAGTTTAGCAGCTGGAGCCATGACGGGCACAAGAATAACGAGCAGGTGATGGCGTTTATGCTATCTAAGGGGTTTGAGCTGTATGCGACTGAGTATGAGTGGGGCGGCATACAAGACCAAATCTACATAAACCCCAACATACACAAAACCCCCAGAATTAACTAGGGGTTTTGTATTCTCACATAAGTGCAACAGGAGGGTATTTTTTGTTGCGCTTTTACTATAACACATATGAATTAACGGTGCTATAATGAGCTTATGAGCAACCGAACCTACAGACGTAATACAAGTAAGACAATAACCGTAAATTATAACCCCATAAATGGTATCAATGGTACTAAAGTATTTTTCACAGTGAAGGCAGACAAATATGACACTTCTGCTACTGATGCAACCGCTATTATTAAACAAGATGTAACACTAACTGCTAACTCTGGTGTGATTGACCTAAATCCGAATACGGTGGCCGATACGGTCGAACCAGGCAAATATTACTTCGACATGAGTGTACTGGACACGGCCGGTGAGATATACAGCATTGACTCTGGCGTGTTTACATTGACGGCTGGCGCAACTAACCGAGAAGCATAATGGATGATACTGTAAATGCTACAGTAGTCATTGGTGACATACTCAATGCGACGGTTGATAACACATCCGAAACTGTCACTGTCACTCTGACAACTGAACAAGAGGTATTAAATGCTACCATCGTTCCTGGTACTACAGGTGCTAAGGGCGATGTAGGCCCACAGGGACCACAAGGACCACAGGGTCCACAGGGCGACACAGGCCCCATTGGACCACAAGGTCCTCAAGGCGCAACCGGCCCAAAAGGGGATACTGGCGATACTGGTCCACAAGGCATACAAGGTATTCAAGGCGTTAAAGGTGACACTGGTGATACGGGACCAACTGGAGCAACAGGAGCTACCGGCGCAACGGGGGCAACTGGTCCTGCTGGCGCTGACGGAGCAGTTACTTCCGTGAACACTCGCACAGGTGCAGTCACAGGGCTGGCAGAGGCGTCAGATGTTACCACAGCTCTAAGTGGGAAAGTGGATAAAACAGGTGATGTAATGACAGGTAGTCTTACGGCAACAACCCTTACCGCAGGAACCGCGACAGACGTGCTAGGAACAGCCTTGTCAGTCATCCGCAATAACGTGGCAGTTGGACGAATTGACAACAACGCTAGTGGGCTTAGGGTTCAGGCTCAAAATGGCAGCCTACAGCTTCGTGGGACTGGTAACACTGGGATTGCTATAGATGCTTCGGGAAATGCTGTAGTCGCTGGAACTATTACGCCAGTACAAGCCACGACTGCTGGTGCGCCAGCTTACGTTAAGGGTGCAATATATTTTGACACTACGCTAAACAAGCTTCGTGTCGGTGGAGCAACCGCTTGGGAAACAATAACGAGTACATAAGGAGAACCATATGACCGCAATCTCACTAACCATCAAAGACACCCTCTACACAAAAGAAGTAGAAGCAGTCGCCGCAATGAACGGCTGGACGGAAACAATCCCTGACCCTGCCAACCCAGAGCAGACGATACCGAACATCACCAAAGGGGCGTTCTTCAAGAGGCAAATCAAAGCATGGGCTCGTAACCAAGCGGTGGAATACGCCAACCGCACCGCCCTGGCAGCCGTAGTAATGGAGGCAGATGAAGCCTAATGAAACTTGAAGACATCACGACAGTAGAGCAAGCAAAGGCGCTCGCATTTGACGCTATCCAGCGTATTGAGATTGAGCAGAATAATTTACGAGCATTGCAGCAGAGGATGATTGAATTAGAGAACGAAGAGCCTGAAGTCGAAAAGAAAAAATAGTCGTAAGAGAGTATAATAAAACTAGAACCCCCTTGTCTGTTGGGGGTTCTTTTATATCATGTGGTGGGTTATATTTTTACCGGGATTTGTATAAAGCCGGAATTACCGGCATTTTATTTGATTTTTTATA
>OFQW01000011.1_pt1 | contig 40440 bp, 67 predicted proteins | sample 1542941 | NCBI WGS metagenome assembly OFQW01 (sample SAMN07774219, study PRJEB24372) | wastewater metagenome | isolation source: Exp Tend NO 90WW | collected 2016-02 | reverse complement strand
CTAGGATGTCCAAGACGGTATTATGATCTACATCATGTTTGAATAATATATTTATTTCTCCGACGGTAAAATAAAATTCTCCGACGACAAGTAGATTGGATACGGTATTGCCTAGGATGTCGCACAATGCTAAATTCAATTATCCGGTTTTCATGGCGTGGGACGAATAGAACTGCGCCTATATCGAGAGGACAACATCGACGAAAACCTTTTCCAGTCGCCCGAGAAATTGGGCCACGACGCTAATCACGGAACCGGAAATGATAGGCGGCCCGAGACGCCTATATACCTGCTGGGAGAATAGGTCCTTCCTCAGTCGGTGCGAACAAAATAGCTCAACATCTCGCCCATCGTCAAAATTAAGAAATCACGACCAAGGCCTAATAACGTACTTTTTAACCTCTCCATATATGTTTGTACAAGTACAAAAAAAAATGTACGCTAGACTAAAAAATCAAAGACGCGCCCCACCAATAAATAGATAGGCACACAATAGGCCCGCTATGTGCGGGCCGTTTCTTCTTCTCAAATGATACCAACACTCACGCCTTTGACGGTTTTGATCCTCCCACTATCAACCTCTTGACACTTCATTATTTCATTTGTACGATCAATTTATGAAATTAATGACCGATCCGGATAAAAGATCGCCAAGAACGTATTCCGAACGGTCTAGACATGGGAATATGCCTGCCCCTCGTAGTTATCAGCAACTCACCACGGGACGTAAAATCGTCATCAAAACCATGGTCGAAGCTGGTATTCCTTACCGTCAAATTGCCGCCATGGAAAGAGTCAGCGTTGCAACTGTTCATGGTGTAGCTCACGATAACGAACTTATAGAAATGTCCCCGGAAATCGTCGCAAAAACTAAAGCCGCTCTTTCGGGGCGCGCTTACGTCCTCGCAGATCGTTCTATAAGCAAGGCCGGGGAGGAAACTAGGCTCGATAAGATGAACTCATATCAACTCACAGTTATGGGCTCGATTATGATAGATAAGGCTAGGCTGATGGACGGCATGAGTACGGAGAATTTAGCTCTACATACTATGTCTGAACGTCTACAAAGTGGTTCGAAGGACCTTGAGAACGTAAAGAATATGATTATCAAGCGTTTCCAGCTCTCAGAGAGCGATGTTTTAGAGGCAATAGATAAGAAAACAGAGGCGATTAAGCAGGAAGCGGTTAACGATACCAAAACCGTTGAAGACCATGCTATTTGATGAAATATGCAGAGTGCCAGTTAAGTGAATAATGGACCAACGGCACCACGCGGAAGAGGTAGACCACGCAAAGTAGTTGTAGATCAACATTTATCAGACAAAAGCTCATTTAACATAACCCACATTATCGGACATAATTCAGACGGTGGACTTCTACCCGAGGGGGTGGGGAACCCGTCCGCCGAGTCAGTCGTAAAAGATAGCTATATCCCCCCCAATCCTACCGCAGAAAACAAAAAGGTTGTTCCGGAAAATCCCGAAAATTATAAAAAGGTTTTAAGCGAGGATAGTTGTAGGGCGACAGTAACGTCGACGGTGATAGCGAGTGATTTAGAGGAAAGGATGAAGAAGTATGTGGAAGGGAACGGTGGTGTGAGTGGGTTGGATTGTGTATGCTTTCATTGTAGGACGTTCAGGAACAGATTTTTGAGTGAAATGAAAAGGATGTTGAGAGGGGGAGAGGATGGAATTTAAGGGAAAGATGGTGGAAGGGAAGTTGGTGGTGGAGGCGGTAGTGGAGGAGATTAAGAGGGAAGACAGGACGGTGGACGTGGTGGTGAGGGTGCCGAGTTTGAGTGTGGTGAACAATTTTTTAAGACAAATAGAGGAAGGAAAGGAGGAGACGAATGGCTAGTGGTATTTATAATGTATTCAAGGGAAACTTGATGAACAAGTTGGTAAGTTTGGGGAGTGCAGGGGATACGGTGAAGGTAGCGTTGATGAACAATAGCCATACGTTCAGTGCGGCGAATACGGTGTTTAGTGACGTGAGTGCGAATGAGGCGAGTGGAACGAACTATACGGCTGGTGGGGCGACGTTGGCGAATAAGAGCGTGACGGTCGCGGCGACGACGAAATGGGATGCTGACGATGCGACATGGGCGACGGCGACGATTACGGCGTACCATGCGGTTGTGTATGACGTGACGAACTCGAATAGCTTGGTGTGTTCGTTTGATTTCGGTGGAGCGAAGACGGCGACGGCTGGGACGTTCACGATCCAGTGGGACGCGAACGGGCTGATTACTTTAGCGTAATAGGAGAAAAATATGGCTCTTACGAATGGACAGCTTCAGACTTTGAAGGCGGCGATTGCCGCGGAAGTGGATTCTACTTTTGTGAGTTATAGGACTGCCGGGGCGACCGGGGCGATGGCGGACTGGTATAACCTTCCATCCACGACGGATGCGTGGAGACCGGATGTCACGGCACATGAAATTGACGAAGCCTCTGATTATTCCTCGTTCGACTCTGTGGTGGCCGGGAAACGGGATGCGTGGGCTTTGTTCTTGCAGTATGCCCCGCGCGACATGGCGAAGAACAAAAACCGGAAAGTCGTGACGGATGTTTGGGGGAACGCCACGGGCGGATCGATTGCGGAGTCTATCCTTCAGGCCAGTGTGAAGAAGGCATCGAAGGGGGAGATGGTTTATGGTGGTTCCTCTGCGACGACGGGGACCGTGACGGCGACGAAACGGAACCTGGTATACACGTTCCAAAACAACGACATTGTTCTTGCGTTAGCGTCGTAAGGGGGAAACCGTGGCTACATTTACACTTGCTCAAGGGGCCAGAAGTTCCGCTGTTCTGGCTCTCGGAACGCTCGCAAGCGCGACGTATGTAACTTCTTCGGCGATTGACCTGGGTGCATCTATCCCGTTGGACGTGACGTTTGAGGTAGAACTGAACGCGAACGGAACGCCGTCGGGGAACAAACAGTTGGTTTTGTTCGCCAAATTCAGCTTGGACAATTCGAACTTCGGGTCTGGTCCTGAGTCTGGCACGACTGCGACGGAAGAAGCCGATCTTCATTTGGTCGGCGTTGTGCCGTGTAACGACACAAACGACCACAGGAAGTTTTTTAGTCTTCAAGGGCTTCCCGTTGCGCGGTATCTGAAACTGGTTGCTAAAAATGATCTTGGCGTAGCGTTGACTTCCGGTAACGTCTATCAAGCCAACATCACTGGAACTTCGGCTTAAAAATGAGTCTTCTGCTTCGGACCGAAACCCGAGGGGTCTATCGCTCCCAACCGAAAGGAAACGCTGTCATAAATTTCGATCATCCGTTATCGAAAAATATGACGTTCGATATGACGGCATCCCTCGGGTTTGTGAACAATGTAACGAACGCGCAGGCAACAACCACCGTCGGTGCGTCTACAATACCTAGCTCCCAAGGGCTGGGATATGGGGTTTCTCAATCCGCCGGAAACTGTATTTATTTTTCAAACCAAGTTATCCTGACTGCGTTTCCGTTTTCTATTTTGATTGTCGCTGATACGAGAACTGAAGCAAACAGAAAGTTTATGTTCCAGTTTGGTGCGAACTCGGGTTCCGCGTCCGCTCGGGTTTGGGTTTTGTTCAACGGCACCGCTACGTCAAGCTCTTCGTCCGATTCTTCCGGTAAAATTTACCTCTACACAATCGATACGTCCCTCAATCAGAACTCCCCCGCCGCCGGGGGAATCGCAAGTAGTATCATAGATGGCGTCCATTCATACGGAATTACATGCGATTCAACAACAACGTCCTATTACAGAGACGGAAAACTCCTCGGAACGGAAAGCCCAACAAATACGAATCCGGTTTGGACGTCTCTCGGGATCACGTCAATTAATGGGGCGGCTCCCGCTCTCTCGAATGCCAGACCATTTGATCGGAGTCAAGTTTTAACGCGGTTCTGGAACGGGCGATTATTGACTGAACAAGATTATCGAAGCCTCTACGAAAACCCATGGCAGATTTATATGGCGAGGGCAAAAGATAAATGGATTTTCCCTCCTATAAGCGCGGGTGGCGACGTCACTGTTTCCGCTTCCGCACAGGCCCTTTCTCTTTCTCTCCAAACACCCGTCGTTACAACAACTTCTTCCGTCACCGTTTCTCCAACCGCGCAATCACTTTCTTTAACTCTTCAATCTCCGGTTATTTCTGTTGGCGGGAGCGTTACCGTCACACCGACAGCCCAATCAATAACATCTTCGCTTCAATCCGTAACGGTAACTGGAACAGCTCTTGTTTCTCCCGCGGCCCAATCACTTTCTCTTACACAGCAAACTCCTGTTGTCTCTGTCGGTGGGAATATTTCATTTTCGGTATCAGCACAAGCATTGACGCTAACCGCACAAGCTCCTACTCTCCAGGGCGCGGCGAATATTTCTCCGACGGCTCAATCGTTGACTTTTTCTCAACCGTCTCCGACGATGAGTGGAACTTCTGTTATTGTTACGACACCGATTGCGTTGAACCTGTTTTTACATGCTCCTCTTTTTGGCCCTTCTTCAAGTCCAAGAACGGCCCCTATTATGAGGATTACGAGATCAATCGACATTGTCCTTTATCGAAGTTAAACGGAGAGAAAAATGGCGTCCACTAAGACAGCAAAGACTTTTCAGTCAAGCGCAACAAATACGGCTGGATCGACTACGACAGGGTCCACCGTATCGTTGACGACATCTTATGGATGTCTGATGACGGCTAAAATAACCAACGGTGGAACAGGCCCGACCATTGCGTGTGATTTCATTGTGGAAGTATCTAACGACAATTTCTCGGCGGACACTAAGGAAGTGTTTCGCGCAACCGCAAGTGTTGGGGCAAACGATGTGAATTATTTTAATTTTGAATTGCCTGCGGCTGTCATGTATGCTCGCAGTAAATTTTCTGGGAATACAGCGCAGTCGGTAACCATTGAATGTACCGGAGAGGAACTTACAACAATCTAATGGCTCGACTCTATAAAGGGAAACAGTTTTTATCAAAAGAGATCAGAAAGTATTTTTCGTCTTTCTATCTCTTCAATGATCTATCGCCAACCAAGAAAGACTTGATTGGAGTTAATCATTTGACGTATGGAGCGGGCAGTCCAAGTTTGTATTATGGAGCAAATGGAATTGGTGAGTCATTCGCTGGTGACAAATATCTATCAAACGATTCGATAACACCGACGGTCACGGGGTTTCCTGTCTTGCTCTATGCGAGTGGTAGAGTTACGGATGTGAGCCTACTGGGAGATACGATGATTGCGTTATCGCCGTGGTTAACTGGATATACGAAATCAATTGAATTATCAGAAACAACCGGTAACAATAAGGCATTTGGTTCTATTACAGAGACTTTCTTAGGTCTCTCAAATTTATCAAAATCCAATCCAGTGCGATTGTATAACATGGCATTTATTTTACGATCTATGACTGATTTCACGTTATTTGTGAATGGCGAAAAATTAACACCATCTCAATCGTATGCTTCAAGTTTTACGACAAAGAATAAGGTTTGGATTGGGACAGACAGTAGCGATAGTTTCCGTATGCACGGCGGTATTTTTTCTGCGGGATGGGGCACAACGGACCCTGGGGATGCTTTTGCACAGCGTCTATCAGTTAATCCGAATGAAGTCATTTTTCAAAAAATGTTTCAACCAAGAAAATCAGCGGGAGCCGGGGTCGTGAATAAGATACCTTGGCATTTATTATTTGGGAGGGTCATCTAATGCCGTCATATGGGACTTCTGTCACTCTTACTTATATCGCATGGGACACTTCCGCCAATGTTGGGAAAACCGGGGATGTCGCGAACCATACGCTCCGATGGATAAAAGACGGGACGGCTTCTGTCCCGACAAATTCGGCATCTGAAATTGATGCCACCAACGCTCCCGGTGCTTACAAATTAACATTAACTACGGGCGAAGGAACTTGTCAGGTTGGTACGTTGGTTGGCAAGAGTTCCACCGCCAATGTCTCAATTATTCCGATCTCTGTTTCTTTTGAACTTCTTCCGACGACATACTATGGGACCGCTGGCGGTATCCCTATTTTAGATGGAAATGGGAATATACTTGCAGACGTTAAACGATTAAATGGCACAAGCCAGACAGCGCGTGACATCGGAGCGAGCGTACTTCTATCATCCGGTATAGGGACAGGACAGCTAGACTTTACGTCTGGGGTTGTAAAATCAAACATGACACAGATCAGCGGTACATCTCCGCATGATGGAACAGCGTCGCTTTTCTTAAAAAGTTTGAAACTGTACCAATCTGACTACTCGCAATCAGGACGCTCGCTTGAAATACTTGGTGCAAACCCTCCTGGAATACCTTTTGCGTCCGGCCATTCTGCAATTCGCATCCAGGGTGGAAACAAAAATGACGTAAGTGGTATTGCGAGTGGGGAATACGTCTCATCCATAGAAGGCATAGGTCCAGCCACATTTTATGGTGGGTACAATGGGTCAGGAATACAGGCTAATATTTTGGGTGACTTATCTGGTTCCATCGGTTTCCTTGCTAGTCAAGCTAAGGCCGACGTTAACGCGGAAGTTAAGGACGTGATGGAGACGGACACGCAATCGGAACCAACGGGAGTTCCTTTAGCGAATTCATCGTTTAAAGAAAAAATTGGTTGGATTTTCTCACGATTCAGAAATAAACAGACTTTCGTGAAATCTACCGGGGTCGAAAGAGTCTATGCGGATGATTCCGTAACAACGCTTGGGACTTCAACTGATACCGACGATGGGTCAACATTTACAAAAGGAAAAATGTCTTAATGTTTGATACAGAACTTCAGCGGCGTTCAGCTTTATGTTACTGGACGAAAGTCATTGTGCCAGACGGAACCATCGACTTGCGTGATTCAATTTCCATCCTCGGTGGATATCCGTTTGATTTACAAAGTATTAATTTACCGACGCATAGGTTTATTCTTTTCATCGCGCATGTTATTGAAGAAATTATCGAAATTACTTTGAGTTATAGGAAGTAACCATGCCAAAAAATGAAATACACAAAGGCGACATAGGAACGATTTTCGAGTTCACTGTTAAAGACGGTTCAAATGTTGTTGATATCTCTTCTGCCACAATTTCAGTATTTTTCCGCTTTGCCAGTGGTACAGTCATAACACGAACAGGCGTTCTATCGACGGATGGAACCGACGGTAAATTTAAATACGTTACCGTTACAGGAGATTTAAGCGAATCTGGCGATGCCTCCATTCAGGGTTCTATCACGATTGGGCCAGGCATTTGGAAAACAGATATACAGAATATTCGGTTATACGACAACCTGGCATAAAATGGACGTAATTCAGACCATCCCAGTTAAGCCGAAACTAAACAAGAGGGTAGCTGAACTATCGAGACATGAGGCTTTGAAATTACTGGAAGAGATCAAGACGTACGAAGAATCTGCGAAAGAAACCGTTCGCCAATTACAAGATGCTGATCCGTTTTGGTTTTATGAACCATCGACGGGAGATGTCCCGAAAGAAAACAGAGAATTCCTTTATCGTCATTTGAAGCCTGAGGATGTTCCCGTTAAATTGGTTGGTCAATTGGATGCCCACATGAGCCATGCCCCGATTCGTTTTATATCCGGAGGGAATCAGGGCGGAAAGACGGTAGCGGGAGCTATTGAGGCTTTTATCTCGGCGACGGGATGCGTGCCGAAAAAGATGCAAGGAATATTCCCAAAAGAACGTATCCCGACGAAATTCCCTCAATTCATTCGAGTCATCGGTAAAGACTGGACGAATGGGATTCTGTTGAATGTTATTCCAACGTATCAAAAATGGGTTCCACGTGAATTCTTAAAGAATGGGCGTTGGGATAAGTCTTATAATTCGGAAAGGGCTACTCTTTTCCTTGAAAAGCAAGGAAAGTTGTTTGGGACAATCGAGTTTATGAGTAACGCACAGGATGTTACAAGTTTCCAAGGTCCTCCACGCGACATGATTATTTACGATGAAGAGCCAAGGAAAGATATCTACAAGGAAAATCTTTTAAGGTTTACGACTCGGGATAAATTGAATATTCTTTTCTGTATGACGCCGACGGAAGGACTGACATGGGTACATGATGAATTGGTTGAAAATGATGCAGACGATAGCGGGAACAGAGTTGATGTATTCCGCATCCCTTCGGTATGCAATAAGAAGGCAAACATTCGCGTTTTGGATGAAATAGTTAAGGATTTAACTTACGAAGAAAAGAAAATGAGACTCCTCGGAGAATTCATCTCTTTGTCTGGGCTTGTCTATGGTAGAACATTCAGTAATAAGATTCATGTCATTGACCAATTCCCTGTGTCATGCAATTGCGGTGGATCAGTCCAGCATGAGACTTCTTGCCCATATTTGGATTATGTTATCTATCGCGGGATTGATCCACATCTTGTCACTCCCGCCGCCGTTGTGTGGATGGCCGTTGATCGGTTTGAAAATGTTTATCTTGTAAAATCTCTCTTTCAGGAAACCGACATTGAATCATTAAAAAAAGCAGTTGCAGACGAATCTCGTGGAATGCGTCTTTCTTGGTCTGTTGTTGATAGTGCGGCAGACTCAAACATCGAAGCATTTGGTGGATTGAATATCTTTAAGAAATTATCGACCGGAGAGAATAGGATAAAGGCTCTCCGTCTTGCCGTTAAGGGACAAGGGTCAATAAAAACAGGAGTTGACGAAATAAAACAACATCTAACAATAAATCCAGTGACGGGAAAACCGCGTTTTTTTATTATGAACGATCCTTCAAATAAGTTAGTTATCAACGCTTTTGCTACTATGGAAAGAGACAGCGCACATAATGAAGATAAAAGAGGGATGCGAGACAAAATTTTGGAAAGCAAGCATCACGTTCACGCGGCATTACGATATACATTTATGCAGAAAATGCGATGGCGAGAATCAAATGAGCCAGAAATTAGCGATATTCCAGAATATGCTCCCGAGGAGATATTAGTGTGAACGAAAAAATAGATCAAGAATTCCTTAAGAAGCATGGCATAAACCAATTTCAGCAATCCAAAGATTCAAGAACTTGGGTAGAAGATATTTGGCGAGAAAGCCAGGATGCCTATGATTCTAAATTCTCATCCAAAGAATCTAAATCGTCGAATGTCCTTATGTGGCAATCTCGATTATTTATTCCAAAAACGTACAACACGATTCAACGTATTTTGGCGGAACTTCTTGAAACTTTTTTCTTTGATCCGGACGAAATCGTATCTGTAAAAACGAACAAGACTGTTTCTGCTGAGACTGTATCTGCGGTTCAATGTCTCTTGAACTACCGACTTAATGGCCACCCCATTGATTTTTATCAAGAAGGATATGAAGCATTGATGGATACCCTGAAACAGAAAATTGGGATTCTCAAGGTGTATCCTAAAATTCTGATTGAGAAGAAAGGAAAAGAATCAACAAAACGAAAAGAAATGAATCAGGAAGGGATTGAAGTGGAAGTGATGGATTATGCGGATGTTGTAAAAGCGTTTGAACCGCGTATTGAATGTGTCGCTCCGGAAGACTTATTTTTAGACTCCGAAGCGACTTGGAAAGATTACTGGAAATATCCGATCATTCATCGGATTGCTAAATCAAGAGATGAGCTGAGGCGTTCGGGATTTAAAAATGTTGATGATGTTGTATCCGGTATGACGGTAAATGCAACAGACCAAACAAAACAAAATAGGAACTGGCAAGAATCGCCTTTTTCGGTCATCCGTGATGTTAAAGATCAGGAAATTATTTACGATTATGAAATATGGACTTTCCTTGATCTTGAAAACGATGGTAATTTGAAAAGCGTTGTATATCATATGCTTGGAAGTTCAGAGATGCCGACGGTCATTGGTAAAGACCCAGTTTTGAACAGCCTTCCATATGGTTTTAGTGAATTTGATGAGCCAAGGCCACCGTTCGTTGTTGGGAGTGCTATGCCGGAGAGTCATAAGGCATATGGAAAAGATTTAGGCGAAATCACTAAATCTCTTCAATCCGAAGAAAATTCCATCCGTAACATGGAACGTGAAGCCTCTGCTCTTGCCATAAGAAATCCGCTTCTTGTCAACCGTGACGCCAACCTTGATATCAAAGCGTTGGTCAATCGAAAGATTGGGTCTATCGTTAAGGGTGATGATATCGGAAATGATGCGGTGCGCCAATTACAAACGAATAATCCAACCATAAATACGGCGACCATATCGGCCCGCAATCAGCAAGACTATTATGAAGCAACAAGTATTACACCAAATCAGTTGGGTGTTTCGGTCCGTGATGAGACGGCAACGGCGGTATCAAATAATCAAACGAATGCGAATAAGAAAATACAAAACATGATTCGGAACATTTCAAATACGTTATTTGTTCCGGCATTCAGGATGTTACTCCGTCTTGAACAATGTTATGAGAGCGATCAGTTTATTCAGAAAGTGACAGGACAAACGCTTGGTTGGAAGTTTGCAAATGATGGAGCCCCTTCTTGGAATAACATTCAAGGAGATTTCGATCTAACAACAGAAATCGGAGTTAACAAACAAAGCCAATTAAACAAATTCCTATTGGTTGCGGACAGGATGAATCAAACTAACGCTACACTTATGCAAATGATTCAGGCTAGAGTCATTGATCCGAATAACGCTAAATTTTTAAATACAGCATGGGCTTTCCGTCAAGCGATGGGCGTACTTAAGATGAAAAATACGGATGAGATGGAAATCTCTCCGATGGCTCCTCCTCCGCAGAACGAAGAAAATGCCCAAAAGGGTATAGCAAGTCAACCGCGCAACGTATCAAACCCTGATCAACAAATGGGACAAATCAATCCGGAGATTTTAAATGAAATTCTTTGACAAGTTGAAAGCGAAATACTCCGAAAACCATGACTTTGAGGAACTTAAGCGTACAGCCATGGAAGGTGACAAATTGACTGATTTTGTTTCCACTGGAGCGTTTGATATTCTTATTTCACTCGTTCTTGATCCCATGGAACAAGCCGCATTTGTTGAATTCACAAAAGTTGATCCAGCAAATACGTTTGAAGTAATTCAGATTCAAAAAATTTACCAAGTCATAAATGAAATAAAGAAGCGAGTTGATACCAAAATACAGGCGGGCATAATGGCTCGCCAGCAATTGTTAGACTCTACCCCCGAGGAGGGATGAGAAATGTCAAACGAAAATGTTGTGGCTACCGCTGAACAAGCGACGCCTTCAATTAAACCAGTAAAACAGTCCGCACATAATCCGGATAAAACAGTGAGTCAAACATTGTTCTCCGATATGGTCGGGCGGAACATCCCTGGTGTCTCCATGGTCCCTGTGACCGATAAAATAGATAACGTGGATATGAAAAATGGAGAAGTTAACGATGAGCCGAAACTAGAGGTTAAACAACAGGCAAAATATCTTTCTCCCGAAGATTTTGCCGATGCGTTGGTTAAACTGAAAGTGGATGGCGTTGAAGAAGAAGCGAAATTTGGAGACATTATCAGGCGGGTCCAGATTGATAAGCATTTGACGTCAAAAGGACAGAAATTGTCCGAAGATGAAAAGAGGGTAAGAGAAAGGGAATCGTCTTTGGCGGAAAGGGAAAAAATATTGGCTGAACTTATGGCCAATCAAAATAATCCTGATCCTTCTGATTCTATTTCAGAAAGCTCCGTAAAAGATGATCCTTACGTCAAACGACTGGAAGAGGCGTTGAATAAAACACAACGCCAATTGCAGGAAATTGACATTCAAACTGCCCCTATGCGACTGAATGCTTCCCTTGAAAGGGTAGACCAATTCGCTAAGGAATCTCTTGGATTCACCGATTTTTTAAGCTATCGAGGTAAAATCCAAGAAAAACTCAAATCTCTACCGCAAGAAGTTGCGCGAGGTTTAGATAATGAAAGCGGATGGCTATCTGTATTCAAGGACATCAAACTGAAGGAACTTTCAGATCAGGTCGCTGGACATAATAAATCCACGCCATCTGAAACGAAACCAGTGGAGAGAATTTCCCCAACCATTCTTCCGATAGAAAGCGGTCGTGGGGCCTCCAAAGGATTCTCCGATGATGAATCGTCCAAGTATCGTTCCTTGTTGGAAAGAGCGAAGAAACTAACGGCGGAAAACAACCCATTGAGGCATCAGGCATGGGAAGACGTTCTAGCCTTTAGTCATAATAAAACTTAAAGGAGAATAAAATGCCAGTTCCCACAAATACATTTCAAACCTATACCGCTGTTGGTAACAGGGAAGACTTGATCGACATCGTTACGAATATTGCTCCTAAAGATACCTGGTTTTTGTCTAATTCCGGGAATTCGCGTGCTACGGCTGTCCTCCACGAGTGGACGAATGATACTCTCGCGGCTCCCGCGGCAAATGCCCATATCGAAGGTGACGATCAGGCCGCTTCGGCGATTACGGCGAAAGTCCGACAGAACAACTATACGCAAATCATCCGAAAAGCGTATACCTTGTCTGATACCCAGGTTGCGACTGAACAGGTTGGTGGTGACCCCGTTGCCTATGAGAAACGCAAGAAGCTAACCGAATTGGCGCGAGATATGGAGTATGCGTTCCTTATCAATTCGGCGACCGCTTCCGGTGCGTCAGGAACGGCTCGGCAAATGAAGGGTGTTCTTGGGTGGATCACCACCAATAACACTACCGGAACCGGGACCGGAAACGAGACTCTAACCGAAAGCATGCTGAACGATAACCTTCAGTTGGTTTGGGCGCAGGGTGGTATGCCTTCGGCGATTCTTTGCGGAGCGGTCCAGAAACGGAAAATCTCTTCTTTCACGACCAATACCCGAGAAGTTATGGCCGATGACAAATCTCTTACCGCCGCTGTCGATATTTACAAAAGCGACTTTGGCGAAGTTCGTATGGTTCTTTCCACCATCATGAATACGTCTGCCGCCGATCAGTTGATTGTTTTTGGCGATATGACGCTATGGAGCAAAGCGTTCCTTCGACCGATCAATGCCGAAGAATTGGCCCGAACTGGTTCGGCTCGGAAGTTCATGATTGAGGCGGAAGTCACGCTCGAATCGCGTCAAGAGAAAGGTTCTGGTAAAATCACTCAACTGACCTAAGTTGAATAGGCCGATAGGGGAGGGTGGTGGGCTAATAGCCCTCGCCCTCCCCATATGGCCTTTGGAGATATATGCCAATTATATCGAGTAGACATTCCGCTCCGAATGGACTCATGTCTTATAGTGAGAAAAAAGACAAATTTACGTTAGTCCATTTTGAAGACATTCAACCTTTGGCAAAACATTGTATGGAATTGCGCAAGTCTCCAAATAAAGGATTTACAAAAAATCGCGGATTTCAGTTAATTGCAAAAATTCCAGTTATTGCATTGACGGAACAAAAAGATTTAGTCAACCCAGACGGAACAATGAATTCAAAAGGTATCAAGCGTTATTTGAATTCTCCTGCTGGTGAGATGTTCAAGACAGTTGAAGGTGGAATATGAATCAAACTGTTGACTTAATTGTTCCGACATTGAATAGGCCACATAGCAAGTTAAGTATGGCCTATCTCCGGCATTTTCCTTTTTCAGGTAATAAGTTTTTTATAAACGAGGGGAATGATTGGCCAGAAGCCATAAACATAGGTCTTCGTAAATCAGACAAAAATTCCGACGTTGTTCTAATGGACGATGACATTTTTCTTATGCCGGAATCTCTTTCCCTTGTGTCTCCATTTTACGAGGATGCCGATATCTTTGGGTTCAAATTGTTATTTCCGAATGGAAAATTACAGCACGCCGGTGGTCTGTTTCGTGGAGGGACGGTAGGGCATAGATTTTTCATGGAAGACGATAATGGGCAAGCCGATGAACGATGTTTTGTGGCGCATGTGACGACAAGCCTTATTTATATAAAACGGAGAGTCATTGATAAGCTCGGCGGGATGGCGGAAGATTACCCTGGATCACAAATGGAGGATGTTGATTTCTGTCTGCGGGCAATCAAAGCGGGATTTAAAATAATGTATCTTCCGTCTCCCGCCATTCATTTGGAAAGTGCGACGAAGAAAGACAATGCTCAATTTCGAATAAAAATGATGCAGAATATCATAGAACTGAAACGAAGGCATTTGAATGATCCTATGTTTTATCAAACTCTTGAGTCTTACCCACAAAACCCATGATGACACTGGAACTATACAAGACGAAGTTTCAGTTTAAGGGCGATCTAAAAAATGCTCTTTATCACGTTGGGAGCAATGAGGGATTAGAGGAAGTTAATCAGCCATTTTTTATGAAGTCTGTAGGGCTTAAGCCAGAACATAAATTCCTTGATTTAGGCTGTGGATGCCTTCGGGGGACTGTGAATCTTGTAGACTATCTAAACGATGGAAACTTTTTTGGAATGGATGTTGACAGTGGTATACTGATAAAAGCCGTAGAACGTATCAGGGGATGTAAGAACGGTATTTGTTTGTCTGATATATCAAATTTTGATCTTAAGAGTTATATACCAGACGGTCTTAAATTCGATTATATCCTAAGTGTAAGTCTCTTAACGCATCTCCTTCCTGACGCAATCAAAGAGCTATTTCATGGCGTAAGCGAAATACTAAAACATTCCGGAGTTTGGTATTTCACGATATACCCATTAAATGACGGTGCCTTTGAAGGTTCCATGGCGATTGCAAAATACAATAAAGGTTATCTAATCGAGCAAGGCGCAAAAAACGGGCTTATTATCAAAGACATTGCTGGAGATTATGAGAATCCATGTCCACCACCAAGATTAATCGAGCGTGTAAATTTCCCGATGATGGGGCAATGGGTTATGAAGGCATCTCTCCCATGACACCAAAATATAACCGTTTTGATTCAAATAAGGTTTTCATACATGCGGATAAAATAAGAGAGATAATTAACGGCAAACGTATTCCCTCTCCTGTTGAGTGGGTTATTTATCCTTCAAACGTCTGTGGATATAAATGTGGGCATTGTATCATGGCGCGGGAGCAGGTTGACCATCGCAATACGCTTTCTCTTGATGCTATGAGAAAAGTACCAAATGATGCTATACAGAATGGGATACGATGCGTTATTTTTTCAGGTGGTGGCGATCCATTATTGAATCGTGGGACACTCGGTGCGGCCCGCGAATTGAAAGAGAAGGGTATTTTGGTTGGAATAAATAATCAAGGGTACTTACTCGATGATCCAACGCCATTTGATTTCGTACGTTTTTCCGTTGATGCTTCGAATAGAGAATCTTATAAGCAGATTCACGGAATAGATGGATGGGATAGGATAAATAAGAACATAGCAAACCTTGCTAAATTGAGAAAGGACGGACTTAAGACTGAAATGGGGCTTGCATTCCTGATAACCCCAACAAACTATAAGTCTGTGATAGACTTCTGCGAATGGGGACAACAATTCAACCCTGATTTTATTCATATACGTCCCGCATATCTTGATCCTGATTACATTGACCACGAATATCCAGGTGGTGGAAAACTTATGAAGGACACCATTATTCCGATACTTAAGGATGTTTCACATGAAACATCGGAGAGATGGAACAATGTTTATTTTCGCATAGATAAATTTGATGGTTTTTGGTCTAAAAAGTTGTATACAAAATGCAGGGCGACGCCATTGATTGCAGTTACGTCGGGCGATGGAGCATTCCTGATATGTCAAGACAGGGGCATTTCAAACGATGAAGAATATCTCCGGTGGGGAAATTACAATACACAAAGTTTTGAAGAAATTTGGTGGAGCCCTGAACATTTGAAGGCAATAAAAGAAATTGACCTTGACCGGTGTCCGCGCTGTGTTGAAAATGGGTACAATGAGATCATTGAAAATGTGTTCATAAACGATGAATTGAGGTCTGCTATATTATGAAGATTTTCTATTTTGATAGAACAGGTGGAGCTTGCGACTATTACCGTGCTACGCTTCCAATTACAACACTTGCCAGAATCGACAAGTCTTTTGAGGTTATGGGAATGACAAAAGCTGACTTGTTGAATGCAATCGAAAACGACGATCAAAATAAAGCCATGTGTTTACTGGATGCTGATGTTATCGTTCTTCCGCGATTGTCTGATACTAAATTCTTCGATCAAATGAAGGAATTGAATCCGAGAGCTAAGATAGTCCTTGAATACGATGACAACCTATTTTCTGTTTCTCCATTTTCACCGCATTATGAAGACCATGGGACTGAAGAAGTTGTAATGGAATTCGCGGATGGGAAAAAACTCGAAGTATGGATTGATGGTAAAAACATAAATATTGCGAAAAACAAAACAGCACTTGATGGGATTAAGCGCGTTATGGGAATGGCCGATATGGTTACTGTGACAACGGATATCCTTGCCGAAGTTTATAAACCATATTCAAAAATAGTTAAAGCACTCCCAAATTGCATCGACGGAAAATTATGGAATCGACTTCCATTAATGCAGAGGAATGATATCCGTATGGGATGGTTTGGTGGTCATTCGCATTACGAAGATTGGACATTATTGACCCCAGTACTTTCCGACGTAATGCGTAAATATCCGAATATTAAACTCGTTATCATGGGAAGCAAGTTTGCTGGAACGATGAAAGATATCCCAGAAGATCGAATTGAATTTCACCAATGGATAACAACGGATGCTTATCCATATAAATCAGCAATTCTCGACTTGGATTTTGCAATTATTCCATTGAGAGATAACAAATTCAACCGTTGTAAATCAAATATTAAATGGGTTGAAATGGGAGCATTAAAAGTCCCTTCAGTTACGTCTCTCGTTAGTCCGTACAAAGAACATGCAACAGAAGAAAATGGCGTATGGATTGAAGGAAACAGTGCGGAAAGTTGGAAGGTTGGAATTTCACTCATTACAGAAAATGCAATTCTTCGGAGGAGTTTGGGTGAAAATGCATACAATACAGTAATGTCTAAATTTGAAATTAACGGGCAGGCCCATCTATGGGGCGATGCCTATAAGGGGTTATCTAATGTCAATTAGCACACCTCCAATTTTATCGTCATTGGTTATTGAGAGTCTAAGACGTGCTGGATATTCAAAGCCAAGTGGAGAATTGCAAGCGAGGGCTACGGAACGGTGGTTGGAAGAGATAAAGGCCGAACTCTGGGCAAGGGCAAGAGACTTGAAGTCTTTGCAATCAAAAGCGATAACTATTTTAACGAAAGGTGTACAACAATATTCAAATCCGAATGATTATGCGTCGGACATGTCCATTAAATTTGCGACTGGCGGAATCTATGGAACGGCTCAGGCTGGGGCAACAAATACGATTACGCTTGCTTCTTCATTTACCGGAACTGCCGCTGATATTGTTGGTAAAGAAATTGTCGTTTCTTCTGGGGTTGGTGTCGGTGGAATTTCAACCGTTTACGGGTATGTCCCTGGAACAAAAATAGCTTCTGTTTCTCCTGATTTTTCTACGGCCCCAATAAATGGCTCTGGTTATGTGATACTCGATTATTATCAAACGCTTACGGAATCTCCGATATGGGAAAATGGAAATTCTCAATTTTCACAAGATAAAGGATATCCATTGTATTATCTTCCGTTTGGCGATGGGACTAATGGGAAATTTCTTTTGAACCCTATCCCTTGGAGAGAAGATAACCAACCGATGGTTCTTATCAATAGATACAAGGCGGATTTGACAGAAGCGGATGCGGTAGGCCCATTGATGCTTACCTTATATCAGAAATGGCAACCACTCTGGATTTCAGGATTACGCTGGAAAGCATTACAAAATGATGACGACTCAAGGGCTCCTGGTGTTTTTCAGGAATATCAAAAATCACTCCGTGACCTTGTGAATGCTGAAAATTACGGAAATACATTGAATGAATTGCAAATGAAAGTGGTGGATTACTAATGAGTTATTCTGGCCAAACGCTGGTTATTCCTCAAACGGAAGGTGGGTACCAATATCGGTATGATCTTGAATTAATCGAACCGACAGCCCTTGTGGGAGATAGTCGGAATTTTAATCTCCATCGTGATGGAAGACAGAAGCGGGGTGGGACGGTAAAGATAAATTCCACTCCCATTACTGCGGCTCCACGTATTCTTGGAATTTTTGATTTCAGAAGACAAACAAATAGCCATCAGGTTTTCGGAGCATCTAACGGTAAATTATATAGCGATCCGTTGACTGTTCTGAAAACGGGAATGTCAACATCAAACCCATATAGTTTTGTTGTATTTGGGAATGAGCTTTTTGTTTGTGATGGTTTTTCAATTCCTCAAACATGGGATGGTGTGGCCGTAAGCACATCAAACATTACGACTCCCGCAGTCGATTGGGCAGGAACAAATCAACCATTCCAATTTGTCATTCACGGAAAGGGAACATCACGACGTTTATGGGCGGTTATGAAGAATGGCATTTATTTCTCTAGCACAGGGAATGGAAAAGAATTCGCTGGCGGATCGAGTGGTTTGATCCCGATTGATACGGGTGATGCTTTCGGATTGGTAGGTGGGATTGAATTCGGAGATAGGCTTATTGTGTTTTCAAGATCAAAAGCATTTGTCATTGATGATACAGATTTAGATTCTGGGAATTGGGGATATCAGTCCGCACAGTGGGATGGGGGTGCGGGGAGTTGGCGGACAATTGTAAAAACTCCAAATGATGTTGTGGTGATGACAGAAGATGGAGATATTTATAGCTTCAGTGCCGTTCAATCCTATGGTGACTATAAGCAAGCATCCATTGCTAGACCTGCATTCATAGATACTTATTTAAAAGAAAACGCCGTTATGTCAAGGATCAATGATTTCAATATGATCTATGATCCGACACTTCGGGCTATAAAAATATTTATTTCCGTCAATGACGCAACAAAATGCGACAGCGCATTAGTATATTTTATTGATAGAGAGCCGAAGTCCGCGTGGGCCATCCATGAAAATCGTGATGCTCCGTCCGGATATAATGCTTCATGTTCTTGTCTTGTCCGTACCGGTCCTGCTACTTATTTTGTTTACACGGGCGATTATTCAGGGACAATATGGAAATTAGAAGATTCTGGTTTTGATGATGACGGTATTGGATATCCCATGGTTTTACGTACTCCGCGTTTAATCATGGGAGACATTCGGCATGTGAAAGAATTTAAGCGTGCTATTTATACTGTGATGGGGGCACGGGAAGTTGATCTGGATGTTAAAATTATCGTAGATGGTGAAGACAATTTTGTTACTTCGTTTTCCACAGATGCCTCCGCTTGGGACGAATCGAATTTCGACGAAGCAACATTCGATGACACTTTCCCCGTTAGGAGTGCTTTCGATATTGGTCAAAAAGGAAGAACGCTTGAAATTGAAATAACACATTCGGCTCCGAATCAGAGGCTTATGTTTTCTTCTTTTATGATTGATTTTAAAATGCTCGGCGCGGCTCCGAAGTAAGGAGGATTTATGAGTTTGGCAATTCCACACCAATTTAGAAAAAGAGAAAGTCCCATTTCTTCGACGAAAGTAAACGAGAACAATGCTGTCATTGTTTCGTATATAAACTCTTTGGAAGATGGACTAACAAGCAACATTTACTCTCTAATTCCTCAAGGTACAAGGATGGTATTCTATCAGGCGGCGGCACCTGCTGGATGGACTTTAGTAACTGGTATTGATGATAAATTTCTCCGAATTGTAAGTGGTGGTGGTGGAGCTACTGGAGGGGCAATGGCGGCATCGACGAATCTTGACCATTTACATACTACCGGAGATTTCACTATTACATTGTCTCAACTTCCATCGCATACGCATAAAATATTGGCTACGCACAATGCAATTAGTGGATGGGGTTCCGAGATATATGGAGATGCGGCTTCAATAGGTGTATCTGGTGCAAGAGCTGGAACTGGTGGATCAGCCTATTACGCATCGAATCCAGGTGGAAGTGGGAGTGCGGCTATTGAGGCGACTGGATCAGGCGGTACGCATAATCATGGAAATACAGGTTCAACTGCCATCGGTATTTTTGCACATGCTGATGTTATTGTGGCCAGTAAGGATTGACGATGATTTGCCCTCTTCTTTCGGCGGTGAGAAAACAGGATTGTATCGAATCTAAATGCCGATTTTGGACCCATTTGTTGGGTAAGGACCCACAGGGTGAAGGAGTGATTGATAAGTTTGGGTGTGCAATTGAATTCTTACCAATCTTGTTAGTTGAAAATTCTCAAATGGTTAGAATGTCGGCGGCAAGTTCTGATAAAATAGCCAATCAGGTATCTATAGGAAATCAGATTTTAGACCAAGCACGGTTGGTTGGGATTAAAAACGAATTAAGGAATTCCATTGTTGCGCATGAGTGAAATGAAAGACGAAGATGCAATTTCAGGCATGATGAAGGATGAGGGCTACGCAATTAAAGATATGGACATTAAACGATCTGCCACATGGGTTATAGATGAAAATAAAGTTAAAGGGTTTTTTTCTTTTCGTTTAGAACATGATCTTCCATACCTTGTACATTTATGCGTAAAGAAAGAATACCGATCACCATCATTTATTTGGAAAATGGCAATGTATTTTAAGGAAATTGTTAAATTGTATGGATACAACAAAGCATTAATGAATACACCGAAAGGTGATAACTATTTAAGCCAATTAGTAAGCCGGTATTTCAAGGTTAGGCCCTACGCGGCAAATAATGAAGTTCAATTCTATCTAGTGGAGGTCTAATATGGCCGGAGGCGGAAATGCCCCAGAAGCACCGCAAATGTCACAAGAAGAAAAAGATTTATATAAAAAACAATCGGAATTGCTTGATCGTATAAATAAAACTTACGGGACAAGCCTAGATACGTCAACACAAAACGCTGATATTCTAAAACAGGTTTCTGGATTATTCAAGGCTGATCCTGGCGGTACAATAACTTTAAATCAAGACGCTCTTAATAAACAAATTGATTTAAATAAATTGAGTATGGATCGTTATGAAAGAGCGTTAAGAGGAACTCTCCCAGTAAGTGAAGGATTGACTCAACAGAAATCCGATGACTTCAAGCTATTAAAAGAGAACGCGGCCCGTCGTGGTATTGGTATTTCTGGCGATACGCCGGAAACGGCTACTAGCGATTCTACCGCTGGTGCGGCTCTCTTAGGACAATTCAACAAGACGTACGGACTAAGGACTGACGCAGAACGACAAGCTCAATTGGCCGGGAACAACAATACCAGTTTGTCTTTGTTGGGAGCATCACAAGAAACAGGGCCAGCGAGTCTTCTTGGCGTTGGTGGAAATATTTCAAACAGTTATGCTAACGCGGCGTCTCCATATGCGAATCAACGTCAATTAGAATACCAAGCGGCTTTGGGTCAATATGGATATAACCAACAGAGTAAAGGAAATGTTATTGGTGCCGGACTCGCTGGGGCTGGTACTGGTGCGGCAGTTGGTGGTCCATGGGGTGCCGCTATAGGTGGAGCTGTTGGTGTTGGTGCTGGTCTTTTAGGACAATAGGAGGAACATATGGCTCAATTCCCAGGTGGTGTAGAAATTAATCCTCCGAACTCTGCTGTTGTTCCAGGATTACAGAATGCGGTTGGTATTTATTCTCAAATCAAAAATCTTCAAGCCCAACATGAACAATTGCAACAGCAAAAACAATTACAGACGGTTACAATTGGTATGTCGATGCTTCCACACTTGCCAGATGCTTTGAAAGTAAAGGCATTGAATAAAATGGCTCCGACTCTTTCTAAAATGAGTGGACTAGAATTCCCACAATTTTCAGAAGACGATATGCAAGATAAGAGTTTTTCAAACATGATTGATGGGTTTAAGCAGATTGATTCGATGAAAGGTCCAGACGGTAAACCATTGGATGAGAAGTCAAAATTATTTATGAAGCGACCCTTGGCGGCGGATTATCTAAATAAGCGCGGTAAACCAACAGAAGCCGTTAGGGAATTACTTTCAGACGCCCCAGGACAAAACAATCCTATCCCAATTATGAAAAAGGGAGAGGGGTTCATAAATCCGCTCAATGGGGAACCGATTGTTTACGATCCAACAAAAAAATACCAGGTGATTAATGATCCGTCTACGAATCCGAATTTAGGCATAAGAGAAGAAACACTTTTGGCTAAAAATACACAAACCTTAGCGAAACGCATTGAAGATATGGGAACGCCAGAAGCTATAACACAATTCAAGACAATCTCCTCTCTTATCCCGAAGGAAGGGAATGTTCCTGGTTATGGAAGAGCCGAAAGTCTTGTTCCGAGCTTCTTACTGAGCGATGAAGGAAGAGCATTAAGGCAGGCGGTGCAAGGATTGCAAAACGTAAAGATCAAGGACCGAAGTGGGGCCGCTGTAACTCCGCCGGAATTTGTCAGATTAAGGGAAGAATTTGGAACTGGAAAACTCAAAACAGTAGAACAATTACGTCAAGGATTAAATCAGGCTGTATCGGCATATCGTGAACGCGTGCGAAATGCGTTTGCCGGATTCGATGAGAATACGAAATCTGAATATCTTTCCAGGAATCAAATGGATAATCCGTTGGATACTTTATCATCGTTTGATTTTGGTGGTAAAACCGGAGGGGCATTACAAAACTCCGCTAATCAGATAATGGAAATAAAATCCGATGCCGAATATAAAAAATTGCCTTCTGGATCGAATTTTAAAGGGCCAGATGGAAAGATTAGGGTGAAGCCATAATGGGCTGGAAAGATGCTCCATTGGTGTCGGAATCACCGGAATGGATGAAAGCTCCTGAATTGCCGAATAGTCCATCGAAGAGTTCATACTTAAAGCAACTTGTTTCAAAGATAGCAAGGCCAGTAATGGAAGTAGGTGGGGCTATTATTGGTGGAGGATTGGGTGCAGGTGCGGCAAGTGAGACAGTCGTCGGTATTCCTTTTGGTGCGGCGGCAGGAGGAGCGCTAGGTATGGCCGCTGGTAAATCTGCGGCTGATATACTTGATACAAAGCTCGGTCTCCGAAACGAACTTAAACCAGAACAGGTAATACCTGAAATTGGAAGTAATTTGAAGCACGGAGTTTATGGTGAAGCGACTGGACTTGTAGGACTGCGAGCCGCGCAAGGGCTTAAACCAGTCTTATTAAAAGGGATTGAGGCAGTTTCTCCATCTAACATAAAAATGCCTGCAATTATTGAGAGGTTTTTAAACAAAGAAGGAGTTGATACGGCATTAAACAGAGAACAGTTAAGTAATGTCGCAGTCAATTATCACAAGAAATTAGCTGGAACGATATCCGCTTTGGATAAGAAAGCGAGTGAAACATTATCAAGTGAATTGGATATTCCTAAATCGAGAATTATTGAACTTTTAGAAAAAACAAAAAGCAAGTTTGTTGGAGTTTCTGGTAAAGCGATTTCTTCCGAGGCAGAATCAGCTATTGGAACTATTGATAATACAATAAGTAAAATTAAAGAAATAAATCCTCTCCCTGGACAAGCGGAACAAACGAAGATTGTCGTCGGTCCAGACAGGATATTAAAAGAAGTTAAATTGCCGGAAGTTCCTGGCGGAGCCAATCCGAATATCAGTCAACAGCAATTAAAGGATATTGTTAAACAGCATGAAAATATAAATTGGAGTGATCCAGCGCGAGATGCTAAAAAATCAGTACGGAATGTGCTGGATTCGGTTTTGAAATCAACAAATAAGAAATATGCGGAAGCCATGAAGCCAGTTGCTCAAAATGTGCGACTTGAGAAACTTGTGGAACGCAAATTCGGTTTGCGTTATGATCCATCGCGTGGGACGTATGCCACAGATGCTACGGCGGGAAAATGGACTCCAAAGCTACTCGAAGGGAAAGCCCCCGAATCTTCGGCGGCATTAAAAGCGTTAGATAAATCAGTTGGTGGAAATCTAACCGAAAAGGTTCGTTTATCGAATATAAAAGAAACATTCACCGGAGATAAGACAACAGGATCAAGGATGGTATTGCTAGGGCGTTCCATTGGTTCCGTCCTTGGTCCTGGTGGGTCAACCGTTGGAGCATTGGCTGGCGCAATGATGGATAAAGCCGGTGGTAAAGTTACTGCTGGCATGATAGATGCTCTTAGAATTGCTACTCAAAATTTGGCTTCGCCATTGAATCCAATGACGGCAGGACTTCTTTTGCGTACGATATATTCAATGTCGCAAAAGGAAGAGAATAAAAAATGACGCCATTAATTCAACAAGACGCCATACATTATGACGAATGAAGAACGCTATGGAACGAGAAAAGACGATGATGTTTTATCTTCTGGCCCATACCGCGATGGGTTTTGGGAAGCTATCGCCAAAAACAAGAACGGATTGGATATGGTAAAAGCCGATATGGTCACTCTAGAAAATGCAGTCATGCGGTTTGAAAGATTGAGCGACGGACTGGCCGGGGATATGAAACAGATTCGGACAATATGCGAAACGCTGAACGAAACTTTGATTCGGTTCGATGCAAGGATAACAGCGACGGAAAACCAAATTAAAAGTCTGTGGTCGTTCCCATTGAAAGTAGCGGGAGCTATAATGGCTATTGGTGGAGCATCGGCTATTGTCGTTAGTTTTGTTAAATGGTTCGTTCCATCTATCCATATTCAGGGGCCAAAATGATTGAAGGTGGACCTATCACTGTGTGCCGAAGATGCGGATCAGCTGATGCACAAGTCGTTTTTGGATCGTGCAGGTTTTGCGATGAATCTGATTGGGAATTGTGTGGTCTTATAAAAAAAGAAGACTATATTTTTGATGCGGTTAACATCGAACGTGCGAACAATAAACAACATGCGTAGGATTTTCCATTTCTCTCTTGCGATTGTTGGACTAATCGTTTGGGGGATAGCAAATTTCTTTTATTCTTTTTGTATTTATCTTGCGATCTTCGGAGATCGGTTAATCCCTGGAACAACATTTAGCAATTGTTGGGCTTTCTCTTTGTCGCGTTGGTGGAAGTACGGTGGATATATAGCAATTCGGAAATCGGACGGGAACAAGTTCTTGGGATTTCTACCACTACCTCATATCATCTGGATAAAGAATATTTCATGGGATCACGCCGAGATAGAGCATCTAATTCCAAATGAGAGAAAAAAGACTTCCTGGTTTCCTTGGTATGCGATTTATTTTGATGGCTACATATCGAACAATGAAAAATCACATAAGGCCATGGAGGTAAAATAGGGATGGATACACAAAAAAATGCCTGGCAAAATGCGATTGATTTTGTTCTTTCATATGAAGGCGGATTGGTAGATAATCCATCCGATCCTGGCGGTATAACAAATTTTGGTATTTCTTCACGATCTTATCCTTCATTGGATATCCGCGCATTGAATAAAGATGAGGCATCGGAAATATATCGGAGGGATTATTGGGATACGGTGCATGGTGATGAATTGCCTGGACCAATGGCCGTAGCAGTATTCGATTCTGCTGTGAATCAGGGAGCAGGAACGGCTAAAAGGATGATGCAGGTTGCCTTAGGGGTTACGGTAGATGGGGTTATTGGACCGAAGACCATAAAAGCCGCGCACGATAAAGGGATCAACGGAGTTGTCGGATTTTTGACAGAGAGAGCAGTCCGTTACCATGAAACGATGAGGGATATTCCGAGCTTAAATGTTTTTTCTCATAATTGGTATTTCAGACTTTTTACTTTGGCGCGTTTAATTTTAGGATAGGAGGATTTATGTTTGGAATCGGTGAAGCAGTCACAGCGGTTTCTACCTTGGCTACAACGATCATTGATAAGAAATTTCCGAATGCGACTGAAATAGAGAAAATAAAATTAAACCAATTGACGGCAGAACTTCAAAAGGAATTCAATATTGTTCTTGGGCAATTAGAAATAAATAAAATCGAGGCATCAAATCCAAACATTTTTGTTTCCGGTGGACGTCCGGCGGCGATTTGGGTTTGTGTTGCAGGACTCGCTTATACGGTGGTATATCCGCTCCTTACATGGGTGGCTCAATCGGTAGGATTACATGCTGTGCCATCACTCGATACCGGAGTTCTTCAATATCTACTCGGTGCATTGTTGGGAGTTGGTGCGATGCGCTCATATGATAAAACAAAAGGTGTAGACACCAAAGGAGTGTCATTCTCATGAAGAAGAAAAAACCTCGTGGCAAGTGTTAATGAATATTTGATGGCGGCGTCGCGTCCATATCCTGTATCTCCCTCGGGATTGATCCCAGACTCTGGATCACACGACGCTTGTTGTGGTTTTACCGTCGAGAAAAATAAATAAAATATCGCTTGACAAATAATTTATTTATGATATACTAATCTCATGAAACCGTGGACTCTCGGCCACGCAGTCAAATATAACGCCTTCGTGCCAAATGGTGCGACGGCTATTATTATGCCCCAGGGCGTCCGAGAGCGCGAAAGCGTTTCGCCCTGGGGTATATTTTTTATCACATCCACTCGGAGGATCATATGAATAGCGACGAAAAAATGACACGCGATCAATGGATTCAGCATGAGCAATGGAGAGAAAGGCGGGAGGAGAGGGATAACCAAACTATAATTATGTTGAAAAATTTAGCTTTGTGGACGGCGTTTTTAATCTGTGAAGGGGGGAAATAATGGAATCCATCGCCGGATACGACAATTGGAAACTGGCTTCTCCGGAGGAATACGTGGACGACGACGAAATTAGAAAGTTAGAGAAAACGGTAGCCGGGTGCCCGTTCCTTCATGATAAAGAATTCCAGCGACCATATTTTCAAGAGACCACAGAGGGATGGTTTGTTACATGCGACTGCGGCGTAAATCTTGGACCGAAATCAGACTATAAAGAGGCCGTTCAATGCTGGAATACTCGGATTTCCAATTTTTTTCCAAGGACTTTCAGAGAAGGCGCGCGGGCCTACTGGCCGGGGGCGTGATGAACTACATGGGAAGAAGGTCACATTTTCAGCACGTCGTGACGAACCTCCGGCGGCTCCTCCCGTGGGTCATCGGTGCGGCACTTCTTTTGATGGGCGCGAAAATGGCTTTAGCGACTTGGTTGGTGATGAACTGATTTGGTCCAAAAGCTAGCCCCGGCGCAAAGGGGTAGTGAGCCACGGGTCCGGCGGCCGCCCTCCCGTGCAAAATTTAAGAAAGGCAGGCGTGCCAATACGCAAAGGAGAATCAAAATGCTTAGAGCGATAAAACCGCAGGTGATAGAAGCAGGAAAGCCGAAATTCATGATAAGTGGACGGTCTGGGGTAGGTAAGAGTTTTTTTGCCCTTCAATTCCCATCCCCTTACTACTTCGACATCGAAGGCGGCGCGGTCCGTAGGCAATACCGGGAACTGTTGGCAAAATCCGGCGGTGCCTACTTCGGACGCGAACAGGGGGCGGGGGAATTCGCCTCCGTTATTGAAGAGGTTAAGGCGTTAGCGACCACAAAACACGATTACAAGACGATTATTTTGGATAGTTTTTCTCACCTTTACAATTCAGAGGCGGCAAAAGCAGAAGAGCGGATTGGGAGCGACTTCGGGAAAGATAAGAAAGAGGCAAATCGACCTTCACGCCAATTGATCCGCTGGCTTGAAGACATCGACATGACTGTGGTACTTATATGCCACTCCCGGCAAAAGTGGGAACGGAAGGGGCGGGACATCATCGACGCGGGGACCACGTTTGACGGGTTTGACAAATTGGAGTTCACGCTTGACCTCTGGATCGAGGCCCAAAAGATCGGACAGCAACGGTCATTCGTTGTGAAGAAATCCAGGATAGACACATTCCAAGAAGGGAAGGAATTCCCGCTTGACTATAAAGTCTTCTCCGAAGTCTACGGAGCCGCGACAATCGAAAAGGCTTCCGAGCCTATCGAGTTGGCGTCACCGGATCAAGTCATGGAGATTGAACACCTTCTTGGGGTTGTGAAGGTTGACGACGCGACCCGAGACAAATGGTTTGAAAAAGCGAACGCGGCGACGTGGGCGGAGATGAAGAAAAAACACATTCAATCGTGCATCGACTTCTTGAAGAAGAAGATTTCCCCCTTGGAGGTGGCGAAATGAGCTTTTCTGTGGACTTTGACGGCGTAGAGATGGGAAGTGGTAGGGGCGTCCCGGCGGGACGGTATAACCTTCGGATTGTGGCGGCGGTGGAGAAAGTTTCTAAGAAGGGGTCCCCAATGGTTGTTGTGGACTATGAGGTCATGGATGGGCCATATGCGGGGAGGTTGGTGAAGTTCCACTACGTGGTGTTCTTCCAAGACAAGATGGCTCCCGGCGCGGGGATGTCAAAGACGTTCTTAAAGACGATTGGTCTACCGTTTGAAGGACAGATAACCGTTGACCCGTCCCAGTGGATTGGGAGGTGCCTGGTTGGGAAGGTCGTATTGGAAGCTAGTCAGGATGGGACGGAATACCCCCGCGTGAAGTTCGTTGACAAATACGAAATGGACTACACCACACCAGCAACAAAGAACGTGACACCAGACGGAGAAGCGGACCCGTTCGACGCGCTCTAATGTCATTCACCGCCGACATGCCAGGGCGTCCGCCCGTTATCATTCCGTCCATGTTTTATCCAGCGACGGATGGCGTAACGGTATCACAACCTACGGTTGAGCAGGAATTAAGCGAATTGCCGGACCGTGTTGCGGACGCCCTAGGCAAGTGGCGGTTTAAGACGGCAGAGAAAAAACGTGAATACGCACGTCTCTTTCTGACGTTCAAAGCGAGTAATGCGGAGCGTGAAATAACCAACGCTGAACTGAAGTGTATGGTGACGAACGACCAGGGGTACTACCAAATTTGTTTGGACGAGATCATGGAAGAGAGCCGATACGTCCGGCTCTATGAGCGGCTGATGTGCGCGAAACGGAGCGCACAAATGAGAACAGCATTTTGAATTTACCAGGCGACAAACCGACGCTTGCAACACACGACATGGGGCGTCGTCTTCCTTCGCTGGATAGCCTGGGGCCATTTTGTCGGTGATTGGCGGAAGGATGGAACAGCACAGAGGGAACGCAGTCCATCAAGGTAGCACAGGAATGACCTCTCCCGGAAATGGCCGTGTACACGGTCTCCGGTGCGACAAACGCCCGCCCGTGCGCAACGGGCACGATTTGGAATGTGGCGGCACTCTCTGCAGAGGATTGCCACGCGCCGAAACGAACAGGTGCCGGAGTAGTTTCGGACCAAAACGCCAGCCCCTTGCGTCAATGGGGCACGATTTGAAGCATGGTACCTCGTGGGAAAGTTGTTCCGTCGCCATGCTAACGAACGCTTGGCCCGAGCGATAGCGACCCGAGATTGCCACCGTACGGTGGACGGCGGGAAGCAGGGCGAAATTTAAGGAACCCATGACACAGACAAAGCTTTTGCGCGCGATGTTCGAGGACCACGGCGGGAAGTTGACTCTTGGTGAGATCCTAAACACATACCTAGCCGCATCATACAGACAACGCATGACAGATCTAAGACGCGAACTGTTAAGCGAGGGCAAGACAATCGTTTGTTACCCAGTCCGCATTGAGGGAGAAAAGGCGATGACGCTGTGGCGTATCGAGGATTTACCGAAAGTGATTGAACCGTCCGGGCAAGTTTTGCTGTCCATTTAAGGAGAACAACACGATGAACATCGGCGGCGTTCCTGAATATAAGTTTCACCCAACACGAAAATGGCGTTTCGATTTTGCATGGCCAGAGAACAAGATTGCAATGGAAGTAGAGGGAGGGGTCTGGACGGGAGGACGCCACACTAGAGGTTCAGGATTCCTTAAGGACTGCGAGAAATACAACGCGGCCGCGTCCCTCGGTTGGCGCGTGTTTCGGTTTACACCCATACAGGTCCGACGACTGGAACACGTTCCCGTTATTTTAGAGGCGATCAAGAGCAAGGATTTTTACAAATCGAACTATTTAACGGAAGAAAAAAAGGAATTCGCTAATCTCCCATGAAACCTATTCCATGGTGGTTTACCGCAAAAGGGCACGATGAAGAACACGCTATTTTTCTGAAAGTGTGGGACACCGTAAAGGATGCTTTTAGCTTCTCTGATTACAGGCATGCTCCTTTTATCGCGGAACAAGTTTACATGGAACATCTACGGGAGGTTTACAAGTGACATCATTCATACTAGTTATTCTTCTTTACGGAGGAGCAGGGCCTTTCTTAAAAACAATCGAAGGGTTCACGTCTCAGGAGTCGTGCATAAAAGCGGCACAAGACTTTAACAGTTTTGCACAACCTAAAGAAGTTGGGGCGATGGCTTTCTGCATCGAAAAGAAATGATAGAAAGAATTGCCTCTGTGTGGTTGCTTGTAATAGCGGTTGCCACATTGGTCCTCCTGGCAAGAATGTTGCTCTGGAAGTTCTTGGATAGGGACTAATGTGCGCTCACTCCACATCTTCGCCGGGGCTGGTGGCGGACTCCTCGCCGACCTTATTCTCGGACACGAGCCAGTTGGATACGTTGAAATCGACGATTACTGCCAGCGCGTCATTGCCCAACGAATTAAAGATGGACTCATACCAGAGGCCCCAATTTTCGGCGATATCCGATCATTCAACAGTGAAGGGTTCGCCGACGCATATTCGGGATTGGTTGACATCGTTGCCGGCGGGTTCCCGTGCCAGGACATTTCCGTGGCTGGAAAAGGCAAAGGAATCGATGGGGAACATTCCGGACTTTGGGGAGAGATGGCCAGAACCGTTTGCATTGTTCGACCGCGATACGTTTTCGTGGAAAACTCGCCAATGCTCACTATTCGGGGGGCAAGACGAGTTTTCGGAGACTTGGCCAGCATGGGGTTCGATGCAAGGTGGGGAGTGTTATCGGCACACGAAACAGGTGCTCCACATCTGCGGAAACGAATGTTCATCGTTGCGGACTCCACTGGCATCGGACGGACTAGCATGGAAAAGGGTAAAGAAAACAGATACTCAGGTTTCGATAAACAAAGTTTTAGTCAATGGATCGAACTTCAGGCTGTCTTACGCATTCCAATGGAGACAACTTTCAATAATCCAGTGCGCGGAGTATTACGAAACGATGATGGGGTGGCCACTGGGGTGGACAGACTTAAAGCCGTTGGAAACGGGCAATGCTCAAGACAAGCGGCCCTCGCGTTTAAAATCTTAATGGGGGACAAATAATGAGTTGTGAAGGCGGACACCATGCCTGTATTTGTAAATCTGAGCTTCTTTACGACGCCATTGAAGCATTGGCGCACATCCTGGCAGGAATAGAGAGATACCGCGAAGGTTTAAGTCATTACGACAGGACAACGCTGACAAAGAAAGTACACGGGATACCCGGAGCTATTTCTGTTTTGAGCCGTGCGAGGATATTAAAATAATGGGATACCGTGAGGGCTCCAATAAAAAAGAAATCCGCTCATGTGACACATGCCATAAAAAAGCCGACGAAATGGTTTACGTTCGCGAGAAGATAAGCCCGTTCTGGAAATACAAGTGTCTCGACCACGCGCCGATTGACAGAGAGAAATATGCGATGGTAGAGATAGACAATCGGCCATGAAAATTAATTTTACCGTCGAGAAAAAAGTTCTTGCAAAATAAAATTATTCATGTTAGAATATTTTCATCGCCATTGAATAGGCGACGCCGACGGAAGCGGCGCATCAGCAAAGCCCCCTTTGGGGAGTATTCTGGCACATGCTGGTGTCTGTGCTTCCGGTTTTTCAGAATACTTCCCTGAGGGGTTTTTCTTTGAATACATTTAGTTCGATTGGCGAAGGTGTAGGTTTTTACAGAAAGGCTTCTGAAATACTACGCGCCAAACATGGGCTTAGTTTACACACTCATGTTGGTCCGATGGCCACTGATTGCAAAAACAACAATTCCCCAATATATAAAATAAAACGCGGTTCTTCTCGAAACGGAAAAGGCTTGTTCGCCCGCGCCCTTTACGACTCATCCAAAGACAAATTCCAATTTATTTATTGTGGCAGTTACCTTAGACCACACGAAAAGGGACACAGGAAATGTATTGACTGGTTTAAAAAGCCGCGTGAAGATTTATTTTTGCCTTCCTTTGAAAAGCTATCACAACAAAATACAACTCACTTTCGACCCGGCAATATCCACCCTGAAAACAACTCATGAGTAAAAAATATCGCCAAGAACTTCACAATAAAATAATGGAATATTACGCACTCCATCCGCTGATGCCGTTTGACCTAAAAAAAATGTCATCTCACATTAATGAACCAGTATTTATTTTGGACAGTTTCATACGAAAGATGGAACGTAAATTGCAAATGAAAGCACGTAAGACTCTTCACCAAAATTTTAGCCAGCTACGAGGATCAAGCGAGCTATGAACAGCCTTCATAGACTAAATGTCCTTCAACCAGTGGGCCATAGGTTACGACCGTTCCCCACCAAAAGACATACCGCGAAACCATCGAGATGCGCTGGTGTTTTGGGCAATGCCCAGACAACGGAACGGGGACCGTCGAAATCTCCAGAGGATAACGAGCATCCTTCAGCGGCCACAAAGCAAGACAGACCGAAATCAGGAAGATCACCAAGCAAACCGTAAATTCGGGAGCTTACCTGGGGCGTGATCCGAGAGGACCGCCTAAAACCGAGATGCAAGAATCTTAGGATTCCTCGGGGTTTTAAGGGAAAATAGGGTGAGGCGCGAAATTAAAGCTTAGCCATGAATTAAAGTAAACAGGGAATAAACACCCCTATTCTTATTTATTTAGATTAGGCGGAGCGATTGTTCAAAACGCTGGAGAGTTTGCTAAATAGTTATTCCTTGGGTGGTTTTAAAGTGTGTTGGTTTAAAACAGGTTTCAAATGTACCGCACTTTAGGAGATTACATGATTTCGACTTCCGGTAGCTTTGAAGACTTCATGGAGCAGTTCAAGAAGCGTCACGCGAAAGATTACGGTCTTCCTGGTGGTTCTGTGGCCGTAAAGGTTCCGATGGCCAAGGTTGATGTAAAAGCCACGGAAAAGCCCGTTTCCGTTCCAAATATCAAGGGATTAGAATATGAATTTAACGCTCCGGAAGTCGTGGAGATGATGGTGGATAGGAAGAGCGCGGCGGCGGGTGACGATTGGGCGGATGTATGGGACGACACAAGCGGCGAAGCGGAGGCAATCGAATGAATGATGAAGAAATGTTTTGGATGGTTTATGTTGAGGGTGAAAAGTCGCCTGTAAAGAAGCACAGGAATCAAGATGATGCGTTTGATGAAGCAAAAAGACTTTCATCTTTAGATGGAAAGCCTGTTTATGTTTTGAGGGCGATCGGGGGATATAAAATAATCCCAAATCCTAACCCGGTTAGATTCAATATCGGGCCAAAATACGCCGTTGCAGAGCAACAAATAATAGGAGGAATTTATACTGCACCACACGATCCAGATATTAGGGTGACTTTTAAATGACAAAACACTGGCCGTCGGACCGCATCGCAATGGCCGCAAAGGCGAAGCAGGAGCCGTGTCTATGGAAGTGGGATGTGGACGGATTTTGGCGTGGAAGTTGCGGGATTCCTTGGTGGATGGAAACAGGGACGCCAGAAGAAAATGGGATGAACTTCTGCCCGCGGTGCGGGAAACGATTGAAGCGAAAATGGGGGAGCAGATGAGCGAGATTGACAGCGGTGGTCCGGCGTTCTCGATGTCGCATGAACAAATGCAAACAGGGGTATGGGGCCTCACAAAGCGCGAGTGGTTCGCCGGGATGGCGTTGCAGGGGATGCTTTCTGATCCATCACCGTCTTCTCGCGGATGTGCCGAAGCCGTTTCGTCAAATTTGGCAACGGGCCGTGATATTTCAACATTTACCGAAATTATTACGAAAGCCGCGTATCATTACGCGGACGCCATGATCCGCGCCGGGAAGGGGGAAAATTGAAGATAGAGATTTGTGACATTTGCCGTTTAGAAAAACAAAACATCTACGCGGTAAAGAAAAAATGGACACTTATGCGACTGTTCCCATCGTATGAAAATAATTACGACGAATTGGCTTTTTGCCAATCGTGTTTTTCGCAATTACAACAAATGGTTAGAGGGAAAAAGGATCCCGCGAAATGACCGACGACAGTGTTAAGTGTGAGTGGTGCGGTGATTTCCATGATTTGAGAGACGGCTGTTTTAGCGGATACAGGCCTGAGGAGGAAGAATGACCGACGACAAGGGGGGGGGAAAGTGAACAGATTTTATGTTGCGGCAAGGGACATCGATTGGGATCAGCACGTAATGAATCGGGGGTTCGGCCCGCCATGTTTTTTTCTACCAAAGGATGAGAATGAATTTTGTGGCCGTGCAAAAGAGTGGGATGGGCATAAAACGTTTGGATCAGTTCCGCCATTACACAATTTTACGCCGCTACATACATCCATTGAGTCCTACCTCAAATGACCGACAACAAGGGGGCAAGCAAGGGGCCGTATTTCCATCGCTGTGGAACCATCGGAGAGGCATCGACATGCAAAGCGTGTGCCTACGAACATGGCCGCAAAGCCGAGCGCGAGCGGTGCCTTAGAATGGTCTACAAATACACTACGTGGGAGTTCGATGGCAGTGGCAGGAAACCGTCACTAAGCGTTTCGACAGTAGATGAAATTGTAGAAGCGATTAAGGGAGAAAAAGATGCAAAGTGACGGGCCGTATAAACTTGTCGGTGGGGTTTTTGAAGGTTCTGATGGGAGTTATAAAATTACATCAGACGAAAAATATATCCAAGCGATCAAGGCTCAATCCTACGCCGAGGGTCGGAAGTCGATGGAGAAGGACTTTCAGGAGCTTTTGGAGCTGGCGAACAGCATGGAATTTTTGGCTGGCTGTAGGTCGAGCGCTAGAGTTAAATTCGACGCCTGGAAGAAGGCGCGGGGGATTGAATGAGCATGAAACTAAAGACACCACGAAAGAAAGACGCTGAAATACCGGAACTTGAAGGCTGGACGTTTTTCCCACTCACGACGAACCTATACCTTTTTTGCCAGATGTGTAGGAACAGACCAGGAGAGATGTTCTACAGGTCCGTTCAAGTCGATGGTTCCCCGACATTTCGCACAGAAGCGATTTGTATCCCATGTAGCAAAAAACTAAATAGTTTGGATAAAAACAAATGACAAGAGGGCTCATTTTATGTGGAGGTCTCGGGAGTAGAATGTTCCCAGTCACTTTTTATAAACCAAAAGCATTTTTTACGTTACATGGGGTGCCCCTGATTGTTAATCAAATAAATTTATTTAAGAAGCATGGGATCAATGAGGTCATATTAGCATTAGGGAATATGTCGGATTATTTCATAGAACATCTCCCAACTGGTATTTCATGTGGCGTGAAACTTAAATTTTCAATTGAGGAATTCCCGCTTGGAACGGGCGGGGCCATTCGTCTAGCGTTGCGATTACTTGACGAGAAAACGATTATCATAAATGGGGACGTTTTTGCTGATTTTGATTTAACAAAACTCATGAAACATCATAGGAAAAACAGTAAAGGAACGATTTTTATAAAAGAAGGCTTATACGATTGCAGGGAATTTGGCGTCGTATCTACATTTGGTAAAAACAAAATAGCTTCATTCGAGGAAAAAAAGGAAGAAAGTATTGTTGGAAAAATAAAGATAAACGCCGGATGTTATATGTTTGATAAGTCGGTCATAAAATCTATTATTCCAGAGCAATTTTCTCAAATTGAAAATGATGTTTTGCCTAAACTTGCTAAGGCGAAAGATTTATTTTACGTCAAACATGATGGTTATTGGTTCGATATCGGAACAACGGAGAGATATTCACAGGCTCTTGAGTATGCGGATAAGGAGGTTGATCCTGTTTTTTGAAAAAAGGCCATGGGGCTGGTTTTTAAAATTAATTTCGACGCCATTCTTTTGGGTTAAAATAATCCTTGTCAAAAAAGGGCATCGCACAAGCCTTCAAAGGCACGATGAGAGGATCGAATATCATGTAGGAATTCAGTCGATTGACAAAGGAATTGCGCACAGAATGGGAAGAGGTATATATCTCGAATTTGCATTTGGAAAACCGAAAGAATCCGACATCGTTAGATTAAAGGATGACTATGGAAGAGAATAAACAATACCGCGGATTCCTGTTTGACCTTGACGGGACACTAGCAAAAAGCAAACTCCCCGCTTCAGCTCTTATGGTTTCTCTTGTTTGTCGATTGTTGAATCATGGGAGCGTTGGAATTGTGACGGGCGGAAAGTTTATGCAGGTAAAAAAACAATTCATTGATAGGATGAGAAAATCGTTGTTCCGGAATAATTTTTTTGTGTTTTGTTGCAGTGGAGGATTTTGCAGGAAACTCTCCGGTGGGGAATGGAGAACGCCCTACAGGCATAAGTTCTTAAAGGAAGAAGCGGAGCGAATTTCAAAAGTGATATCTTTTTCTTTGGAGAAGAGCGGAATTTTAATTAAAAAACATTTTGGTCCACAGATAGAATTACGCGAATCTCAAATTACATGGTCGGGGCTTGGACAAAATGCGCCGCTGAAAGAGAAGTTAGGATGGGACATTGGTGGGGGGAAGAGGCTTAGAATTGTTGAATATTTATGGAAACATCTCCCCGAATATGAGATTAGAATAAATGCGACAAGTTCCATTGATATCACGCCATATGGAATTAATAAAGCCTATGCCGTGAGACAATTCATGGACATGGAATCTCTTAATCCGTATGATGTCGTTTTTGTCGGTGATGGTCTATTCCATGGGGGAAATGATGAAATTGTTAAGGAAACATTTATAAAAACATATCCCGTAAAAACGCCAAAAGATACGGAGAGTTTTATCCGATCTTATATAGCACGGAATTGATAACATTATGACGCGGGGAATTACGCGCAAGAGAATATCGGTCATTGACCGGAACGGTTTTAAGATGCAGAGGTTCACCGCAAACCTAGCTATTCAATGCTCTGCTTGCTCTAAGATGCCTACCGAGCTTTACTGGTCAACAGAGCGGGCGATGAAACAGGCGTATTGTGGACCGTGCTTTTATAAGATGGCATCGAAACAGAAACCATAGTTGACGCGATAAGTCTAGACATTCGCATACGTTTGCGTTTGACTTCCCGGGAAACCCATCTCCATTGAAGGGGCTCCCCTTTTTCATTCTTATATGCCTTTCTCCACCAGCTTTTTGACCTACATTTAGGGCAGAGCATAGCCCGCTTAGGGAACCTCGGGTACCACTGATAAAAACATCTCTGGCATGTTAGAGTCTTAAGATTAAGAATCATGTCCGTACCCCCAGTTTAGAATTTCTCAATTCCCGTGACGATTAACAACATAACAATAAAGATACAATAACCTGTTAGCATGGCGAACCCCCCTCATATTGTTTATGAGTTTCCCAAACATTAACAAGTCTACCATCTCTTTCTAGGGCGATGGCCTTTCCGTATGCTTTCGCTCTTGCCATTGATGTTGTTTCAAAATCAAGCAAGGTTTGGTCCGGCCCACATTCCCCTTTTGTATATATTCGAGCAGTGAATTTTTTCATAGTTTCCCCCTTAATCATGGACTACAATTTTAACGTCATCACCCACACTACCGCTTTCATTGATTTTGCTATACACGTCTCCCGTTTTGTGTTCAATACACCATTCTCTCTGGCATTGAACATTACAACGTATTGTTGAGTTTTCATTTGTCCCCTCCGAAAAGGATATCATCCAAAATTGCCATTTTTACACCGTCGATATTTTTTTTATAGCCCATTTTGGCGGCGGTATTTATGGCCACCGACGAAATGGTAGCCGTATCATTCAGAATCCCAAGGCACATTTTCAATGCTAATTCGTACCATGTAGACGGTAATAATTTCCCTGTTATACTCCGATTCCCAACTTTTGGAATTAGATATTTTCCGGGATTCCTGATTGATGCTTTTTCCATGTTTTCGGCATATATTTCTGGAAATGTTTTCATTTGTTCCCCCCTTTAATCTATTGGCCGGGATTCGGACCGGCCTTTCTGTTTAATCCCGCCGGTGGTTTGGCGGGACCCGTCACGGTTTAGATCATGGCGATTGCGTTATCCCAAGCGCGTTGTTTAATGTTCGCACCGGACCCAAAAAGCAAGGATTCAGCACGTTTACCGTCTTTGGTGGATCGTTGGTAGTCCACATATTCCACAACCGCATTAAAGGCCCCCCACGCCGTTTTGTTGGCTCCCGGCATGTCTTGCCCTTTACCATGCTCAAAGAGGCGTGAAACGTCCTCCATGATGTTATAGGCGCGGGTTGAAGGCCGTTCCCCAACCTCTTGAGCCGGAAGTAACCCCGAATTTTTTACATAATCGCCCCATGCTTCACGGCACACTTGGACCGTAGACAATTTACGCGCCGCTTCCTCAAACATGCAAGATTTTGCGTCAATAATACCGAGGTAGTCTTGGATATTTCGGACCTTATTGCCCAAGTTCCCGGTATGTTTGGCCTTGAATCTCTTTTCAATCCCTGCCAGGGCGATATTCAGGGTATTTTGACAGACTACTCGAATTGGCGTAAACATCACTTGAACCGCCCCCCGTCCGTCATGCCGATTAGTCAGTAGTAAATATTTCTCGGACACGTCATCACCGATAACCCGAATATACCCCGGCAATTTGGCCAGCATCCAAACGGCCTCACCTTTTCCCAATACGCCCGCAGTGTGATACATGGCCGCCTTTTCCCCGACAATGGCATCAAAAAAAGAAAATGCGCTTTTGTTTTGAAGTGGCTCATAGACATTGCCGACAATTCCGAGAGTGTCATTTGTATCAGTTCTGACAGTGGCGAAAGAATCCACGGGGGTAAAATTGTCAGACCGGACAAGTGGAACCTTTGTTACCCCCCAATTTAACCCCGCCGCCATAATCGCTTGTTCTGACGTTTGGACCTCTTTAACTTCGGTTCCTAGTTTATGCCATGGTTTTGCACCGTAATACATCATTGAATTTATGTTGTGGCTCATTTTATTATCCTCCGAGATAGATAAGTTAGTTTGTTGCGCCCCTCTGTTATCCTATTTTGGAAACTGAAAACATAAGAACGGGCGAACCCGTCCGCTCCGTAAGATCATCTAGGACTACACGGGCAATACGGAGGGCTCGGTCATATGACCGGGACACCTGGTGGAACTCTCCAGAACCGTCCGCCGTTCGGTACTCGATCTTATATTGAATATTCATTTTGTCTTCTCCCTTGTTGCGCTCTAACTTCTTCTTACACACACACTTTATATCATACATGATACATTGTCAAGCATTATCTTACCTACTTACAAAGAATTTACAAGTTTGTTACCTAGGATGTCCAAGACGGTATTATGATCTACATCATGTTTGAATAATATATTTATTTCTCCGACGGTAAAATAAAATAATTCCGTCGATATATTCGCATGTTAATTTTTTTATGTCGTTTGACGGGAGATGGAATATCTTGTACGATTTATCCGTAGTTCCCACGTGCGGAGATGCGGCGGTGGAACTGGTAACGGTTCCACGACGAGCGCATCGAACGGACGGGGCAGGATTATTAGGAGTCTGAGAGGCCAATCGTTAAGGGTTTCGGACTAGCCAATCGCAGGACATCGCCGGATGAGTACATCACGAGGGCTCATGCCGTGGTTTACCGAAGCCGCCCATTAAGCCATACAATGGGATTACAGGGTACGACCGCCTCAAATACCTAACCATGATTATTTACGGGTTCCGCCAAAAAAAGAAAAGGTGGGAGCCACGGCCAAAGCCTTGGATCAAAGAATTCCATGACTACATGGCCGTTTCTCATTCCGCTGGGCGTCTGCAAGAGGCATATTACAGAGCCTACAACTTGAAGGACAAACAAACGCCTTCCGAGAAGGTCACGGAAGACACGCTAAAGTCCTTGAAAGTAAAATTCGAGTCTCAATACGTGATATTTTACAAGCACGGAGAATATCGAATAGTGGACTTTTACCTGCCCGACCACCGGATCGTGCTGGAAATCGACGGGAAATGCCATTTAACGTCATCCCATTACGACCATTACAAGGATCGACAAACACGGTTCAAGACTCTACGCATACAAAATGATGAAACTCTCAAAGACGGGTTCAAGGAACAACTGAGGCGCATGATCGGAATTCCTATTGTTCCGCCTCACTTACAACCACCAGCAATAACGCGCGGTCCCCTCATAAATACATCAAAAGGATATTCCTTACAACAGATGAAAGAGGCCGGATTACTTTAATTGGCACGTTTCTTGCTTCTTTACTCTGTAAACAGGATTTAGATAGCTATGTACCAGTACAAATTTTTTTTGTACGCCAGCTTCAAAAATCAAAGACGCACCCACCAATAAATAGATAGGCACACAATAGGCCCGCACTTAGCGGGCCGCTTCTTCTTCTCAATTTATACCAACACTCACGCCTTTGACGGTTTTCATCCTCCCGCTATCAACCTCTTGACACTTCATTATTTCAT
>OFQW01000010.1_pt1 | contig 42105 bp, 65 predicted proteins | sample 1542941 | NCBI WGS metagenome assembly OFQW01 (sample SAMN07774219, study PRJEB24372) | wastewater metagenome | isolation source: Exp Tend NO 90WW | collected 2016-02 | reverse complement strand
TAGCGCAAGGGCCGAGGGTGTGTTGGCTTGTCGAGGAGTTCAGTGACACCGGCAACAGCACCGGGCGCTACATGCAAGACCAAAGCGGTTTGACCATCACGACTGACGTGCAGAAAGCCCGCCAATTCCGCGGCAGCCGCACGGCTACGTTCCGCGCTACCGACATGCGGGAAAAATGGGGGACCGCATGGCGGCCTGTATCGCATGTGTTTCGGGCCGCGCAGCCCCAGCGGGCAGCCGAGATGCATGAGGCCAAGATGCAAAGGCTCGCGCTGGAGAACTGCCGCTCACTCGCTGCGCGGCATCGGCGCGAGGAATGGGCTGCGACGATCCTGCGCTTCTGCGCTGCGGGGGGTGTGACCGGCTCACCATTTCGTTCCGCCGCGCAGCCCCAGCAGGCAACCGACAAGGAGTTCGACTCTGACGACATGCAGGAGCAGTGGACGGCAAGGGAGCAGAAATGACCGACGCACGCAAGATCATGGAGCAGGCGAGGGCCTCGCAGCGGAAGGCAGTGAACGAGATGAGGCGCCGCATCCGAGTCGGGTCCAAATCCTCACGCATAGTCCTTACACAGCAGGCCGCGCAGCCGGTGGCGCAAGGCTTCAACCCGGCCGCAGACTGCTCGCCCGCACTGACGCAGTGCCCGCGCTGCAATAACCCGAACGGCGTGCCGTGCGACGGAGGGCGGGCCTCGCAGCCGGTGGCGTGGACCGACGACCAGATGAATCGCTTCGTGTGGACGTGCTCCGCGCCGATCCATGATGCCGGCAGCATCATGGATCGGCTGCGTGCGTTTAGGGAGTACGAGGCGACTCGTGGCAGGGCAATTCCCGCCGAGCAGCCCCAGCAGGACGAACTGCAGCAAGCCAAGGACCGCATCGATCGCCTGGAGACTGAGATGCGCAAGCTGCGCGGAAACCTCCGGGGCGTGTTCGACCGGGAGCTGTGGGACTCACTGGACACGCAGCCCCAGCAAGCTCCCTGCGACCCCTCCTGTCTGGTGGCCGCAGGTGGCACCCAGGACGACTATTGCGTCCTGACACTGGGCGAATGCGCCCGAAAGAAAGCTTCATCTACTTAACGTGTTAGCAACTTTGGAAAATCTCAAATGAGCGTAAATCGAAAATCGTTCGAATCGAACCTGCACTTCAATGGGGACTGGCAAGGCAGCCGAGTCAAGGACGTCATGTCCAACCCCGAGAACGCAGACATCATCGCGGCGGCTATCGGGTCGAGCCTGCTCAACAACCTGATCGCTTCCGCGCAGGCCAAGCCGCTGTACCCCAAGGACCTGGTCATCGTCCTCGATGCCTTCATGGAAGCGGCTGGCATGGTCAACGTCGACCAGCCCATGGGCGGCACAGTGCTGCAGAGGAAGCCGAAGTGACCCAGGACCAACTCATTCGACTGATCAACCGGCTCGAGTCTTCTGACCCGGATTTTGACGACTGTGACGCCGCAGCAAAGGCCCTGCAGGAGCTCTTCGACACTCGACAGGTTCTGATCAGCGCGGTGTCCTATCTGGTCAACACCAGCGTGCCACAGACCTCGCAGCAGGAACAGTGCTGGCCTGGTTTGAAGGAGGCCCTGGCCTTCGCAGCGAAGGACCGGTCGTAATGGCACTCCCTCCCTTTGGCATGCGTGACCGCCTCTACAAGGACTCCACTCCGAAGCTGAAAGTGGGCGACTCCGCATTCGAGGACTGGTTCCAGCAGCAGCCCTTCGCCACGCAGTCTGGCATCAAGCAGCCCTGCCGCAACGCCTATGCCGCCGGCATGGGCGACCCGCTGGTGACCTACGCCTTGCCCCAGGTGGACCTGAAAAACGTCACGCTCACCACCACCTTCATGCAGAAGATCGCCCAGATGGAGCAGGCGGATCTGCTGGACTACGTGATGCACAACCCCGACCTCCTGACGGACAACTACTACAGCGAATTCCGTCGGGCCATCTGGAAACGCTACGAGGAACTGAGAGGAACCACATGAAGGAAGCTGCTGAAAAAATCGCGGGCATGCCTCGCACAGAGTACCTGTTGCGCCGCTTACTGGCTCATCGGCTGGCTGGCGTGCGGGGCTATTTCGATGACGGAGAGCTGCAGGACAGCTCACGAGCCCCTGCAATCGACTATCTGAGGGATCACCCGAAGGACATAGAGCTGAAGCTGATCGAGCGCAACCTGCGTGATGTGACCGTTGTTGGGGGAGGAACCACATGACCATCTACTGCCACGATTTCGAGTCGTTCATGAACGTCGTGTACGACTGCATCACCAAGGGGCTGAGGTTCGATGCCCACACCGACAAACTGAAGGTCGTTCTGACAGGAGGTTACTGATGTTTGACGAAGAACCTGATGGCGATCCGCACGGCGAGTGCCGGGCTGAGATCGATCGGCTGGCGGGACATGTGAGCACCCTGCGCAGCGCGTTGTACCTGGTGACGACCCTGCGCCAAGTGGGCGGCATGTTGCCCGGCGTGAAGGAGCTGATCGACAGCATCCTCGATACGGTTGATGAGGCGCTGAAGGAGACCAAGCAATGAAAGGCACCTACTACATCGTGCCCTCGGGCCTGATTGAGCCCGGCTCGCAGTGCCGCATCGTCCACCGAGACGGTCACTGGGCGGCGCGCGAGAGTTACGAGGCCAACCCCGACAACTGGCTCGAGGCCGGCCTCATGAACTTCGAGGGCAAGATCGTCTGCCTGGAGTGCCCGCGCTACATCTGGGACCAACTGAAGGCTGACGAGCCCTTGATGGCCGGCCTCATCCTCACCTACGATACGGAGGCACCCCGTGAACTTTGAAGGACGTGAACTGTTCCTCGTGAAGCAAGGCATGGCCCTGCTGGTACAGGAACTCAACAACCAGATTGCCACCTGCCCTGACCCGAAGCACTACGCTCAGGCGCTGGCGGTGATCGAAAACGAGGTCGCGGAGGTTGAAGATCTCTTGATCTCGGCATGCATCGAGCTAGGACTCGATGACTGACTACACCCACGCCACCACGCTGTCCACCAGGACGATCGCCATGCGGCTGAACCACCACTGCCTGATTGGCAACGGGTTCTACTCCAGCCGCGGCGGCCGGTTCTTCCGGGCACGCACCAAGTTCGAAGTGCTCCAGCTGTTCGACGGCGAACGCTGGGTCAATGCCAACCCGGGCGAGACCTTCTCCGATGGAGACGGCAAGCCCATCCTCTGGAGGAAAGCAGGATCATGACCTACACCCACGACCGAATCCTGAAGCTGGCCAGCCAGCAGCGCAAGCTGATGATCGCGGTCAAGAACATCGGCTTCAACGTCGATGACGCCAACGATCTCGAGCACTTGATGAACGAGATGCTGCTGTTCAGCAGCCTCGTTCAGGACCCCGAGCACAAGCAGGCCATCATCGAGCGGTTCACCGCGCTGTTCCGTGGCTGATCTCATCACCCAAGCAGCGTTCGAAGAAGTGAGGGCGCTGCGTCCTTTGGCCTATCATCCCTCCACCTGGCCAGCGTACATCGCAGCGGTGCGCCGGCTCCACTCCTTAAGGACATTGCATGCATCACGATCGATTCCGCGCCGCCCTCGCGTCAATCAGACGCTACCTCCATCACGACTCGATCACGTCGGCTGACATAGCCCACATCGTCCAGTTCCTGGACGAGCTCTCCGCAGTGATGCATCGTCCTGGCTCCACCCCCGAGGAGAAGCACGCAGCCCTCCTCAACTTTGAAAGCCTCTTTTCATGACGCAACCTGACATCGTGTTCTCCTGCGACGAGGAGACCTACTACGACACGTTCAACGAGATGCTGGACGTGCTGCGCGAGAACGTCGAGGGCTCGCTGGTCGGCCTGTTTTATTGGGAAGGTCAGCGGGTGCAGAACCAGGCCTCGCACTTCTTCAGCTTCCCCCAGATGCTGGAGGACATGCAGTCCCAGGCCTGGGACGAGGCCGGTGAGTACGCCGAGGACTTCGGCATCTTCGCCACGCTCGAGGACCAGGCCGAGTGCAAGCGCATCATCGAGGACGCGCTCAACCGCTTGCTTCCGGTCAACTTCTGGGTGGTCAAGCACCCGGTCAGGAAGACGATCGAACGCGGCGACGTCGAATGCATCTGCCCGTCCTGCAACGGCTCGGGCGAAGGGCAACACGAAGGAACGACCTGCAGCGCATGCGGCGGGTCTGGAACAGGAGAGCTGTGATGGTTGATGAATTCATGAAGCTGAGCGAGGCCGAGAACATGCGCAAGGAAGCAGAGGACGAGATCCTCGAGGTCATCAGCCGCTTCCAGCGCCTGACCGGCCTGCAGGTGCCGGCCGTCACGCTGGAGCACAACTACACGATCGGTTGCAGCGCAGGTGCAGTGAGCGGCGTCAAGCTGCACGTGGAGTTCTGATGTACAGCCTCGTCACCATCAGCGGTCTGTTCTTCGCAGGCTTCACGCTGGGCCTGCCCGAGTGGAAGGCCCACCCCGCCAACGCAGCCACCCTGAACGCCAAAGAGGCGGCCAAGATCGTGCAGCTCCTGAAGGAGGTGGGCTACGAGATGCGCCGCCAATCCTTGACCCGGAGAACCTGATGCCCCGCAACATCCTGATCATCATCCTGGCAGCCCAGCTGCTGGCCCTGTCCATGGTCGTGACCTACTGGTACTACGACAGCGTGCAGCGCAACAAGGCCTACGCCGAATGCCTGGCCATGACCGAGCGCATCTCTGCAATGCCCAGCAAGGAGATGGTGCGCTCCCTGCCCACCTGCTACTACCGCTGAAAGGAGTCGGTATGCCGAAAGTGAAGACAGAGACCTACGACAACTTCGTGCTGATCACGAAGGGCCGGCCTCATGAGGGCATGGCCCTCAACTCGTTCGACCACCCGATCGATCTGGCCCGCTACGCCATCCACACCTACATGTACGATCGGATGAGCGGCCAGGACATCATCAAGTTCCTGCAAGCGGAGATCCAGGCCCTCGAAGAAGAATGATCTGCCACCAGTGCGGCGTGTGGAGCGATGTACTCAGCACACGCCAGCAACAGCGAGGGTTGGTCGTCAAGCGCGAACGTCAGTGCGCCAACGGCCACCGCTTCTCGACCCTCGAGAAGCTGATAGAAAGGCCGCCCCCGCGGGGGCCTGAGTACTGCCGCCGGCACGCCGCCGGCGAGTCCATCAACCACATCGCCCATTCCTGCGGCGTCTCTCGAGACGCCGTGCGCCGGGCCATCAATCGACAGAAAGCCAAGACATGATCGAGCGCATCAAGCGGGCCTTCGGCGCCCCCTCCCCCGAAGAGCAGGCCCGGGCCGAGCTGATCAAGGCCAAGCGAGCCTTGCTGGTGGCCCTGACCGGCCGAGATTACGCCACCGCCATGGTGTCATACGAGCAGGCCCGGATACAGCGACTTTCTGCGTACCTTAACCAACCTGAGGTTGTGGAATCGGATGCAGGCTGATAAACTGCACACCGGACTTGGGGCCATTGTGGCAGCAAAGTCCGGAATCACTACCTAAACCATGGACGAAACCCCATCATGAGCCTCATTGAAACCGGGATTCCCATCCCCGAATCGGCCAAGACTAACGGCCGTAGTATGTCACCCCACTACGCCGCCTGGCGTGAACTCGAAGTGGGCCAGAGCGTGTTCCTGCCCGGCAAGAAGCTGGAGACGGTGCGGATCTACCGCTCCAGCACGCAGATGAAGGACCTGCGCGACGAGGGCCGCAAGTACCACATCCAGGCTGCCGAGAAGGACGGCGTGTCCGGTGTGCGTGTGTGGCGCACGACGTGACGCCTGAACAGCGCGCCCGGCATGCCGATCTGGTGCGTGAGCAGACGGCGACCCTGATCTACAGGACCACGTCTGCCCGCACTACCAAGGTCCGCAGCATGCACCAGCACTACGCCCGCACCGGGCACTTGAGCCACAGCCAGAAGGCGGTCCTGGCCCTGTGGATCGTGGAGAACCCCAATGGATGAACTCAAGCTCTTGATCGAGATGGTGAGCAACCTGCCCTCCCTTGTGGTGTGGGTCCTGGTGGGCTACCTCGTGTACAAGGTGGCCGTGATCGGGTCGATCTACGGTGTGATCCGCTTGCTGATCGTGAAGGTGCACGACTGGAAGACGGCACCGACAGAGTTCAAGATTGGCGCCAAGACTCTTGACGGTCAGGCCGCTGATGACCTGCGGGTGCAGATCCAACGGCTGAGCAACTACAACCACATCACCAGCTACGACGTGCTGATCCTGAAGCAGGCGCTGGACGCGCATTTGGCCAAAAAATGAGGGACAGCTACGATAACGGCGAGATGCCGCTGATCAACGCGTTGGTGATCGCCGTCTGGTACGTGCCGGTGCTGCTGACGTTCACGGTCCTCATGCTGGCCAGCATCCCCCTGCTGTCCTTCATGACCCGCTTCTGGCCTGACACCGTGCTGAATTTCGTGCACCGGTGCGAGACCTGGCTGATCGACAAGGACGCCGAGATCGATGAGGCGATCAAGCGGCTGAGAAAGAAGAAGTAACCCCTGGAGAAGACTATTCTCCAAATAACTGAGGAAGAAACCATGCACTACGTGACCCTGAAGATGAAGTCCGAGAACAAGAAGACCGGGCCCATCCCGGTCTCCACGAGCGAGCGCAAGACCTGCCCGCCCACCTGCCCGCATTACGAGGACACCTGCTACGCCGAGCTCGGGCCGCTGCGCCTGCACTGGAACAAGGTGGCCGAGCGCGGCATGTCCTGGCCAGAGTTCTGCGCCACGGTGGCCAGCTTGGACGAGGACACGCTCTGGCGCCACAACCAGGCCGGCGACCTGCCGCATCAAGCCAGCAAGCCCAAGCACGAGATCGACGGCGAGTCCCTCATGCGTCTGGTCGAGGCGAACATGGGGCGGCGCGGCTTCACGTTCACCCACTTCGACCCGGCCGTGGGCGACAACGCCTACTGGATCGCGGCGGCCAACGCGATGGGCTTCACGATCAACCTGTCGGCCGACACGCCAGCGCAGGCTGACGAGTTCCTGGCTCTGGGCATCGGGCCGGTGGTGCTCACCGTGGCCAGTGACCACCCCGAGAAGAGCTACACCCCTGAGGGCAACCTGATCGCGCTGTGCCCGGCCACCACGCACGAGGACATGAACTGCCAGCGGTGCGGCATCTGTGCCACCCAGCACAAGGCCGTCATCGGGTTCCGTGGGCACGGCACCCGCCAGCGCCAGCTCGACATCCGGATCCATGCGGTGACCGCGTGACCCACGCCTCCCAGGTGAAGAAGGACTGGGAGTGGGAGTCGGACGTGCCGCGGTGCATGACCTGCGAGCACTTCCGCTCCTCTGCCATGTTCCTGGTGAACAGCCTGCCCAGGAAGGTCTCGCCCTTTTGCAAGAAGGGCTCGTTCAACACCCGCCCCAACGCGGTCTGCAATCGCTGGAAGGACAAGAAGACTGGAGACACCCTTTGACCACGACCAACACTGAGTTCAACCATTACCGCATGTTCCGGGACCTGGTGCACTGGCTTGCCAAGCCCGGCGGCCGCACCCACTGTGAGCTGGCGCATCTGCTCGGACGCTCGCCCAACCAGATGAGCGCGGTGCTGCGCGTCCTGCGCAACGGCCCCAATCGGATCGTGCGGGTCTGTGGCCGCCGGCCTGACGCCTGGAGCAAGCGGCCGGTGTACGTCTATGAGCTGACGCCCGACGGCTTGCCTGATGTCCAGTGGGACAAGGCCTATCTGAGCAAGGAAGCCAACGCGGCGCGGATGGTGAAGTACCGCAAGAGGAAGCGGGAGGCGCTTGAGCGGTTCGCCTTGATCCCTCGTGAGCTGCGGGGGCCCGAGCACGAGCAAAGGGCGCGGGTCCTGCAGGGCCTGATCACCCCCGCCCTTGACGCCCCTCCTCAGCATGCGTATCCTCCGCACCCTATCCAACCCCAACAACATGGAGCCCATGATGGCCACCAAGCTGCACAAGATTGAAATCTTCAAGGACAAGAAGAATGAGTACCGCTGGCGCCTGTACTCGCCCAACGGCCGAATCATGGCCGACAGTGGTGAGGGCTACACCCGACGGGACAACCTGAACCGAGCCATAGCCGGTCTCAAAACCGCATTCTCAGCCAAGGACCTGGAAGTCGTTGAAGTTCTGTAACCACTCGATAACCAGTCACCTCACTGCCTCACTTTGTGAGTAGACTGGGAACTCCTTGGCGGATCCCCTGCCGAGTTTTAACTGAAAGGCGCTACCCATGAAGAAACGCCATCTTCGCCTCCTCTTGGAGGTAAAGGAGCTGCGGGACCAAGTGGATCGTCTGACAGCCCTTGTGTTTGAGCTGAAGGAGATTTACATGTCTGGAACCGACGACCTGCTGCGCGAGATTGGCGAAGAGAAAGCCATGGTTGCGCAAGTGCAGACCGCCCTGACCTCCCTGGTCGGCGTGGTTGCTCCCCTGACGGCCCAGTTGGCCGATGCCCAGGCCGCGCTGGCCGCATCCCAGGCAGCGAACGCTGCGTCCCAGGCTGCCCTCCAAGGTGCCCAGGACGCGCTGGCTGCTGCCAATGCGAGCAACGCTGCCCTGGACGCTCAGCTGGCTGAAGCCAAGGCGGCAAGCGCTGCCCTGGACGCTCAGCTGGCTGCGGCCGCGGCCGGCCTGAACGACGGGCAGACCGCGATCGAAGCCCAACTGGCCACCCTGCCCGGCGCGACGCCCCCGCCCGCCCCGGCACCGGAACCCGCGCCCGAGCCGGTGCCCGAGCCCATCCCGGCTCCGGTGCCCGATACCCCGCCGGATCTGCCGGCTGATCCCGCCCCCGTCGCCTAAGCCTTCGGGCTGGGCAATCCCGCAGCCGCCAGCTCCATGCTGGCGGCTGTTTTCTTCCCTCTCTCTGGAGCCTCCCTATGTTGACCGCCATCATGACCTACAGCTACCTGAACGCCGACGGTAGCTCTGCCAAGCTCGAGCGCCAAGTCGCCTGGGACAATCTGACCAAGCAGGACGTCGAAGCCATCGAGACGGCCTCGCTCAGTGGCCTGACCAAGCTGAACGCGCTGTCCGCGCAGATCAATTCCGGCGCCGCGGCCGACCCTGGCACGACCAACCCGGTGACCCTGGCCCTGACCCTGACCGTTTCCGAAGACGCCAAGCTGTGGTTCCACGCGAAGTTCGTGTGGCCCAAGAGCGGCGACGAGACTCAGGCCCTGATCCAGGGCGCGATCGACGGCGAGCTGGCCAATGTGGCCGGCCTGTCGGCCAAGGCCCGGGCGTGATAGCCCGCTGGCGCCATCAACTGAAGTTGAAGCGCCTGTACCTGATGGGCTACATTGAGGGGCGCTGGGGCTTGCTCAGCCGCCTCCTCAAGTAGCCTTCCCCGGCCGCCCTCGAGGCGGCCTCTTTTCATCCAACTTTGAAAGACACTGACCATGAACACCGAAACCCTGAACAAGACCGAGTACAAGACCCTGGCCGCCGACTGGATGCAGGCCAAGCGCAAGGAGCAGGAGTGGAACGAGAAGCGGCTGGCGATCGAAGCCCAGCTGCTCGACCTGCTGCCGGCCCTGCCCGAGGAAGGCCAGAAGTCGATGCGCCAGGACGGCTTCCTGACCGTGGCCAAGGCCGGCTTGCACATCAAGCCGGTGAGCAAGGAGGCGTTCCTGGCCGGCATCGAGGAGGGCATCGTTCCGCCCACGATCATCGAGACGGTGCTGTACGAGACCGGCTTCAAGCGCCTGCGCCGCATGGCCCAGGACCAGGATCCGCAGGCCCTGGCTACCTACAGCGCCCTGTCCAGCCTGTTCGTCGTCACGCCGGCCAAGGTCAACATTGTGGTTTCGAAAGTGGCTTGATATGACCATCGACTTCAAGAAGCTGGCCGCCAAGCTGGCCACCCCCTGGTGGGGGCCCATGGCGCCCACCGAGTACGTGCTCAAGCCGGCAGGCGTGGGTGTGGGCAAGATCGTCAAGCAGAACTACGGCGCCTGGAACCTCACGCTCATGGGCCGCGGCTCCTACGACATCCCCAAGACGCTCGGGGAGCAGAACATGCTGGTTGCCATGTTCGTGCGGGCCTCCCAGGTCGCGCTGATCGAGGTGCGCGGCCAGCCGCTGGGCTCCTACGCCATGCTGATGGATCTGGCCGAGTTCCGGGCCTGGCTGGGCACGCACGACGCCGCGGCGCTGGGGGCTGGGCTGAAGGTGCTGCGGGACCAGGCTGACGCCTTGCTGAAGGTGCCGGCCCAATGAAGTACCCAGCGTTCTCCAACCCGGAGGACGCTGTCAAGCACTACAAGCTGAAGGAACGGGCAGGGTACGACCTTGCCCCCCTGCAGTACGAGGACTTGCACAAGGCGTCTTGCTGGGACAGGGTCAAGTGGTTTTACGACGTGGGCGTGGGCAAGACAGTGTGCTCCACCGTTCACGCCTGGATGGGCGGCCACAGCTGCCACGTGGTGCTCGTGCCGCCGGTGCTGATCCGGCAGTGGGCCAAGTGGCTGCGGCGGGTCGACCCTGACTGCACGGTGCTCGAGTACCGGGGCACGCCGGCGCAGCGCAAGGCGATGAAGCTCGTGGGTCCGAAGTGGATCATCATGAGCTACGCCATCTTCCGCGGCGATTTCGATCGGATCTTCCGCGAGCTCGGACGTGAGCGCCCACACCTCATCGTTGATGAGTGCTTCCCTGCGGGCACGCCAGTGCTCACGCCGGGCGGGGAAGTCCAGATCGAGAAGCTGAGAGTCGGGGATCTCGTGCTGACGTCGGCCGGGCCGAGGCCTGTACAGCATGTTTTTAACAAGGTAGCATCGTCACTCCTCACCCTGGAGCTTTCCGATGGACGACGCATCCGCTGTACCCCAAATCACCCAGTATTTACAGACCTTGGGTGGCTTGCCGCCGAAGATTGTGAGGGTCGATGGGTTCTTTCTGTGGATGATCTGTCCGATGTGCGGGAAGGAGTACAGCAAGCGTCTGAGCTTGCTCACTTGGGCCGTGCGGCAGGGCAACCAGACGGGGATGGCTTGTTCCAGACACTGCGGGACGAGACGGAGGGCTGTGCTGACACCCGAGGTGTTTGTCTTGATGGGGGAGAGACGACGAGGGGTGCCCGCCACGGGGAAAAGAGCGAAGGGGTCAGTACAAGGACCCCTCTCGGAAGATCGCCGGGCTCATCTGTCCAAGGTGCTGAAGGCCAAGGGGCACAAGCCTCCGGTAAGGGGTGGCAACGGCACGGGGATGACGCCTGCGGAAGCCTTGTTGGCGCCGTACCTGGAGAGCCAAGGGTTCCAGTGGAACCTGTCAATCGCGCTGGGCAGGGGCTGTCGTCAGGCTGGCTACCCTCCAGCCTACAAGGTGGACTTTGGTTGCCGGGCGCGCAAGCTGGCGCTGGAGGTGGACGGCCAGAGCCACAGGCTTCGGGCCAGGCAGGAGCAGGACCGGAAAAAGGAGGCACGGCTCAAGGAACTCGGGTGGTCCGTGTTTCGTGTAGCCAACGAGGCGGTGCTTACCCTGTTTTCAACCTCGAAGTCGCCGGATGTCCGCACTATTTTGCCGGCGGCGTTCTAGTCCACAACTGCCATCATGCCAAGAACTCCACGAGCCAACTCTTTCGGCGCATCAACACGCTGTCCACCGGTGGCACCATCCAGCTCCTCACCGGCACGCCGACGAGCAAACCGACGGACGCCTACGCCTACATCAAGCTGACGACGCCCACGAGATACCGCAGCCTGGGCCAGTTTGAGAACCTGCACGTCAAGTCTCGGGACTTCTTTGGCAACATCACCGCCTACCAGGATCTGGACATGGTCCAGCTGGCGCTGATGGGCGACTGCTGCTGCAAGCGCACCAAGGAGGAGATGTTCCCCGGCATCATCCAGCCGCGATACCAAGTACTCGACTACGACCTTGATCCACAGCATCTAAAGCTCTACAACGAACTTGCTGAGGAACAACTTCTGCTGTTGGGCAATGGCGAGAAGATCGACGCGACCACGGCGCAAACGCTTTACCATGCGCTGCAGCAAATCGTGGTCAACCTGGATCACTTCAGTGGTGACGACAGTGCGCGGTCGGCTGCATACGATCTCATCGATCAGACCATCGATGAAACCCAGTGCATGAACCCGGCCAAGTCCAAACTCATCATCTGGACCTACTACAAGAAAACCTCAGCGTCAATCCTTCACTACCTGGAGGACTTCGGAGCAGTTGGTGCTTACTCAGGTGCGAACAGCGCAAAGAGTGTTGCGCGCTTCCTTGATGATCCGAAATGCCGTATCCTGGTTGCCCAGCCAATGTCCGCAGGTTTCGGGCTTGAACCCCAACACGTCTGTTGGGAGAACCTCTTCATCGAGCACTCGACTGTTCCTCTGCATTTCGCGCAGTCTGTAGGCCGCACGGATCGCAAGGGTCAGATGCACATGCCAACGATGAGAGTGGCAGTGGCCCAGAACACAATTCAGGTTCCACTGCACAGCCGACTCCTGCACAATGGCGACCTCGTCAAGCAGACCGAAGGCAGCCTTGCTTCCATTCGGGATGCCATCTATGGAAAGAACTAAAAATGCCGTTGGGTTCAAAGATCACACCCGAGGAGCGTCTAAAGAGGGAACGACAGTGGGCTGAGGTAGGGGCGAAGAATACCCTCAGCACAGCGGACTGGAAGCTGTGGAACCAGATGAAGTCCTCCCACAGGTTCTTCGCCTACGTGGGGCAGACACTGCTGATGTGGCGGGTCAAGGACACGGGGCAAGCTGACGTTTACGATAGCCTGCGGGTCACCGATTTCGCAGCGTGCCCGATCAACGGCATATCCATCACGGTGGAGAAGAGCGATGGTACGGTCTATACCATCGACCACACTCCTCAGCAAATCAACGAGGTGTTTTTCTATGTGCCTCGCTACTGTGCGCTCGAGTTCTTCACCCGCACAGGAGAAGCTGAGCCGACCCTGCGCTTCGGCATGGTGATTCGCATGAAGGCCAAGCCTGACACCAAGCAGACGGGCATCACCTACACAACCACGATCCATGACCTGACCCTGCTGTTTCCTAAAGGGGAGGCATGATGTATCGCTACTATCAAGTCGAAGGTGGTGAGGAGGCCTGGAAGCCAGTCCAGGCTGAGTACATTGACCGGTTGGTAGCGGACAAGCACCCGATGTTCGTGACCGTCTTGTCCACCGACAAGCTGGCCAGCAAGGAGATGACGCGAGAAGACAAGCTGGCCTTGAAGTACCTGGGCCCTCTCTATGTCGACTTCGACTCGCAGGACATCTCCCGCAGCATCGCGGACATGCAGTCCTTCGTCAAGGCGTTGCGCACCAGGTTCCACCTGGACCTGGAATGCTACCGGGTGTTTGCCACGGGCTCCAAAGGGTTTCACATCGAGATCCCGATGGAGAACTTCATGCCCAAGGTGCCCAAGGTCGGGATCACCCACCTGCCGCTCATCTACAAGCGGGTGATCCTGGATCTGGCCGAGGACACGATCGATTGGCGGGTCTACTCCATCGGCATGGGGCGCATGTGGCGCCAGCCCAATGTCATGCGGCCCAACGGCAAGCACAAGGTCGTGCTGTCGGAAGCCCAGATCGACAACCTGACGCCTGATCTGGTGGACGAGATCACAGCCTCACCGGTGCACCTCGAGCCGCTGGGCGCGCTGGAGATGAACCTGGAGCTGGCGGTGCTGTTCGACAAGCACCACCAGGAGGTGCACGACAAGCTGCGCAACGCCAAGAAGCGCAAGCCCATCGATCCCAGTGCGTTCAAGACGCCCATGCCCTCCATCGAGTTGATGATGCTGGGCGAAGGCGTGCGGCCGACCGCGGGCTTCAACCAGATCGCGATGCAGCTGGCGATCTACGCTCGCACGGTGGGCATGTCGGAAGACATGCTGGTCGAGAAGTGCCAGGGCCTGTGCGAGAAGCACCAGTCCGACGGCCGGCGCTACAACACCCCGCAGCGGCGCGCCGACGAGCTGCGGCGGATGCATGCGGTGATCGGGGACGATCCCTGCTACGAGTACGCGGCGCCGCCCCTGCGCAGCCTGCTCAACCACCCGGCCCCTGACCTGGATGGCATTGCCATCGACCGCGCGGAGATCGAGAAGGACATCGCCGAGGCCGCAGCCAAGCCGGTGTGGAACGAAGGTGACACACCTTTGCCGGTGACCACCGACCTGGCCCTGGACGAGTTCGCTGACGTCGCCTCAGCCGTCGAGATGACCAAGTACGGGATGTACGCGGAGACTGAGTTCGGCAAGCGCCGGATCAGCTCCATGAGCTTGGCCAACGTGAGGGCTCTGCGCTCGATGGACACCAACAAGATCGCGATGGTGGAGGCTGATGTCCTGGTGAACGGCAAGCTGGTGAGCCGCCAGCCCATCGAGCTCTCCACCTTCCACACCGCAAGCGAGATGAACAAGTTCGCGACGCGTGTAGGGGCGGCGTTCAACGGGACCGAGGCCCAGACCAAGGCCGGCTTCCTGCGCGCCATGGAGGACTCGAAGAAGAATCATGGCGGCACGGTCTTCGTCCATGAGCGCGAAGGCCTGGCGCTGGTCAACATCCCGCACCACGACAAGGAAGAGCTGCGCACGCCCTTCTTGCTGTGGGCCGATGGCAAGGACGTGGTGCTCGAGAAGCGGGCTCGCGAGGCAGGGCTGAACGTGGTGTTCCAGGGCATGCCCGATCCGCGGGGCGTGTACCGGTGCGACTTGATGGACGCGCCGGCGCTGGGCAAGTGGCTTGAGGAGCCGGGCAGCCGGGCCACGATGCACGACATGTTGGAGAACCTCTTCCGCTGCCAGCGCCCTGACATGCTGGGGCCCATGCTGGGGTGGCTCACCGCCTGCTTCTACAAGTCGATCTTCCAGCGCGCCTACAAGCAGTTCCCGCTGCTGCACGTCAATGGCCAGGCCGGCTCGGGCAAGACGGCCATGTCGATGGCGATGACGCGGTTGTTCTACTACAACCAGGAGCCCAAGTCGGTCACGCCCAGCTCCACCGTCTTCGCCATCAGCCAGTGCGCCTCGGGCACTGACTCCATCCCGATGGTGATCGATGAGTACAAGCCCCACGCCATGCCGCCCGGCATGCACGACAAGCTGCTCGGGATGTTCCGTGATGCCTACAACGCGCGGGATGTGCAGCGCGGCGGCGGCACCCGGGACAACGACAACTTCCGGGTGCTGTCGACCACCGCGCTGTCCGCGCCGATCATGTTCATCGCCGAGGCGATCGAGGGTGAGACGGCAACGATGGAGCGGGTGGTGCTCATCACGATGACGCCCCCGCCCTCGGGCGTGGCTCACCGGTGGGCGGGCCGCTTCTACGCCTTCCGCAAGAACGCCCACATCCTGGCGATGATCGGTCGCTACATCGCTTCCAAGCTGGTGCTCCAGGGCTACTCGCCCAAGGACCTGCAGGACGAGTTCGATCCGATCTACACCGAGGCGCGGGACCGGCTCATGCTCACCGAGAAGGACCTGGTGGAAGGGGCCGATCCGCAGGTCCTGCGCGAGAAGCAGGCGGCCAAGGAACGCAGCGTTTTCAACTTCACGGTGGCCAAGTTCGGCCTGCTCAAATTCAAGGAGGTGGTTCAGGGCGCGCTCGGTGCAGACGCGTTCAAGGAAGACTTTGCAGACTTCGAGGCGCATGCCTACTCCCGGCTGAAAGACCTTGCTGAGTCCACCGAGCCCGAGTACATGAAGGTGCTCAACGTGCTGGTGGATCTGTCCTACGAGGACCTCTTGCTGCCGCATGCCATGCGCCCTGGCTATGAATATGGGCTCGGGAATGTTGGCGGCCGCGATACTTTGGAGTTAGCGGCCCGGGCATCATACTCGAGGTATAGGCAGTACTGTAGGCTGACCAACTCGAAGCCTCTGTACGCTGGCGAACAAGCCTTCGCACATAGTTTGCGTGGCATCCCGGCGCTGATGCATGTGGGCGAGTCCTCACTTGCCGTTCCGGGCGGTGCTCACGTGTTTGACATGAATGAACTGCTGCGCTCAGGCCTTCGCGGATTCAAGCCGCCCAAGGGCCGCGGCCAGCGCTGACTAAGGAAAACCCTATGCAACGAATCTTCAAGTACGAACTGGAGGTCACTGACCGCCAGGCCATCCAGATGCCCACCGGCGCGGTGCTCCGGGCCATCCAATGGCAGGGCATGCAACTGTGCCTGTGGGCCGAGGTGAATGACGAGGCCGCGCCAGTGCCTCGTGAGATCGCAATCTATGGCACTGGCCAATCCATGCCCAATTACCCGGGCAACTACATCGGCACCTTCCAGATGAACCAAGGCGCGCTCGTTTTCCACGTCTACGATCGGGGCTCCGTGTAAATAAAGAGGAGGAAGTGCTTGACACACTCCTCACTATTGGCACAATGAGTGCCCTGACAGGCCGGAAAGACGGTCAAACCCAACCCACCACCAACCTGGAACTGATCATGGTCCTGAAGCGTAAAGCAACTCCCGATTTCGAAGCTCAAGGTGAGCAAGCCCAGCAAGATGCTGGCGTGCAGCAAACGCAGGCCGAAGAGACTGCCAAGGCAGTGAGCCCGGATGCCAATCCGGAGGCCCCGTGGGATCCGGCTGAAGTTGCCGAGACTCCCAAGCCTGCTGCCACCAAGGCGCTGGTGAGCCAGCCCAAGGGCGCGCTGGTGGCTCAGAACAACCCCAAGGTGAACATCAACGTCGTCAAGAATCTCAAGGACCAGTACCCGGTCCAGTACGATTCGCTCGCCCAGATCTCGGTCACACAAGGCCGGTTCACGGATCGCGAGAGCGGCACCAACCTGGGCACCGAGCTGCTGTTTGAACTGCTGTCCTACCAAGACCAGTACGTGGTCTCGCCCAACGATGACAAGGCCCCGAAGGACGTGGTCAAGTACTCGAGCGACGGCGTGGCCTGCTCGGACGGCACCGACGTCAAGACCTACGTCAACGACCTGCGCGAGATGGGCTGGAAGAACGCCCGCATCAACGCGCGCTACGTCATCGTCGGCGCCCTGGTCCAGGCCGAGAAGACTGCCGACTTCGACGGCCTGCTGATGCAGATCGACCTGTCGCCCAAGTCGAAGTCGCAGTTCGACCGCTACCTCATCCAATCGGCGTTCGACCTTGCCAAGGGCAAGATCACCGAAGAGCAAGCCAAGCTGGTCGACATCGTGGCCGAGGTGACCGAGAACGCGGCCAAGCAGAGCTACACCATCTGCAAGTTCAGCTCGCACACCGCCGACTGACCCTTTCCTCCCTCGGACATTTGTCCGCTTCGCCCGCCGGTCGGCCCCGCTGCCGGCGGGCATTTTTACACCTGAGGCCGGCATGGAAGAAATAACGCCTGAACTGATATGTCTCGATACCGAGACTACAGGATTGACTTCGCCCATCGGCGTGGTCGAACTGGCTTGGGTCCGCATCAACATGCACATGGAGGTCCTCGATGAGTTCGACACCCTCGTCAACCCCGAACGAGACATCGAGCCTGGAGCCTTCGGAGTCCATGGCATCTCACAACAGGACGTGGCCGGCGCCCCCACGCTTGCTGAGGCTATTCAGCCCCTGCGAGGCCGACCGGTCTACGTCATCGGGCACAACATCGCATTTGACCTTCGTATTGTGGGAGGGCACCTGGACGTTGTGGGAGACGTCTGCACCCTTGCTCTGTCTCGACAATACCTGAGGGGCACGCCCGAGCGCCCGCTGCTGAACCACAAGCTGACCACGGTGCGCGAGTTCCTGGATCTGCCCTGCCTGGACGCTCACCGCGCACTGGGCGACACGCACACCTCGCTCAACGTGCTGCGCCGCATCCTGCACGACCACAACCTCACCCTCGACAAGATCATCAAGCGCCAGGCCAAGCCCCGCTTGCTCCACACCATGCCCTTCGGCAAGCACGCCGGTATGGTCCTGTCCCAGGTCCCGCTCGAGTACCGCCGGTGGCTCATGAACGCCGGCAACCTCGACAAGGACCTGGCCTATTCACTCCGCAAACTGGACCCGCAATGAGAATTCTGACCAACGAAGACGGGAAGCAGCCTCAGGTGCTGCTCTTCCGTGAGCCCATCACGATCGAGGCTGGCGACGTCATTCGCTTCATCCTGGGAGAACGAGACGCTGTGCTGATCAGGCTCAGCGGCGAAACGATCCCCCTCACCATCCAAATCGCTTACCCCATGAAGGTGCCCGAATGAACGTCTCATCTACCCCTGGCCACCGCTGGTACAGCCAGCTCGCCAACCAGTGCGTCGTCTTGCTCGACGGCGTGAAGCAGCACTACGTCCTCACTGCCTGCGAGGAAGAGGGCTGGATCGAAGTTGCCGATATCAACGAGCCCTCGGTGGGCGGCGAGCTGCCCGTGGCCCGCAAGTCGGGCAGGGTCGAGATCCTGCTGGCACCGCAGGCCTCCCGCCTCATCACGCCCAACTTCCTGCGCGTGGCTGAGTGGCTGACGCGCGCGAGCAAGGAAGTCGGCAACCGTGAGCACATCGCAGTGCAGACTGGCTGCATGCTGGAGGAGGTGGCTGAGTTCCTGAACGAGTTGGCTGTCGAGGAGTTCGATAGCCTGGACTCCGCGGTTGTCCACCTGCAGCTGCTGGCACGCTACCTCAAGCGCGGGGGTGAGATGGTCATCGCCAACCCCGTCAAGGCCCTGGACGCCCTCTGCGACATCGACGTGACCATCAACGGCGTGGCCTTCCTGGCCGGCTGGAACAAGTGCCTGGCAGACCTTGCTGTGCTCAATGCCAACGACGACAAGTTCGTGAATGGTCAGCCGGTGTTCCTTCCGGGCGGCAAGATCGGCAAGCGCGAGGGCTGGGAAGCCCCCGACCTGACCCCGTTCGTGGCCAACGTCGAGACGCCCGATGCAGCAAGCCCTTCGCAACCCCACTGACCGCTTGCTGAACTGGCTCGCGCGCGAGCTGGTGCCGCTGGGGATCCAGGCCAGCCACCTGCTGGACCCCGAGGCGCCAGTCTCATCGGACCCCTGGTTCGTCCCGTCCCTGTCAGGCTGTGCTATGGACGAGGACGGTTGGACCGCGCGCCAGATCGCCTTTGGCGCGGACGTCGGCGCGATGGACCCGCAGGCGGTGCGCATGCTGCGCGGGGCCTACATCTCGGCCATGGCCAGCAAGACGCCCCTGCGCACGGCCATGGCCTGCGTCTCCAGCCAGCTCAGGGACTGGCCGGCAGTGCGCGCCTACCTGGTGCCCTACAAGAGCGAGCTCGAGGCCCACCTCGTGGCCCTGCAGCTTGCCCTGGCGATCCGGGACCACTCGGGGGCCGAGACCTGCATCGCCGGCAACAACTACGTGATCCGCACCACCAGCGAAGTCTTCGGTGTGCTGGATGGGCGCCCGCTGGGGCGCAAGCTGAAGGGCGACTACCTGCTGACCACCGACCTGCAGAGCCTGCTCTTGCAGGCCCGGGCCATCCCGGCCGAGGACATCCGTCGTCCGATCCTGGCGCTGCGCGAGGCTTCTCTGACGGTGCTGGACCGAGCGAGCAACCCGACCCTGGTGCGCGACGCCATCAGCGCCCTGGGCCTGATCACGGCGTACGACTGGACCTACGACGGCTCCATCCGCTCGCAGGACCGGGCGGCCCAGCAGGAGGTACGCCTGGACCAGATGATCGACAACTTGTGGGTGCCCAAGCGCCAGTGGGTCCGGTCCAACAAGCCGCGGCGCACCATCCCGAAGGAAGAGCGCCGCGCCCGGTGGGAGCAGAGCATCCGCACGCTCGATGAAGCCTCAGCCCATCTGAACGATCCGGCCCTGTCCGAGTTCGCCCGCCTGCGCCTGATCTATGACACCCTGGTTCCCGATGTGTGGGGCATGTCGACCTTCGCCAAGAAGATCACCCCGCGCGATCTCATGTCCGTCCGGTTGGACACCCCCATGTACGACCGCATCACCGAGGCGCTGCAGTCCGCGCGCCTTGTTCTTCAAACCCGTCTCAACAAGAGCCTCTCAAATGCCTGAAGAAAACCTTGGCGACATCAACTCGAGCGAGCCCGGCACTGGCGCTCGCTTCAACGCAGGCAAGCCGCCCCTGCACTTGATCCCGCTTGAACTCATCGCGAGCTGGATGGCCCTCCAACGCTGCCGGGTGGCTGACGCCGGCCCGCAGTACAGAACCGCCTTGAGCCTACTGGGCGAGTTCCAGACCCGCAAGGGTGAGCGGCCGGATCAGCTGACCTTGCTGCTGGCGATGGACGAGCTGGGGCCTGACTGGGAGGAATGCGCCTATGTCTTCCAGTACGGCATCACGAAGTACAAGGAGTGGAACTGGGCCAAGGGCATGTCATGGCAAGAGGTGATCTCCTGCGCCACGCGCCACATCCTGGCTGCCTATCGTGGCCAGGAACCGGACAAGGACTCGAAGCGTTCCCACGTCGGCCACGCCATGTGCAACCTCGTGATGCTCTGGCAGTACGTGGAGACGTGGCCCGAAGGCGATGACCGTCCACCCGCTGCGCTGTTCTGCCGCAAGGACCTGCCGCCTGATTCGCCGCCGTCGGTGATGATTGGGGACTATGACTCCACACAAAGTCTGGAAGCGTATGTCGGCCGCTTCAGCATGAAAGCCAAGAAATGAAAATCGCTTTCGACATGCCATCGGTGATGAAGACCTGCCTGTACGCCGGCAAGGACCTGGAGTTCGGCCAGGAGATCCTGCACGGTGAGGGCAAGGTCTGGGTCAACGGCTGGCAGCACGGCTACGAGAACACCATCAACAAGATGGTGGCGGCCATGGCCAAGTTCCAGCTGGCCCCGAAGGACGTGATCATGGTCTTCGAGGGCAAGTCCGCGAAGAAGCAGCGCATGATGATCTCGCCCACCTACAAGGCGAAGAAGCCCGGTGAGGAGAAGCCGCTGGAGTACTACGAGCAGCTCCAGCACCTACAGGACAAGCTGAAGCAGGTGTTCCACGACCTGGGCGCGCTGGCGGTGCAGCAGGACTTCGTTGAGGCTGACGACATCCTCGCCTGGCTCGCGCGCAACACGGAGGAGGACCTGGCCATCTCCACTAATGACGGCGACATGCTGGCCCTGGTGGGCTTCAACGCGTACGAAGCCCAGATCCGTGTGCTGCGAGATGGCGAGCTGGACATCAACAAGTATGGCGCCTTCGACTTCCAGTTGATCCCCGTCTACAAGTCCCTGGTGGGCGATTCGAGCGACAAGATCAAAGGCTGTCCCGGCTTTGGCGATGCGAAGTTCTTGCAGTTCGTTCAGAGCTACGGCGAGGAGGGCCTGTACGAGATCCTGCGCCTGCTGGAATCGAACTCGCTGAACGAGCTGGCCGCCAACGCGGAGGAGGACAAGCTCGTCAAGATGATCTACACCCAGCGAGAAGAGGTGCTCAAGTCCTACCGGCTTGTCAAGGCGCGCCCCGAGTGGGTCAACACGCTGATGCACCCCTTGCGCTTCACACCAGGGATTGCGCTGCCCAAGCCGGCTGATCCTGATGAGCGGCTATCCAAGTGGTATGCCACCAAGTTCCTGGTGACCGGTGCGAAGTTTGATGCGGCCGTGAGCTGGGCCAGGCCGTTCCTCGAGCAGTCGGAGACCGTGAGCCTGGACATCGAAACCTCCACGCCAGCCGAGTCCGATGAGTGGCTGGCCGCCCAGAGCAAGACGGGCAAGGTCGAAGGCGTGGACGTGATCGGCTCAAAGCTGACCGGTCTGTCGCTCACGTTTGGCGCGAACCTGGAGAAGTCGCTGTACTTCGCGGTGGATCATGCCGACACCGACAACTGCACATCCGAGCAGGTGAAGGCGCTGGTGCTCTCGCTCGAGAAGCCACTCGTGATCCAGAACGCGGCGGGCTTCGAGCTGCCAGTGCTGCTGCAGGAGTGGGGCGTGTTGCTGCCCAACTGCCTGGACACGCGCATCGAGGCGGCCTACGTGGACGAGAACTCCGAGCAGGGCCTGAAGCAGTGCAGCAAGCGTTGGCTCAACTACGAGCAGGTGACCTACGAGGAGGTGACCACGATCGACGGGGTTCAGTACAAGATGAACCAGCTGACCGGAGCGCACGTCATGTCCTATGGCTGTGACGACACGATCACCGCGGCCGCGCTGCACAACTTCTACAAGCTGCACATGCAGCTCGATCACCACTACGACGTCTACCTGGATGTCGAGATCGATGCGATGTACGCAGGCGCTCAGGCTTTTGTGGACGGAGTGGACATCTCGATGAAGCGGCTGAGCCAGTTGGTGGCCGAGGACAACGAAATGTGGGCCAAGGCGTGGGCCATCCTGCGCGAGTACCTGATCGCCCACAACTGGCCCGGCTCCGTGCCGCCCGTCTACACGACCGAGATCACCGCAGCCCAAACGAAGGAGGCGTATGAACTATTCACCGGCGAGGAGCTGGACACAAAGGTGCGCAAGATCGAAAAGCTGGCTCAGGCTTGCGTCGAAGCGGGCCAGCCTCTTTTCGCGGCAGCTCTTCTTGCCTGTGTTCAAACGCCGGCCGGTGCTGAGGCATTCACTGGCCTCGTACGTTCCCGCTTCACCGGCGAGCCGGCGTTCAAGGTTAACTCACCGAAACAGAAGGCCGTTGTCCTCTATGAGCTCCTTTCGCTACCAATTCGCCTACGCGGGGAGGTAACGGACAACATGCGCGCTGGTGGGATCAAGGAGGGCAACCCCAAGACCAGCGCCCTGGCCATGGCCTACGCCTTGAAGTATGACATCGCGCCCGATTCGGAAATTCGGCCCATCATCGCGGCCTTGTCGGCCATGCAGACCGTGCAAACGCGCCGCGGTCTGTACTGGAACACCTACGCGGCGTTCATTCATTGGCGCACGGGAAAAGTGCATCCCAGCAACCTGCAGTCGGCTACCAATACGCTGCGTTGGACCTGCTCCAAGCCCAACATCACGCAGGTGTCCAAGCACCCGAAGGCCGAAGGTGAGACACCCAAGGTTCGCGAGGTCTACATCCCTCACCACCCGGATGCGGTCATCGTCTCGATGGACGAGGATGCGCAGGAGTTGCGGCTGATTGCGGACTACAGCAAAGATCCCAACATGGTGTCCTGCTTCGTCGGTGACCACAAGAAGAAGATGCACGCCATAACTGGCCTGGGCATCCTGAAGACTTGGGATGAGAAGTACGCCAATTGGGATTACGACATGTTCATGCAGGCGCGCAAGGAGGGTAACCAGCAGGCCGAGGACGCGTACTTTACAGGGAAGAGGGTCAACTTTTCAACGGAGTACGGCGCACAGGCACCCAAGTTGGCCGAAACTTTGATCGTGCTCGAAGAAGAAGCCCAACTGTTTATCGACGCCAAGGAAGCCGCCTTCCCGGTTGCCCGCGCCTGGAAGGACTCGGTGGAAGACGAGGTGCGGGCCAAGGGATCAGTTCGAACGAAACTAGGCAAGGTTCGACACCTTGCGGATGCGTTGATGAGCGACGATCGCTACGAAGCCAGCAAGGCCTTGCGCCAGGGGGTTAACACGAAAATTCAGTCGTCATCTGCCGAGCAGATTAAGCGGGCAATCGGGGCTATGTGGCGCAAAGGCTTACGCTTCAAGTACGACTGTCGTTTCATGTTCCCGGTCCATGACGAGACTGTCTGGTCCGTTCATGTCAAGGACCTTCTGCCCTTCCTCAAAGAGGCGCATGCCTGCATGGTGCAACCCTACGCGGACATGGAGATTCCGATTGTGTCCAGCATCGCCTTCGGAAAATCTTTTGGACCGGCAGACCAGGAAGAGATTGGGACAGAAGTGACGGAACAGGCTATTGCCAAGGGCCTTGAAGCTTGGCGCAAATCCACGGAGAAAACAGCATGAGCAACGAAGCGAAAAAAGGCGGTAGCGGCAAGGGCAAGGGCGGTGGCGGCAAGAAGTGCGTGCAGCCATGAACGAAGTCAGCATCACCATCATCAAGGGCCTCAGCGGCTGTGGCAAGTCCACCCTGGCCAGGGCCATCGGCCGGTTCGTCCGCGATGAGCTGGGTCACGAAGTCAACACTTACTGGGACGATGGGCGGTATCAGCTCCTGACCGACAACGACATCAGCTCGGAAACGCGGCTCGAGCCGCTGCGCATCCGTCTCAACGTCAAGGAAGGACACGTGGAATGAGCCACAACCTCACCAAGTGGACCCCCACCACCAACCTCATGATGCTGCGCCGGATGGGCAAGCTGATTGAGGAGTTGAACGAGCTGGGTGTGGTGGCCGCGCGCTGCATCATCCAGGGCATCGATGAAGTGGACCCGGGCTCGGGCCTCGTCAACCGTGTGCGCTTGATGAAGGAACTGGCTGACGTCATGGCTCAGTGCATGGTCACCATCGACAAGCTGGACCTGGACTCGGAGGCCATTGACTGCCGGGTGGCCGACAAGCTCGAGCAGATGGCTGAGTGGGAAGCGATGTTTGAGGAGGAAGTCTGATGGCCCTGCCCCCAATGCCGCCCAGGCCGGGCAGTGACTGCGACCACAACTTCTCCTATGCCGGCCTCGTCTGGCACTTCGACAAGTACCCGATGCCTGGCAGCGGGGCCCACGAAGTGGTCTACGAGGACCGGTACTTCTGCCAGCGTTGCCTGGCGGTGAAAGACATCAACCCGCGCGTCCATGGCAACAGCTATGAGAAGCGCATCGAAGGGAGCATTCCGAAATGACCTTCATCGGCCTGCGCGGTCCAAGGAAGTTCAAGGACGGTGGCGTCTCCTTCTGCTGGCACTGCAACAAGCAGCTGATGCTGATGAAAGGCGGGGTGTTCTCGTATGGGCTGGTAGTCGACAGGGCCGGTGTCGAGCACCGGGTCCATAAACAATGCGTGTCACGTGCTGTGGCTGAAGGCTACGTCAAGGAGTTGAAATGATCATCACCGTCAAAGGCGAGGGCGCGGAGGATTTCGCCGAGGCCCTCGCTTACCACTTCAACGTCGTCCAGGTCCCGGTCAAGGAGATCATCGTGGGCGGCGAGGCTTTCGAGTTCTCCGTGGAACCTGGGGCCTCGCAACCGATGTGCAAATCCAAGGGCCCCGTTACCATCGAGGTGCTGTGATGGGCAAAGGAACAGATGCAGCTCGCGCCGCTGGTGCAGGGATCCATGCGGACGTGATTGACGACTTCAAGGACCAGTTGCTGATTGCCTTTCTGCGGCGGCTGGGCAACAAGGTGTCGATCCCTGTCTCGGAAGTGGACGAAACCGGTCGCTTCATATGCTCGTTCAATGTTGAGAACGGGATCTTCAATTTCACACTGACGGAGAAGCAATGAGCAATCCAGACGCCCGCCTCGGAGGCCCTTGTGCAGGCTGTGGCTTGCCTCAATTCCGACGCGCCAAAGAGTGCCCTGGCAAGCCAGGGTGCGCGTACGCGAAGCCAGCCACCACTTTGACAGACGGCTCTCCCGTCACCATAGATCATCGCGAGATCGACCCGGCCACAGGTCTGCAGAAGGGCTACGTGGTCCTCAGCGCAGAGGAGCGCGCCAAAGGCTTCGTGCGGCCTGTGCGCCAGTCCTACATGCACGACAAGTGCGGCGGCGTTACGACGATGGGCCTGGCGCTGGCTGAGACATACGCTCGAGAGCCGAGCTTTTACAGCGGCACGTTCTGCGCGCTCTGCCGAGCGCACTTCCCAGTGGGAGCTGATGGGCAGTTCACCTGGGACGGCACCAGTGAAAAGGTGGGTACATGAGCCAAGGAACCAGGGGCAAATGGTGCGAGTCCAAGGTGCGTGATGCCTTGAGGATCCTCAGCGCGCAGCAAGGCTTCAATTTCATGCGCCTGCCCGATGCCCGGGCGGGGTCCTTCACACCGACCACCGCTGACTTCCTGGTGGGGCACAAGACACCCTACCGGCGCAAGGCCTGGATGCTGGAAGCCAAGGAGGTGGAGCACGAATTCCGCCTGCCTCGCAAGAACTACCCTCAGGACCAGCGCAGCCGCGTTCGCTCCTGGGAGATGGCCGGCTTCGAGTCCCTCGTCGTGGTGGCCTTCCTCCCTTTGAAAGGCGCGGCCTACAAGGCCACCACGCCCATGTTCCGTGCGACCAACCTCGCCTACTTCACCGGGGACGACACATCAAGCTGGGACATGCGTGATCTGCCCCTGTTGACGCTGGCCCAGGCCCTCATTCCTTTGACAAACCTACCATGAACTGAATTGGGTTTACAGGTAAGATATCCACTTTGGAGCCCAGGAGAACCGCATCATGCTTAGACCAGGAGAGAGATTTGGTAGGGCAACAGTCCTTGGCAGAGACTTGGAAAAGAGCTCTCCTGGCCGGGCTTACTACCGAATGACGTGTGATTGCGGGAACCAGTGGTCCACAAGAGACGACGGTCTCCGGTCTGGCGCAGTTCTGTCTTGTGGCTGCAAGAAGAAGGAGCACAACTTCCGTCATGGGCATCGGCGCATCGGACGCCCTGACAGAACCTATCAGACCTGGGACAGCATGGTTCAGCGATGTTCAAACCCTAAGGCTACAGGGTTTGCCTACTACGGAGGGAGAGGCATAACAGTATCAAAACGCTGGCTGCTGTTTGACAACTTTCTAGCAGATATGGGAGACAGGCCCCTCGGAAAATCGCTAGAACGCAAGAACAGCGAACGGGGGTACACCAGGTCAAACTGTATGTGGGCCACCCAGCTAGAGCAGATGCAAAACACGCGCAGAACTCACAAGTTCAGATGGCGGGGCAGAACGTGGACTCTGACCGAGCTATCAACCACGTATGGGGTTAATAGGTCCACTCTGTTGTATCGACTGGTTCGGGCCAAGTGGCCCATGGAAAAAGCTTTGGAGAAAACATGCTGAAAGTCATCTCAGATCTACACCTGGGTGTGCAGCGATCTGCTGGCACCACTCCTCTCACCGCATGGAACCTGCGCCAATCCATACTGAAGCAGGCAGCTGATCTGATTGACACCTGCAGGGACAGCGACCTGATGATCTTGGGGGACCTGTTTGATAGCACCTCGGTGCCCATGTCAGACTGGTTGGCCACGTTCCAAATGCTGCAGGATCGCTGCTCTTACTCCCCCCGACACACTTACCTGGTTGGGGGCAATCACGATTACCCGAAAACCGACACTACCCTCAGTAGCTTCCAGCTTCTTTGCGCGGTGCTGACAGACCTGAACCCTGGCAAGGTGACTGCTATCCACGCTCCTCAGATGACGCCTCACGGCTATGTCATCCCCTCACTGGCCAACCAGGACCTCATGGACCAAGCGCTGGCGAACGTACCCACTTGCGAGGTTGTCTACTTGCACGTGAACTACGACAACAAGTTCGCTGCTCAGTCCGACCAATCCTTGAACCTTTCCCCAGAGCAGGCTGAGCTTTGCCCTGCCAGGAACATCATCATTGCTCACGAACATCAGACCCGCAAGATCGGCAAGGTGTGGATCCCTGGCAACCAGATAGTTTCCAGCGTCTCCGACTGCTTGGGGTCTGATGCCAAAAGGATGACGATCGTGGAGAAGGGCCAACCGAGGTTTGAGGTCCTCTACCCGATCCACGAGGTGTTCGAAGAGATCTCGTGGTCCGAGCTGAGGCACAGCGACAAGGCCTTCATCCGCATCACCGGCGCGGCCCTGACCAATGAGGCGCCTGATGTGGTCACGGCCATCAGCAATTATCGAAAATCTTCCAACGCATTTGTCGTTTCGAATGCCGTGAAGATCCTTACCGAAGATGGAAGCGACGTGTTCGCCAAGTCCTTGGAATCTGTGAAAGCCTTCGACGTGATGGCCGCCCTGCGCGCCTTCCTCACGCCCGAGGAGTACTCTGTTGTGGAGCAACTAACTTGATCACCCACCTGAAGCTCAAGAACTTCAAGACGCACCAGGACCTGGACATCACCTTCGGCTCAGGCCTGCAGACGATCCGCGGCGAGGTCGAGGCCGGCAAGTCCAGCATGATCGAGGGCATCGCCTTCGGCTTCTTCGGCGCGGCGGCGCTGCCGCTGTCGCTGGCCGACACGGTGACCTGGGGCTTCCCCGAGAGCTCGTTGCGCGTGGAGATCGACTTCTTGCACGCCGGCTCGCCCTTCTCGCTGTACCGGGCCAAGTCGGGCGCGGAGCTGACCGGCGCCGGTGTGCGCGTCAGCGGCGCGGCTGAAGTCACCAAGTTCTGCGAGGGCTTGTTCGGCTGCACCGCGGCGGTGGCCAAGAACGTGCTGCTGGCCAGCCAGGGCGACCTGCGCGGCGCGCTGGAGGGCGGGCCGGGCGAGGCGGTGCAGTTGATCGAGCGCCTGGGCAACGTCGGGCTGCTGGACACGATCATCGGCAAGATCCAGGACCAGCTGCCGAGTGGCAACACCGCCTCGCTCGAGGCGCTGATCGCGCGCGAGGCTGCGGTCGAGCCACCGGCCGCGCCCGACCCCTCGCTGAACCAGGTGCTGCAGCAGGCCCAGATGGATCAGGCAGCAGCCGACGAGACCTACCTGGAGGTCGAACAAGCCCTGGCTGAGATCGATGTGGCTGGCGCCAACCAGGTTCTGGGCGCGTGGACGGCCGCCACTGACCGGCTGGCCCGGGCCAAGACCACGAGCGGCACGCACGCCCGAGCCCTTGCTGGCGCCGGTGACGCGCTGCGAGACTTGCTGGCCAAGCCCACGCCCGACTTGGTGGCCATCGCCGAAGCCAAGGCGGCAGCCGACAACCTGGCCCGGGTGATCTCGGTGCGAAAGCAGTTCGACAGCCTGCTGGCCAAGTCGCCGGAAGACATCTGGGATCGTGACGCGCGTTCGATGGACGCGGAAATCTCCAGGCTGGTCAAGTCGCTCAATGACCTGAAGGCCGATGGGCAGGCTGAAGCTGTCAAGGTGGCGCGCCTGCAGGCTCAGGTCATCACCGAGACGGCGTGTGGCCTGTGCGGCAAGGACCTGCGCAATGTGCCTGAGGTGGTGGCCAAGAACGCGGGCATCGAGGCGCTGGTGGCCAAGTCCACCGAGCGCCAGCGCGCGATCAAGGCCGAGTACCGGGACATCAACGAGACGCTGCAGATCCTGGAGGTGCTGAAGGTGCACCACAACTTCGCCAATGATCTGGCCACGCGCGAGCCTGTGCTGGTACGTTACTCCGCAGAGAGCGCCGTGCCCGGCTTGCTGGAATGGATCGGCCCTGCCGACCTGACGCCCAGCACCCGCAACTTCGCCAGGGAGCTGAGCGAGGCCCGCGCGCACCAGGACCAGCTGAGCGCCACCCAGGCGCTGGTGGACCGTACGACGGTGCTGTGGGATAGCGCGATCGCCGAGATCGCTGTGCTGGAAGCTGAGCTGAGTAAGCTCGACGTCGTGGCGGCAGGGGCTGTGCTCGAGTCGGCCAAGGCGCTGCAGGAACGAGTCAAGGCCTGCGCGAGCATCTGCCGGCAGGCCAGGACGACCGTGCAGCAGGCTGACGCGGCGCTGCGCGAGTCCCTGCAGGCGCACCAGTCTGCCGTCGCCACCTATGACAAGGCCCAGGAGTCGCTCGCCGGCCTGAAGCGGGATCTGGCCGCCATGCGGCTGCACAACCAGGTGATCAAGCGCATCCGGGAAGTGCGGCCGGCCGTGGCCGATCAGGTGTGGTCGCTGGTGCTGTCGACCATCAGCCAGTACTTCAGCAAGATCCGCGGCACGCAGTCCGCGGTGCTGCGCGGCGACAAGGGCTTCACGGTGGACGGCCACTCGGCCAAGGCCCTGTCGGGATCCACCAAAGACTCTCTGGGCCTGGCCATCCGGCTTGCCCTGGCCAAGACCTTCCTGCCCAACCTGGGCTTCCTCATCTTGGACGAACCTACAGCAGCCTGTGACCAGACAAGAACAGCTGCCATGGGCGGGGTGCTGGCCTCCTGTGAGTTTGAGCAGATCCTACTTGTGACCCACAGCGATCAGTTGGATTGTTTTGCGTCGAATCTGATCCAGCTGTGATAGCATGCAGTTCCCCTCAACAAGGTGATAACTGCGATGAAATCTGATCTTTTACCGGGCTCTCGATACGGGAAGCTTACGATCTTGAGGGAGGGTGAGAGGGCGAAATACGCCCGGCAATTCTGGGTTCGATGCGACTGCGGTATAGAGAAGCTGATGAGAGCCGACCCAATCCACCAAGGGCGAAACATCTCCTGTGGCTGTCACGGCAGGGCTATCTTGGGGGAAGCCTCACGACGTCACGGGCAAACCAGGACATCCACCTACAAGGTCTGGGAGAACCTGCGCAGAAGGACCCGCAGGGTGAACGGAAACAGAGCCCACCGGTATGTAGACCGAGGCATTGCTTTTGATCCTGCGTGGTCTTCCTTCGAGGCCTTTCTCGCAGACATGGGAGAGCGCCCGCCTGGGACGTCTATTGATCGAGTCGACAACAACCTGGGGTACTCAAAGGCTAACTGCCGATGGGCCACTCCCACAGAGCAAGCTCGTAATCGGGTCACAAATCGGATGTTCACCTACAGGGGGGAAAGCCTCTGTCTGGCAGCCCTTGCTGAGCGGGCAGGTATCCCGGCTGTGAATGTCAGACAGAGATTGAAAATCGGCTGGACACCTGACCGAGCATTCGGTCTCACTGGAGTAACGGAGAAATAACCATGGAACCCACCATCCTCACCCACAGCGGCCGCTACTTCGACTTCACCAAGCCGCACGAGCACGACTTCCAGATCGAGGACATCGCCAAGGCGCTGTCCAACATCTGCCGCTTCAACGGCCACTGCCCCTTCTACAGCGTGGCCCAGCACAGCGTGGCGGTGAGCATGCTGGTGCCGCCCGAGTACGCCATGGAGGGTCTGATGCACGACGCGCCCGAGGCCTACCTGGGCGACGTCACGGCGCCGCTGAAGACGCTGCTGAAGGACTACGGCGCGCTGGAGGACGCAACCTGGGCAGCAATCGCGCTGCACTTCGGCCTGACCTTGCAGATGCACCCGTCCATCAAGCTCGCGGACCTGGGCATGCTGAAGCTGGAGCGCAAGAAGCTGTTCGCCAACGACCCGGGCGGCGAGTGGTCGATCACCCAGCCCATCCCCTGCGCGCCCGACCACCTGCTGCAGTGGGCCGCCGGCCCGAGCCAGGCCGAGGACATGTTCCTGGCGCGCTTCAAGTACCTGCGCGCGGTGTACGTCTGATCAGGACCCCTCGTCCGAGCTGTAGGCGATGAAGAAGGGCGTCGTGTAGAGGTAGCCCGGGTAGCCGAAGTGGAGCTTCTTCTGGTTCAGGAGCTCGATGAAGCGGCGCTTCTGGGGCTCGCTGAAGTGCTGGAAGTAGAACTTCAGTGGCACCGGGGGCGTGCCGGGTTTGGCGTCCAGGTACACCTTGTAGTTCTTGTCCGTCGGGCCCAGCTCAACGTCTTCAGCCTCCAGCCGCGCCATCAGGGCGGTGGGGTTGAAGCTGCCGCAGTAGCTGCAGGTGTTGTCCTGCGTGCGCCACAGGTCGTCACCGGACATCGCGCGGCGCGGGCAGGAGAAGATGATCTCACTCGTCATGGTGTCGGGTCCACATGTCGTAGATGAAGGCGCCCACGATGACGACGAGCAGCGCCACGCCGCTCACCTTCGCCAGGACGATCATGCCGCCCATGAACGTGGGCCAGGCATGGGCCAGGTCGGCCAGAGGGTTCATGGGAGCACCTTGCCGGTGCGCAGCGACTGCTCGATGAGGGCGGTGACATCAGCTACCGTGACCGGGCGCGTCACCACGTCCACCTCGCGGTGCGTGTTGTCCTCGACGTAGAACAGCATCTCGGCTAGGGTCATCGAATCAATGCCCAGCTCTTCGAGCGTGGCCGTGGGCACCACCCGCTCAAGCTGCACGTCGGTGTAGGCGGCCGCGGCCGCCAGAATCAGCTCGTTGGCCGTCTTCATTTGGAGGACCCGCGAGATACGAACCAGTACCCACAAACTGAACCAGCCTGGCTGCCAACCCAGGCCAGGGCCTGCATGGCAACGTCATGCTGCTGGTCCACAGTCATCAGGGCCCAGGTAGCCCCTGTCATTTTTTCGATCAGCAGCCAGTTAACGTAAACAGCCATGCCCACCAAAAGCACAGTGAGCCCTGGCCGAATGAACCGCCGAAAGGCATCGGCCAACACCAGGGTCCAGCCCCACCAGCCGGCCTGCTTCAGCTCTTCCCCATCCAGCCTGTCAGCCGCCTGCGCGGCGCCGAGCGCCACCATGCGCGCGGTCTCGATGGACGCATCGCCTTCAATCACCGCCACCTCGCGCTTGCCCGCAGCCTCCGCGGCCACCTGCTTCAGGTCAGCCTCGCGCATCTCAAGCTCGTGTGCCCACTTGTCCTTCTCGTGCGCCAGATCGAGCTGCTTTTGCTGCAGGTCGACCTTGCGGTTGAGGTAGCCCATCAGGCCGCCCAGGATCGAGCCGAACCCGGAGCTGCTCAGGAAGGTGAGAAGAAGTGCAATCACGATTTGATCTCCAGGTCGAAAGGCCGGCCTGCGGCCCAGCCCATCAGTTCAGTCAAAGCCGAGCGGCTGATCAAGCCCGCCCGTTGGTGTTTGCCGCGCGAGTTCACCAGGAAGCCGCGGGTCTTGTAGGGAGCGATGCAGCCCTGGAGCTGGGTGTCCCAGCCCAGGTGGATGTCCCCGGCCAGATTGGCGCTGTGGATCAGCACGTTGCTGCGCCCGGGCACGTCACAGACGCCGTACACGCGCCCCATGCGCGGCGAGCGCACCATCACGCAGCGGTAGATGCCCTCGGGGATGCAGGACAGGCCGCGCTGGTTGCCGCGCCAGGGCAGCTCGAGTGAGCGCAGCTCGTGACCCTCGAAGGACAGCAGCCCGAACGTGCCTTGGTCGGACTGCTCTTCCCGCAGGAGGGTGACGTGCAGGCTCACCCCGGGGCCACCTTTCGGATCAGGAACTCGCTCCACTTGTCCATCAGCCGCGCGCCGGCGTAGGAGCCCAGCCCGATGGAGACCGCCTCGGTCATGTCCGCGACATCAGCTTGCTCCATCGCGAAGAAGATCAGCAGGCCGGCAAGCCAGGAGCCCATCAAGTGAGCGGCCACAAAGATGGCCCACTTGAGTGGCAGGCCCGCCTTGAGCGCGTTCAGCAGGGCGGCCAGGCCGCTCACGGTGGCTAGGATGAAGACCATCACCCACGCCAAGCCCGGCACGGCCATCAGGGTATCTCCAAGGGTGATTTGCGTGGCCCACGCAGTAACGGGCCACAGCAAGTACACAACTATCTTTAGGGCCCAGAGTGTCTGCTTAGGAATCATGTACGGACTCTCGTTCTTGATGTGGGATAACATAACGGTATCTTACATCTTCGATCGAGATCCACACGCAGGCTGTGGCGTTCAGGCCAAAGAGTAGGTCGTGTGCAGAAGGAGTGCCGCTTTTGGCCGCCATGTAGATCAGGGCCAGGTAACAGAAGGCCATTCCCAGGTACACGCCATCTCGGAATTGCGCTGCCAGGTGCCAGTCGAATCGATGATCCAGGACATCGTTCAGGACCGTGTCGAAGATGCCAGCAGCAGAGCATCCAACCATGACCCAGGACAACACCCTGACATGTTCCTCTGCCAACACACCGGGGAACATGATGTCGGGTTCGGTGAGGCCCAGGAACCCTATGCTGATCGCGATCAGGCAGATATAGAAGCGAAAGCCAATCTGCCGGGCGACAGTGACCATTGAGGTCTCCAGGTCAAACGATTTCTTCGAGGGAAACCGGTAGAGCCCGCCTGTTGTAGTAGGGGTACTCGAGAGAGGACAGCTCTCGCATGGTTCCGATGAAACCGTATCGTTGGGTGAGGGCGGCATCGTCAATGTCTGGTACATAGAGCACTTCCTCGACTGTACCAAGCATTCGCTGCATGTCGTGCAGCATATCTGCCTCAGTCATCGTTCTTTGTTCCAGTACGAAACTGACGTTACGAATGCGTCTACGTTTGGCTGGGGTTTGAGCCCCGCTTTCAGACTTAGTTTTTGATGACAGATCGGTAATGCCATCTTTTAGGCCATAGCTTGCATTTACTGAAGGCACATAGCCACCCGAGGCAAAGGCCCGACCCACCTCCACGAAGCCCGCGGCGTTCGCGGTGTCGCTCAGCTCGAAGGTCACGTAGCGTGCGGAGATGAAGGCTGAGTGCACGTAGATGTTCTGGAACTGCCGGCGGTAGAACGGCAAGGTGTCATTCACGCCCACAGCAGCCAGCGCTGTCTCGCCGCCGAGCTGCCACACCGGCCCGGAGGAGGTGGTCAGCAAGTCGCCGGCACCGGACGTCGTCCCGAGCTTGATGACCCAGGTAGCCGCGTCGCTCAGATTGGTGTTGGCCAGGGCGAAGAAGCGCAGCGGGTACGCGGCGCCCAGGTCCAGCAGGATCTTGGTGCTGGTGGTGGTGGCGTCCGTGCTGCGGGCCGTGTTGGTGAAGTCCGCGGTGGTCACGTTCGTCACCGGCGCGGCGGCCAGCCAGCTCCCGCCGCTGGCGGTGGCAGGCCGATTGGGGTAGCCGAGAGCGATCATGCGTCAGGTCCTCAGGTAAGTTCAGTCGTGGGCGGCGTGAAGGAGGCGGTGTGCACAGCGTCACCCACCACCACTCGCAGCTCATCCCAGTCTGTTGTGGTTGATCCATCACTGCCGCCGAAGAGCCAGAAATCTGCTGACGAGGCACTGAGGCTGCCAGTGTAGGTGCGGGTGGTGCCGAGCAAGGTGCCCTCGATGAACCCGCGGATAACCCCCGAGGCGTCGCGGCTGACTTCCAGGTGCTGCCAGATGCCAGGAGTGAACAGGGTGGTCGTGCTGAAAGTCGTATTGCCGCCCGGGCACTGCATGGCAAGCCGGTTGGTGTTGGTGATGATGATGTTGAAGAAGTTGGTGAACAGCGCGCTCTGGTAGAAAAAGACACTGCCGTGGCCCGAGGTCAGCTTCACGAAGCACTGGATGTTGAACGGGCCCGTACCCAGATTCAGCTTGGACGTGGTGCCCTGCGTCGTGTACAGCCTGTCGCCGTTCGGAGTGTTCGAACTCAGGCACGCCGAGCCAAGCTTCGGAGAGGACGTGCTCAGCAAGTTCTCGCCGAAGCCCGTGGCTTCTGTGATGGTGAGCGGGCTTGCGGAGGAGTCAATGTAGGACGCAGCCCCGTTCGTACCGTTGAAGTGCATCAGTAGGACAGTGGTGCCAGCAGGACCCGATGCAGCGCCCGGGATCAGCGTCGTGGTGACTGGCAGGATGGCCCCTGGCCCGGTATCCCCAACGGCAGAAACTGCAATGAGAGACGTCGTAACGGTCAAGGTCTGCGCGACAACTCCGTCGGAAGGCAGGACCAGCGAGCCGGGGTCGTAGACATAAACAGCCCCTGCGCCTGAACCGTTAACATTCACATCCCCCGCAGCGGCGGCAGCCACGGTGTGGCAAAAATAGTTATTGCGTACCAAGGTGCCCAGATGGGCATTGAATGCAGCGTCACTGGCAATAAAAGAGGACACCTCAGTCCACGTTCCCCCCGACTCGCGGAAGGCCCGGACAATCCCTGCCCCAAAATTTGCAAAGTTGGCCCCCGCCGCACCAAGGAAGACCAGAGTGCCGTCGGGGCTCACAGACATCCCGTACCCACAGCCTTCGTCTGAGCCATAGAATCTGGTTGGAAGACGACTTTGCTCGACCCAAGAGCCTGTGATCAGCTTGTACCACCAGAATCCATTCCGACCCGAGCCAGCAAACACTCGGTCGCCAGCGTCGTTGACAGCCAAGCTGATCCCAAAACTCGTGACGCCAACAACCCCTGTGCCTCTGGCTTTTATTTGGAGCGTCCAAGCTGTACCTGAGCGGGTGTAGATGTAGATGTCACCCGTTCCATCATTGTTTCCGTTGGTGGCCCCAACGACAAGGGTGCTCGCATCGGGATTGAGCGCCAGGCAGTTGCCGTAGAAAGGGGCCAGGTAGCCGCCAGTAGGGGTCAGCGTACTGTTGAATACCCAAGAACCAGAAGCAAACCTGAAGGTGTGCACCAGGTTGCCAAGAGAAGACCCAGGCTCTCCAACAATAGCCCAGAGCCCGTCCTTTGACATCTCCACCGTGACGCCGTATCCCGAATCAGCCGCCCTGCTCGGAACGATCAGCTCAGTCAGCTGCGTCCAACTGCCCCCTGACCGGGTATAGACAAACACTCTTCCGTCGAAAGACGACGATATGCACCCCACCAGCAAAGTATTTCCGTCCCCAGAGAGGGACAGGCTGCGCCCAAACGAAGTATTGCTCCCAGACGCACTGATGATGGCCTGCTCGGTCCAGGTGCCCCCAGAGCGAGTGCAGATGTAGGTCTTCCCTCCTCCGGTATGCAAATCTGCACCGACTGCCAGGGTGTTTCCGTCCAAGCTCAAAGAGAGCGCCCACCCAAAGCGAGCACCGGCAACACCATTCGAGGCGATTATCTTGGCAACCTGCGTAGTGCGAGCAATAGGCTGCGACCCGACAAAGGTGCTCTGCCCCAGTACGACGTTATTCATCATACGTCAGGGCTTCCGATGGTAGCGAAGAGGGTGATCGCATGCAGGCGCGCGGGCACTGTGAGTGTGTCACCGGCCACAGTGGGGTCACGGTATACCTGGAAGAACACATAGTCTCCGTCAGCAGGAGACCCCGCAACAGTGATCGAGGGGGTGGCCGACGAGGTGTACATCTTGTCGGCCGTACCCCCTGTGTCCACGATGACCTGAGGTGTCCCAAAAGTCGTCGCTATCGTGTCGTTGTCACTCACAGCCACCGCAGCGATTGCCCATTGCACGGCGTAGGGAGTGGAAGCTGTGCCGTGCGACCAGTGGAACTTGGCCGTGATGGTCCCCTCATTCCAAGATGAGGGCATAGGGATGCCGAACTGCGCGTATGTAGCGACAGTCCCATCAAACGCCAGGTAGGACAGGTCAACGCTGCTCCCTGAAGCGATTGTCTGCACTGCCGTGCACCCATTGACCACCTGAGGCCTCATCGCTGCCGCGGTCACCGGAATGGCGTGCACTGCCGATCCATCACCGGTCGCCGTGCCCTTGATCAGGCTCACGGTCACAGGAGAGATCACCTTCCCTGTGATGTTGGCCGTGGAGCCGGGGAGCAGGCTGCCCAGGACCGTCAAGGTCTTGCCGCTGGCCACTGCATCGACCGCAGTGGTGCCTGACCCGGTTCCGATGCCACCGCCATAACCCCCGTTGTAGGTCACGCCGCCGCCGTAGGCCCAAGAGGAGTTAAAGGCAGGGCCTCCCCACACCTTCAGCGTGATCAAGCGCGAGGACAGGTCGATCGCGATGGCGCACACCCGAAACTTCCGACCGCCGATGCAATCGAATCGAGGCATGAGCAGCATCACCACGTCATTGAGGTTCAGCGCCAGGTTGGTGGTGTTGAGCGGCACCTCGAAGGTGATGACGTCGCGGTGCGCACCGTACAGGCTGAAGTACAGGCCCACCACGCTGGAGAACTCAACCTTGGCCTTCGTTTCCAGCGTGGCCTGCACGGCATTGACGTACTTGAACTTAAGCTGGTCAGAGGTTCCGCTGATGGAGCTCTGCCAAGGCGTGCGACTCAAGGCCTCACGCATCTCGTTCGTGGCGCCGTTGGTCAAGTTGCTGGGCCACACCTCCCCGGCACTCACTGTCACCTGCCATACCGGCCCCTCCATGTCGGAGAGGAATCCCCGCCGCACATTCGACCCTTGGTCGAGCGTGAAGGTAGCTACAGCGGTAATGGCGCCCAGGTCGCTGGGTACGCCGATAGCCTTGCAGAAGAACTGATTCAGCCGGTCGAAGCCAAAGAAGGCCTGGTTGCTGAAAACAGCGGACTGCAGCACGTCCAGGTAGGTCCGATCGTCCGCGATGTACTGGGCTGGGATGTAAACATCGGAGTTGGCCCAGCTGGCCATCGTCGCAGGGGTCACGTCGGTCAGACCTGCACGTCGACACATCGAGGTCATCGACCAGTAGTGCGGCTGGTCATATACCACCGAGTCGGTTGTGTCCATCACCATGCCGTAGGCTGACACGCGGATGTCAAAAACCGGCGGCGCCTTCAGGCGGAAGTAAATCGGACCCTGAGCGTACCCTGAAACGATTGGGCCCCAGTAGAAGCGCACGGTCCCTTCAGCCGGTTCGGTGTACTGCAGCTCGCCCAGGTCAGCGTAGTTCGGGCCGCGCGTGATCCTGGTCCCACCTTCGTAGACCTGGCCATAGAGAGGATTCTCAACCGTGTCGGCGATGTCGACCCGCGTCGTGTTGGCCTGCACGAAGTAGATCTGCTTCTGCGTGTCCAGCAAGATCGCCGGCACGTACCCGGGGTCCAGAATGGAGATGGGTTTCTTGGTGGAGAAGCCTGTGGGGCCCTCCAGGTCCCCCGTGCCCTTGAAGGTATCGGTGACCACCGGCTTGTCGAGCAGGTAGGACCGGTCCCTCAGGCGCAGCCGGATCTCGTTGAAGTCAGCCAGGACGTTGAAGAGCTGGGCCACCAGCACAAGGGTGTAGCCTGAGGGGAAGGGCTGGCCCAGGTCACCGATGTAGATGGAGACCTCGCCACCGGCCGTGCCGTAGTAGATCCAGTCGTCCAGCACCCCATCGTCGTTGATGATGGAGATCTCACCTACGCTGGGCTTCACCGGGCCCGTCATCCGCGCGCTGGAGAACATCTCCATGCTGTAGGTGCCCACCGTTTTCAGCCGGGGCAGAACGTGGGTGTTGGCCGGCGTGTCGCCAGGCAACGTACGGAAGCCGTTGGTGGCCACCAGCTTCTGCAGCGTGGTGGTCTGGTCCGTCTTGAACCGGATGTCAGCGACGATGTTGTAGGTGGGCAAGCTCATACGCTGGCGGCCTCGAGTTCAGCAGTGCGGCGGGTGCCGCGCAGGTCGGCAGCGATTTCATCCAGATCAGTGACCATGGCCGTGTAGGCTTCACCGGCTTGGGTGATGATGGCCGCCTGCTGCGTGGCCAGGTTCTCCAGAGCCGTGAGCTGATCCTTCAGGACCTTGGACTGGGCATCGATCGAAGCGCTCATGCTGGCCACGTCCACCCCGAAGGTGGCGTTGAGCTCCTCGAGCGCCGCGATCTGAGCATCGCTCGTGTCGGTCGTCGTGGTGCCCAGGTTGTTCAGCGCGTCAAGCTGGGCCTGTGCGGCGGCCAGCATCGGATCAGCCCCTGCGCCAGCGCCAACCACGCTCTCGAGCGATGAGGTGACCGCGTTGAAGATGTCGCTGTACTCCTTGGTCGAGCCGCCGTAGAACTGCTGGGCCTGCTTCAGGTAGTCCTGTGCGTTACCCTGCACCGCGCCAAGCGCCGTGGCGTCACCGGACATCGCACCCTTGATCGAGGTGTCGAAGATGCCCTTGGACGTGTTGAGGCGGCCGGCGTAGCTCTGATTGGACAGGTCCCCGGCCTTCAGCGACAGGATGTAGGTCTGCAGCTCCTTGGCCATGTCCTTGAGCTTCTTGTAGCCGTCGATCTGGGCCTGCAAGGCATCCTTCTGTGCCTGGACATTCTTCTCGTTGAGCTTGGCCGCATCCGAGGCCGCGGCGTCCTTCACCTGGCCCTCCAGCTTGATGCGGTCCAACGTCACCTTGGTCAGCTGCGCGGCGATCTTCGGATCGCCATCGCTGGCCTTGTAGGAGGCCCAGAGGTTCTTCTCCAGGTTCTTCAGGTAGTCGACGCCCTTCTGGGAGACCTGCGACGACTTCAGGCCATAGATCGTGTCCTCGTTACCCTTGACCACGTTCTGCAGGTCGTCACGACGGGTGATGAGATCCTTCAGCTTGCGCAGCGCGGTTTCGAGCGGCGTCTCGCCCATGTGCAGGTCGAGCAGGCTGTTGAGCGAGGAGCGGAGGTCATCAATCTTGGTGGTCGTGTCTTCCCACGCCTGCACCAGGTTCTTCGCCTTCGGGTTGATCTTGTCGTAGGCGCCCATCAGCTCATCGCCGGTGGTGTTCAGCCCACGCAGGAAGTCATCCATCTTGGTCTGCTGGATCAGGGTCTGCAGATCCTCCCAGGCCTGATAGGCCTCGGTGATGGCGATCTTGCCCTCCAGACCCACTGACTTCCACAGCGCAGCGATGTCATCGCGTGTGGCGCCCAGGATCTGATCGGTGTCGACGTTGACGCCGCCCGTCTTCAGCGTGTCCTGGATGCGACTGGCCTTGTAGCCGTAGAGATCGGGCCCGGCCAGGAACTTGCCGGCGACGCCATCAAGGCCCGCCTTGGCGCTCTCGAGCTTGGTGGCGAAGTCCGCAGCGTCTGCCAAGTCATACAGCGCCTTCTGCAGCGTCACCAGCTCGGGGTTGGTCTTCTGCAAAGCCTCCAACTCAAGTTGGCGCTCGATGGCCACAGCACCCAGCTCGTTGCCTTGGGCGCGCAGGATTGCGATCTCCAGCTCATGCTGCTTGGTGAGGTCGACTGCCCCACTGTTGAGATCAGAGAACGTGTTGGCCAACTGCATCATCGTGAGGTAGGTCTGCTCGCCGCCTTCCTTCAGACGGCCTCCACCAGCCACGAAGCTATCGATCACCCCGCGGAACGCTTCCTTCGTTTGCGGCAGCGCACCCACGTTGAGCTTTGCATACTCCGTGGCCAAACTGGACATGCCGGCCTTGTGCTGCTCCTCCTGGCTGTAATAATTCTTGTAGTACGTGCTCAGGATGGCCGACAGGTTACCAAATCCGCCAGCCAGGACGGAGAGGTTGTACAGGGTGTCGGAGCTGGCAGTTGACAGCTCGCCCAGCGAGCCTTCCATCGGAGCCAGGGTCTTCTGCAGGTCGTAAAACGCCAGCTGAATAGTGTCGATGTTGTCCGACATCGTCGCCAGGTCTGAAAGCGAGGCGCTGTCCGACAGCCCATCGAGCTGCTTCTTCGCCCAGGCCGGCAGGTCCATCTCGCTGAGCAGGCGCTTCACCTCCTTGACCGAAGCTGCGGTGTACTCTGTCAAGCCTTTCGTAGGATCACTGTTGAAGTTCCCCTTCACAGTACCCACCTGCGTAGCATTCTTGAGGATCTTCAGCAGGCCTCGCGAGTTGTCGTCGTTATCCGCCGCAAACGCGGAGGAAACCTGGTAGGCCCCGCCCAGCTTGAATGTCTTGGCCGTGTTGTTCAGCACGGTGGAGAAAGACTTGGCCAGGGATTCGACCGCGGTCTGGGTCTCAGGCTGGATGTCCTTCATGATCTGGTACATGTAGTCGCCAGCCCCTGCGCTCTCCTTCGTGACAAGCGTGGTCTTTCCAGTCTCATCCGCGCTCGCATAGCCGCCGACGTGAGGAGTGCTTTTTTTATTGAACAGGGCTGCGACAGCAGTCACAGCCGCAGCGTAGGGGACAGCGTTAGAGAGGGCGCTGATCAACGTACCGGCTGCTGAGCCTGCAGACGCCGCGGTGCTGGCGACCCCTGCCCAACCAAAGTCTGCAGTCTGCGCGGCCAGCATGGCAGCCTGAGAGCCAGCGCCCACAGACGTGGTGCCAATCGCAGCGCCATAAGCAGCTGGGCTACCAAACAAGGTGGTCCCAATGGAGCCCGTCGAAGAGCCCAGAAGGCTTCCCACCGCAGACCCGCCGGCAGACCCGCCGGCAGAACCAGCAGCCGAACCCGCGGCGTTCGTGCCAAGCATCTGACCGAAAAATAGCTTCAGCTGAGGCTCGAGCACGGTCTTCGCGAACGTGCTCTTCAGCCAGTCACGGATGCTGAGCCAGGTGTTCTTGAATCCCTGACCACCCTTCATGGCGGCGTCCGTCAAGGCCTTGGCCAAGTCGTCACGAAGCTGGATTGTTTCTTTGCGAGCCTGCCCAACCTCAGCGATATGCTGGGCCAATGAGGCGCCGTTAGACGCCTTGTCCTTCATCTCCTGCAGCAGCACGGTGTACTTCTTCACCGCCTCACTGGCAGCACCGTATTTGTCAATCAGCTCCTTCAGGCCCTCGTCCTGAAGCGTGAAGCCGTTCTGCACCTTGCCCTCAATGAGATCAGCAAGGGCCGACTGTGTGTCTATGAGCCCCTGCAAAGCCTCAGTCCGCTTTGCGATAGCCTGCGCACTCTGCTCCTCATACGCCAGCTGAGCCTGGAGCCCAGCACGCTGAACCTCAGTCATGTCAGCCATACGGTACTCGAGATCGAGCTTGTCCCGCTGTTTCTGCAGAGAGACGTCCAGCTCACGACCCAGATCCTTGTAGGCCTTGGCCTC